>SDBT01006724.1_pt1 | contig 19014 bp, 20 predicted proteins | sample 2277101 | NCBI WGS metagenome assembly SDBT01 (sample SAMN10404973, study PRJNA504765) | marine sediment metagenome | isolation source: marine sediment core GS10_PC15, 103 cmbsf | place: Arctic Ocean: Southern Knipovich Ridge | collected 2010 | reverse complement strand
AGATCCAAACAATTCTTTACATACCGTAGATAGTAGTTAAGAACAATTTCGTTCGCTTGTTCTACAAGTTCAGGATTTTTTATCATTGCTTTAAAATATCTCACATCCCCAAGGATAGAATCCTTAGCTATTGCAAAGGGATCACCAGCATAAGCAATGACCGCCCTCTGTCCTTTGAACTTCTTCAACGCTCGTTCTAACGGCTCATATCTCCAGGGCAAATCTGGGTCAGGCGGCACATAAGTATCAAGAGTCTCCTCTAATTCAATCGCTGGCTTTATAGGATGGCCTGCCTGCTGCTCAGTAAAGCGAACGATTGCCCCCCACTGATCCCGTTTGATCTTCTTGCTTGCATCCAAAGTCTCATATTCCCAAGCACCACCCGTCTTATCGTGAACACAGATGCCGTCTAGGTCCAAATATTCAATGAAGTCCTCGTACGAAGCACCAGGTAATATAGCATTCCTTACCTGTTCGTTGAGCATTAGCTCGAAATGAGGAACCACATCCGGCTCCTCAAGTCTAATTGTTTTGAGTATCCGTTCCACACCTGTAAGCTTTTGCATCAGGGTTCTCCTATGAGAGCTCTCGCTATCCTAACAGCCGAAGGAGCATCGAGAGCATAACCATCAGCCCCAATCTTGTTAGCCCACTCTTGTGTTGTTGTTACACCACCGACCATTATCTTAACCTTATTTCTCAACCCAGCGGCCTTTAAGGCATTGATTGTCTTGACTATGCTGGGCATCGTCGTGGTCAATAAAGACGACAATCCCAGAATCTGGAAGTTGCCTTTCTCCACTGCTGAGCAGAACTCCTCTGGAGACACATCTATGCCCATATCCGTTACATCCCATCCATTTGCTTTGAACATCATAGCAACAATGCTTTTCCCGATATTGTGTACATCACCCTGCACCGTTCCTATTAAGTATCTGCCAACGGGAGGTATATTTGCTTTGCTCAATATCGGCTCTAGGAGTTCCACCGCTCCCGACATAGCTTCCCCCGATACTAACAGCTCGGGTAGAAAATATTCGCCTGTTTCGAATAGATTTCCTACCTTTATAATACCAGTATAATACCAGGGATAAGGCCTTTATCTAAGATTTCCTTAGCTGGCACATTGGAATCCAGAGCTACCTTGGTCAACTCCAAAACTTTATCAGTGTCCCCCTGTACTACACTCTCCGTTATCTCACTAAAATTAGTCATAACTACTTAATCCCGACCATTTACTAACTTTTCCGATATTCCTTATCAGCCAGGAAACCATTAAGTTTAACCTTTCTGCTGCGCATTTGCACAACCTATTCCCTTTGACTGGTCGATACCGACAACCAGTCAGTATCGACCAGTCAAAAGTCCGAACGTAATCAACCACTTTAAGCCTGGCCAAAGCCTCTTTGAGTGCAAGCCTGGCTTATTTTCGTCAACTACTACTCATAGGTAGCTGCGCCCATGTTGGCATATACTCGGTTAATCTCCGTCTCCATAGGAACGACTAATTTGGCAAAAGCCATCTGGGAATCCAGAACCTGCTTGAAGAAGGGGTTTTCTGCCGATAGCTTCGTCAGTATCCTGTCCGTCGCTGCAATGAATTCTTCGGCGTAACCGGGCGGGGCGGGGAATACCGTGACGCCGTGCACCGTCTGAAGCTCGGTGAGAGCCGAAGCGTCTGCCAGTAGGTACCATGTCGCAGTCTCCATATATTGTGCCTGGATCGCGGCTTCTACTATCGCTTGGAGATCCGCGGGCAACTCACGGTACGCCTCCCCATTGATGATGATCTCGGATAGAGAAGTAACCTGGTGGAGCCCATCTACGCTTATGTACTTGAGTATGTCCTGTAAGCCCAGCTTAATATCAGTAGCAGGGCTGATCCACTCTGCGGCATCAATGATGCCCCTCTCTAGAGCGGGGATAAGTTCATCCCCCGACATAGACACCGGGCTTGCCCCCATCTCCACATAGACGTCCGTAGCCAAACCAGAAGACACGCGATACTTTAGTTTTTTGAACTCGTCTAAGGTTGCAACGGGTTCATGGAACCATCCCAACATTTGAGGAAGAATCGGTCCAAATATGAAAGGCATTACGTCCTGCCCGAGCACGTCCTCGTAAAATTCCTCATACAGGTCCTGCCCCTCCCCCTGATAGAACCATGCCACCCAGGCAGTCATGTCCAGTCCAGTCCCGCCACCAGCCGGCGTACCACTGAACAGACCAGCAGCCGGATCTTTACCAAGTTGATAATGAGTATAATGTTGTCCGGCGTCTAAGAGTCGTTTATCAACAGCAACCCCTACCTCCTTGGCAGGCACCACAGCCCCGGCAGCAAGTACATCTATCTTCAGCCGCCCTCCTGACATCGCCTCAATCCTGGAGGCCAAATCTCTCGCAAACTCCATTTCGGGGTCTCCCGCGGGAGTGACTGCTTGTAACTTCCACTCAAATACCTCTACCTCTGGTGCTGGTGTTGGTGTTGGTGTTGGGGTTGGTGTTGGTGTTGGTGTTGGTGTTGGTGTTGGTGTTGGTGTTGGTTCCACTGCTGGTGGTGCACAAGCGGCAGCCACCAAGCTGATGGCTAACAACAATGCCAACGGGATTAACAGCTTTTTCTTTTTCATTGGTAAAAACTCCTTTACTTAGATTTTGACCGGGTGAAGATTACCTACTACCTCAACTCATACTCTCATACATACCACCTCCATCTTGTCTAAATCAGCTGGCAAAAATCAGCTGGCAAACGGGAGTAAACACGGCGGAGTAAACACGGCAATGATAGCACCTTAACCGTACCTTGTCAAGACTGCGTAATCAATTATAGAAAATCCTTTCAAAATTTGTCAAGCTTCTATTCTCGCGGTATTATTTGCATTTGGTTGAAATTAACTGGAGGAGGTTAAAGTGAATTGGGAGTTAAGCACATCTGAATTATTCGCAATTATCATGTTCTTTTTAGCTTTTGGTGCAACTTGGTATTTCGCCTTAAAGTATTTAAGGGAAAAGGCTAAAAATAAATCCTTAAGGCCTGACAGAATAGTAAAAAAGCCATCCCGCACTGCCCGTTAGAGACACTAAAATGATAATAAAAGTGGAAAGTGGCACTACGAAACACCTGACTCCTTAATCTACCAGAGAGAAAGTCTTAACAAAAGGTATAACTTTATACCTCTCGGCCAAAGGAGAGGGGGAAGATTAAAGAAAGAGGGGCGACAGCCCCTCTTAAACACCCTGTTGAGGTTGTTTGGTAAATGGATCGAAAGGGGCTTCTCCCCTTTAAGGAAGTCTCTTCCCTCTCCCCTATATAAGGGGAGAGGGATAAAGGGTGAGGGGTTGGTAAACAGCTTCAATTGGATTTTTCTTTATCCTAGCTCTTTCAATGGTTTCCTGACTGGTTGGCGTTGTTCTAGTTTCGCGTCCGTAAAAGTGTCTCTATTCAGTATTGGCGTGGTTTGGTTGATACTTACCGGCCATTGCCCTAGTAGTCAGGAAAATACAGAATAGATCAAGAGCCTGAGGAGATAAGGGGGCTTGACAAGGTGTGGTATTATATTTGGTATATAAGAGTTAAGGAGGAACTATCATGGTAGAAAATCCAACTGCGTACCCGATGAGCCTGTCCATCGATTACCCCGATAGACCGTTAAACAGACTGACCACTTTTTTCCGGATTTTCACGGTAATTCCCATCTTCATCATCTTGAGCTTACTTGCCGGTGGCTCAAACCAAGGGGGTGGAGATGGTGGGTGGAGTTGGGGGTATGCCGCTGGTGGACTTGTTGTTCTACCCATCGTATTAATGCTGCTCTTCCGGAAGAAATATCCCCGGTGGTGGTTTGACTGGAATTTAGCCCTGACCAAGTTCAGCACCCGTGTTGAGGCTTACCTGGCGCTGCTTGGGGATGAATACCCATCAACTGACGAAGACCAGGCGGTTCATATCGAGATACCATATCCGGACGCGTCAAAAGACCTTAAGAGTGGGATGCCGCTGGTAAAGTGGTTCCTGGCCATCCCGCACTACATTGTTCTTGTTTTCCTGGGTATTGCGGCTATAGTATCAGTGGTAATTGCCTGGTTTGCCATATTGTTTACCGGCCGTTACCCTAGGGGACTGTTTGACTTTGTGGTCGGCGTATTCCGGTGGTCCCTGAGAGTAGTTGTGTATGCTTTCCTGTTGACCACCGACCGCTATCCACCTTATAGCCTTAGCGACTAGAGCTCTGGCTGGCATTTGGGACAGAAGTAGCTGCCGCGATTGCGGATGGGGATACGCTCAAGGGGGGTGCCACAAACCGGGCAGTTCTGACCACGACGATGGGCAACCTGAAACTGGAAGTGGGCGGTGCCCCGTTCGCCGCTGGGACGATAGTAGTTAGCAATACTGGCTCCCTTATTCCCGATAGCTGACCATAACACTTGCTGAATGGCATGGTAAAGTCGCTCAACCTCATCTGCTGTGAGGCTTTCTCCCGACCGTAGCGGGTGGATTCTAGCAGCGAACAAGGCTTCATCAGCATACATATTACCGATGCCGGCAACGAGGTTTTGGTCGCAGAGCAGTGCCTTTATTGGTGCCTTCCGTTTAGCCAGGCGCTGAGCCAGAACCTGAGGGGTAAAGTTAGACTCTAGTGGTTCCGGACCAAGCTTACTGACAATATTATTATCGTCTTTCACCAGTCGCATCAGGCCAAATTTACGGGGGTCACGAAAGAAAACATTAGTACCTTTGTCCAGATTGATTACCGCTCGGGTATACTTAGGTGGCGGCGATGAATCTTGACCAACCAGCAGCGAGCCACTCATTTTCAGGTGGATAATTAATAAATCACCACTGCTCAGACTGAAGATGAGATACTTACCACGCCGAGCAATACCAGTTATTTCTTGCCCGATGAGGCGGGAGCAAAATTCTTCAACCGATGGCTGGCGCACTATCCCCTCCCAGAACAGGGTGATGCCGGTGATGCGATGGCCAATTACATAAGGAAGCAGCTCGTTCTTGATGGTCTCTACTTCAGGCAGTTCAGGCATTCATCTCCCCCCAGTTATTGCCCGCCTTGATGTCCACTTTTATGGGGAGGCTAAGCTTCAAAGCGGTGGACATTGTTTCCGGAACGAGTTGGCGCATCTCTTCCAGCTCGGCCTGGGGCACCTCAAAGACAAGCTCATCATGCACCTGAAGCAGCATCTTGCTTTTCAGTCGTCGCTTTTGCATCTCCCGGTACAGGTTAATCATCGCCACCTTTATAATGTCGGCTGATGTTCCCTGCACCGGCATGTTTATTGCCATGCGCTCGGCAGCCTCCCTAACCTGTCGGTTAGACGAGTCGATTTCCGGGATGTAGCGTCGTCTACCCAGTAGCGTCTGCACATAGCCTGTTTTCCTCGCCTGCTGTTTGGTGGACTCAAGATATTGCTCTACGCCGGGGTGCTGCGCAAAATATGAGGCAATGAACTGGGTTGCCTCTTCTCGTGATAGCTCGGTTGCCCGCTCCAGTCCGTAGCCACTCATACCGTAGATAACACCGAAGTTTACTGTTTTCGCCAGGCGGCGCATATCAGGTGTTACCTGTGAGGTATCCACGCCAAAGAGCCGGGCAGCGGTGGCAGCATGAATATCCTCGTCCCGGTGAAAGGCATCAAGCAGGCTCTTATCCTGAGACAGGTGGGCTAGGACGCGGAGGTCAATCTGTGAGTAGTCCCCGGCCAAGAGGCAGGAGCCGGGCGGGGCAATAAAGGCTTGTCTCACCTGCTTCCCCAACTCACCACGAACCGGGATATTCTGCAGGTTGGGTTCGCTGGAGGAAAGACGCCCGGTAGCTGTGCGGGTCTGGTTAAAGCTGGTATGCACCCGGCCAGTTTTGGGGTTGAGCAAAGCCGGCAGGGCATCAATATAGGTTGACTTGAGCTTAGCTAACTGCCGATACTCCAGAATTAGCTCGACTATAGGGTGGACTCCGCGGAGTTCCTCCAATGTAGAGGCTCCGGTAGAATAGCCACTCTTGGTCTTGCGGGCCGGTGGTAGTTTCAGCTCTTGGAAGAGGACAGAGCCCAATTGCTGAGGTGAATTTATATTGAACTGATGACCGACACAGTTATATATTTCAGCCTCCAGCTTTAGCAATTGCTCACCGAGGCGGTGTGACATCTGCCTCAATAGGTCTGCATCCAAGGCTACCCCATTCTTCTCCATAGAGATAAGCACTGGCAACAATGGCATCTCAACCTCAGAGAACAGTTGCCATAGTCTTTGCTGGCGTAGCTCTGGTTTTAGTAACTCTGACAGCCTTAGGGTCATATCAGCATCAGCGCAGGCGTAATCGGCAGCCTGGTTTACCGGAACCTGAGACATGGATAGCTGCTTAGCTCCAGAGCCAATGAGGTTGGTGATTGGTGTCATTTCAATACCCAGCCGGCTGAAGGCAAGGGCTTTTAGGCCCAGTGATTTCTCACCCAGCAGGTAGGCAGCCAGCATAGTGTCAAAGGTCAGGTTATTTACCGTTAACCCATATTCAGCCAGTACCGTTGCATCATACTTGCCATTGTGGGCGATTTTGGCTAGATTTGACCCTTCCAGGAGAGGCTTTAGTCGGTCAATGACCTGTCCCTGAGGTAGTTGCTCTATCTGTTCCCAGCCGACATGACCAACCGGGATATAGTAAGCCTCGCCCGGGACTGGTGATAAAGATATGCCTACCAGTTGGGCAGCCATAGCATTCAGGCTCGTTGTTTCCAGGTCAAAGGCAATGGACTTTGCCGATGACAGGCGGCTTAGCAGCTCATCCAGGGCTGAGGTAGTATTTATGATGTGATAGGCTCGCTCAGGTATTGGCTTGGCTTCAACCTGGGTGGAGGATTCCATGTCTATTTCCCTTGTTTCTTCAGGCAATCTGGGTAGCAGGCTAAAGAACTCAAGCTCGCGGAAAAGCTCGGTTACCTTATTTCGGTCGTAGTGACTGAGCCGACAGTCGTCCAAGTTAAGGGTAACCGGTGTCTGGGTAATGATAGTAGCCAGTTCCTTACTCTGACGAGCAATGGCTTCGTTTTCCTGCAGCAAAGCCTGGATTCTGGTTGGTGTTACCTCATCTATATGGGCATAGATTTGCTCTACGGAGCCGAATTGCTGTATGAGCTTGACCGCAATCTTTTCACCGATGCCGGATACACCGGGGATATTATCCGAGGGGTCGCCTACCAGCCCCTTGAGGTCGGCAATATATTCCGGTTTAACGCCATATTTCTGGCTCACCGCCGCCTCGTCATAGAGCATGGTATCGCTAAAGGTTCTTCTTGGTCTGGGGTAGAGTACGCTTACCCGAGGTGAAACCAGTTGCATAGTGTCAGCATCACCAGTAACGATGATAGTATCAATTCCCTGTTCGCTGGCCTGATTACTGAGGGTGCCCAGAACATCGTCTGCCTCATAGCCGTCAAGCTCAAAAATAGGGATGTGGAAGGCTCCAACCAGCTGTCTTACCCGTCCCAACTGGTTGACCAGCTCATCCGGAGTCGGCGGTCGCTGTGCCTTATACTCTTTAAAGAGCTTATGCCTGAAGGTAGGGGCTTTGGTATCAAAGGCGATGGCATAATGGGTCGGCTTTAGCTCATTTATTACCTTCAGCAGCATCAGGGCGAAGCCATAAACGGCGCTTACCACTTCGCCAGTTTTGCGTACCGTCAGCGGTCTGGTTCTCTCAAAGGCATGGAAGGCGCGGTGGACGATAGCATTACCATCAAATATGACCAGCAACGGCTTTTTCACAGGTTTATTATAGCAGAGTGGATATGGTTTGGGTTAATGCGTCGAAACTGGCTGTTGAATGAAGTTGTCAAAAGGGTAAAGTTATAATGAAGGTCGATTCTATGTCGTGGTTGGTAGTCCTTCGGACTCCCATTCAAGAATCCCACCCGACATATTGTAGACTTCCCTGAAGTTGAGCTCCTCCATTATATCCAGAGCTTTTCCGCTGCGACTGCCGCTTCGGCAGTAGATGAGATACTTTTTATTCTTATCCAGCTTGTCGAGCTCATCCCGGAAAGTTTCCGAATAGTAATCCAGATTGATAGCGTCTTCTATATGCCCACCGGTAAACTCTTCTGGGGTTCGCACATCAAGAATGACAAAGTCTGGATTATTCTCGTTGTCTTGTGTTAGGGTAAACGCTTCTTGTGGAGTGACATTTTCAATTATCTGGGTCGGTGTTCCCTGATTTGGAGTGGCAGTTTCACTACCAACACAGCCACCCGTTACCACAGCTCCGATAACCAGTAATACCGAGAGTACCAGCATTAGCTTTTTCATAGCCTTATTATAGCAGAATTAGTGAAGATATGACCGATAAAGCTGCTTATCATCCTCACCCCCTTTAGTTCTTATCTGGTAACCCCATCCCCCTTTATCCCCCTTCCCCTTGATAAGGGAAAGGGGGACAGGTTACTAAATAATCTCGACAGAAGGGAAGTGAAATTGAGGTCTGTGGTATAATTAGATGCGGAGCAAAAGAACATGCCTCAATATTACATCTGGACTATCGGTTGCCAGATGAATAAAGCGGAATCGGAGCGACTCGGTAGCTACCTGGAGGAATTAGGCTATCAGGCTACAGCTAGTGCTGAGGAAGCTGATTTTATTGTGCTTAATAGCTGTGTGGTGCGTCAGAGCGCCGAGAATCGCCTCCTTAATAAACTCAATGCCGTTAAATCACTTAAAAGGTCACGTCCCAACCTGACCCTGGCGGTAACTGGCTGTTTTATAAGCTCTGAGGTTGACCAGCTCAGGCAAAGCTTCCCCTATGTTGACTATTTTTTTAAGCCCGGAGACTACCCACAATGGATAGAAAAGCACATAGAGACCAAAGCCAAATTGGCGTCACCATTACCTCGGTATCCTTCACCTAGCACCTTTGTCCCTATCATGCAGGGCTGCAATAACTTTTGCTCCTATTGCATTGTCCCCTACCGTCGTGGCCGGGAGAGGAGCCGCCCGCTGGCCGAGATAGCCAGCGAGGTTAAAGAGCTGGTGCATCGTGGGGTAAAGGAGGTTATCCTGCTGGGTCAAAATGTGGATTCATATGGGCATGATTTGCCTGACAAACCAGAGCTAGCTGACCTACTTTATGAGCTAAATACTATAGATGGGCTGGTTCGGATACGCTTCTTGACTAATCACCCCAAGGACATGAATCCCAGGCTCATTGAGGCAATAGCTTATCTGGATAAAGTCTGTAAGGAGATAAGTCTTCCTGTTCAGTCAGGCAGCAATGACATTCTAAAAATAATGAGACGAGGCTACACCGTAGAACATTATCGCCAGCTTATTAGTGAGATACGCCGTAGCGTACCCGAGGTAGCCCTGAGCACCGATGTTATTGTCGGCTTCCCCTCAGAAACCCAACTACAGTTCCAACAAACGGTCGACTTGCTCTTTGAGTTAAGGTTTGATATAGTCCATGTAGCTGCCTATTCACCAAGAGCGGGGACTGTTGCCGCCAGGGAGTTTGAGGATGATGTCCCCCCGGCTGAGAAAAGGCAGCGACTAAATAAGATTGAGCAGCTTCAGGAGAGAATTGCGGCTGAGATTAATACCCAGTTACAGGGTAAGACGGTTGAGGTTTTAGTAGAAGGGAAGAAGGGTGGTAAGTGGTGGGGTCGCACTCGAAATGGCAAACTAGTATTCTTCAGCGATAACAATGAATGTCTGGGACAACTAATGGAAATCAGGACTGAGAAAACCAGTCCCTGGTCTTTACAAGGCGAGGCCGAAATAGGTAGCACAAACTAAACGGAGGGAAAAGTGACCAAGAATAAAATGCTAAATTTGGGGTTAGTAGTGTTATTGTTTCTTGCTCTAGTATCTCTTGGCGGCTGTGTCCCAGCCGGGGAGCAGGTCGAGGGGGGATTCGACTGGACGATAATTATTTTTCTGGTGTTTATTGGTGGAATATTCTATTTCCTTTTAATCAGACCGCAACGCAAGCGACAGAAACAACACCAGTCGCTTATGCAGGAACTAAAGAATGGAGACCGGGTAATTACCGCCGGTGGGATTTATGGGCGAATTGAGAGCCTCAGTGAGGATAGTGCCGTCCTGAAAATTGAATCGGGGGCGACAATACGGATTGCTAGAGGTAGTGTAATCGGCAAACAAGAGAAATATTAAGCACCTAGCTTTCAAGGTTTGCCGGCTCTTGGCGAGAGACTTTTTGGAAGATTAAGATGGGGATGGCAACCGCTAGAACCAGCAAGGAAATCCATTGGGGCTGACTCAGAGACAGGAAGACGGTATTGCTGTCTAGCCGCAGGAAGGAAAGAAAGAAGCGACCTATGGAATAAAGGGTGAGGTAAAGTAAGAAGAGCGAGCCATCGGGGCGAATTCGCCCCAGTACTTTCCATAGGATGCCAAAGATAAAAAGGTCCATCAATAACTCGTAGGCTACAGCCGGGTGTACCGGTGGGAGGCCATAGGCAGGACTATTAGGATGGGTATAGACTACCCCCCACGGCAGACCAGTGGTGGTGCTGATGTGTTCCCCATTAATAACGTCTCCGATTCGCCCTATCGCCTGGGCCAGGATAAGCCCCAGGGCAGCCCGGTCAGCATAACGAGCAATAGGAAAGCCTTTTATTCGGGCGAATATTAGTGCGGTAATCGTCCCCCCCAGGATACCCCCCCAGATAGCCAGTCCACCCTCCCAGATGGCGAGGATAGCCACGGGATTGGCCGAGTAGTAGCCCCAGTAATCTATGACATGCACCAGGCGAGCGCCGATAATGCCTCCCGGAACACCCCAGAGGGCTATGGAGTATAGCCTATCTGCCGAAAGTCCTGCCTTAACCACCAGGCGGGCGGAAAGCCACACTCCTACTGCTATGGCTATTACTATAAACAGACTGTGCCAGGATACGATAAAGGGGCCCGCGGCAAACAGTATCGGGTCTATCCCGATTTCTATCATCTAGCTTTTCCTTTTCGCCTGTCTTTTTCCACCCGATTCACAATCGCCCCTCTTGACCGAACAAAACGCACTACTGGGGGCAGCCCGCTATCGACAAAGAGCGCTACTCCATAGCCGACGAGTCCACCCAGGGTACCGAACAGCCAGTGAAGGGGGTGCACTTTATCCCCAGTGATAGGGATAAAAACGAAGTAGGCGAGGACAAAGCCCCCGAGAACCCAGAGAATCATCCAGTCACCCCCACCCCATTTGAAAGCCGCCTTCTTTTTGTCTTTGCCCATAGTTCCTTCCCCATAAATTTCAAAGCTTATTAAAATCTACCTGATGTGCCAGCTGCTGTCAAGTTGTAAAAAGGCCACTAACGAATCCAGTTTGCCACATTATGGAAAGGCCGAGGAGTATACTAATAAGACCGGCAGCTCCCTGGACCCATAGCGTCAGTCGTGGGGAAAGCCTGGCGGAAAGCCTGAAGGGAAGGCTGATAAGGCCGCTGAAGAGCAACATGCCCAAGATAGAGCCTATGCCGAAAACCAGGAGGAAGAAAAGTCCCTGAACCACCGAGGACATGGTGCTAATAACCAGTAGGGTGAGCGCCCCACTCCCGGCCAGACCATGGGCCATCCCTATCAGCAGGGGCCTTCTAATATGCCGGTGGTCATGCTCAGGAGTATCATGGTGGGAATGACTGTGGAGGTGGCGCTTATCTTCGTGCTGGTGCAAATGGACGTGGGCTCTGTTCACTACTAGCTGCCTTATAATGGGCACCCCCAATAGAACCAGGAGTACTCCAATAACGAATTCCATGGAAAGGGCCAGCCTGTCGGGAATAGTCAGCTTAAAAACCAGCACCACAAAGCCGGCGGCAAAAAGGGTAAGGGTGTGCCCGATGCCCCAGCTCAAGCCTACCAGTGCTGAGCGAAGGAGGCTGTGGCTACGGCTAACAATGGTAGTTACCGCCACTATGTGGTCAGCATCCAGAGCATGCTTAACTCCGAGCAAAAAGCCAAAGAAGAGGGCGGTTAATACAGTTAATTCTGGCATGCTTCCCCCTCCGGCTTCCTGTTGGTTTCTCTTACTGCGTAGCTCATACTGCCCGTAGAGATGGCATAAGTAGTTGCCACTTTAGCTATATTAAGAAAACCATCTGGGATGTGCATGGTGAAGTAGGTATTTGGCACCTGTCTAAACCGGTCAACCTTATCACCCAGCCAGCTCATTGCCGACTCCCTTTCTAGTTCATCCTCAGCAAGATTGCACCAGGAGGAGGACTAAGCCGACACAGACCACAATTATACCCACTCCCAATAGGATATACAGGATGCGAAGCCGTCTTTTGTTCACTTAACCCCTCTTCTTTTTACCCCGGCTCTTATCTTATGCCAATCATCGTTAATCTTCCTGAGCCGTTTGCTAGCTCTACCGGACTTAAACCGATTTAGATTAACAAAGCCCCGCGTTCTATTCATTTTGGCTTTCCCTCTCCCTGTTTACCCTCTCTTTTCCGTGCTTGAGGCTAGCCTTTCTTGCAACTGAAAGCGAAGCTACATATTATCTCCAAGATTTCCGGTGTTGTTTCTACCAACTCTCCACAGGAGTTATCCCTTGGCAAGAAGTATTACCCGCAACATTACGTCTCTGGTAGCATTTTTCATGACTCTTTTCATAAACTATCATACCACATTGGGAATATTAAATTTAGTAAAGCTTGATTTTATATGGCAGGATGGGAGAGACTCACGGCTGAGTTGAAGTATATTTGCAGCTGTAAGGCAAAAACGGGGGATTTGCAAGATAGCCATAGGATATAATATGACTCGAAAGGGGGGCGGGCTTTCTACCTTTCAGCTTGGGGACAAGTTGCGTGCATGCTCAAGATTTGTTAAACTGGCTAAAGATACTTGGGCCGTTAGCTCAGTTGGTAGAGCACCTGACTTTTAATCAGGGTGTCACAGGTTCGAGACCTGTACGGCCTACTCTCGACCTCTTCCCCTTCTGCCGACATTTTGCCGACATTTGTACTTTCCTGTGTCTTAGGAAGTAGGGTGTCAAGACGTTCTGCTGCTGCCTTCTGCATACCGGGCACTGTGTGAGAGTAGATATCCAACGTCGTGGCAATACTACTATGTCCCAATCTTTCCTGAACTACCCGGGGGTGTGTCCCCGCTTTCAATAGCATAGTAGCATGAATATGGCGCAGGTCATGCAGCCGAAGGTAAGGTAGCCCAGCTCGTTTAGCCACTTTACTGAAAGCGTGGGTAACAGTACTCGGATTAAGTGGGCTACCATCCGCATGGCTAAATACGAAATCGTCCTCATCTAAGTTTTGCCCGAACATAATTTGTTGGACTTCCTGATCGACCTTATACTGGCGCAATAGGAGCACAAGAGATGGCGGTAAATCCACAGGGCGTCGGCTACTTGAAGTCTTGGGTTCTTTTATAATGATACTGCCGTCATCGAGTCTATGGAGACTGTGAGATACATAGATACAGGCCAGATCCAGGTCTGAATCCCTCCACTTCAATGCCAGCAATTCGCTCCTTCGCAAACCAGTAAGCAGAAGCATATGGTAGTACAAATTGTAGCTACTCTGCAGTATAGCCTCCAGTAGTTGCAAAAGTCCATCTGGACCTAAAGAAGGGACGTCATGTCTTGCCGGTCGTGGTGGGTTCACACCCTTACATGGATTCACTGTTATCAAGCCCATCCTTATGGCATCATCCAAAGCCTTGCTCATAATGCGATAGTGGTACTGCACAGTACGATGACTCAGGCCACCAGCACTGCGTCTACGCCCTCCTGATAGTACTTCCGCGATATAACTCTGAATATGGTGAGGTCGCAGTTCATTTAGCCGTATTCCTCCCAGGCGGGGGATAACATAGTGACGCAGCTCATGCTGGTAACTCTCGCTAGTCTTTGGCGATAGATTGCTCGCTGCATAGCCATCGAGCCACTTAAACAACCAGATAGCCACAGTTAGTTTTCTCGACTGTTTAATGTAGGTGCCTTGCTCAATGTTGATTAGTAATTCAGCCAGCCGGTGTTGTGCGTCTTTTTTGACTCCCTTAACAGTTTCAAAGTGGCGTAGACGCTTTCCTGTTGCCGAGTCTCTACCAGTATCAATAGTTATTTCCCACTTCCCTTTAGACCGTTGCCTAATATGTCCTTTCATTGCAATCTCCTTCCCATAGTTACTTGGAATATGACTCCCACTAGGATTATGCAGGACACAGCTCACATCGAGTGCGGAGTATCATCGGGCGCAATAGCAGCCCGTCCAAACTTTCTTCAAGCTCCTTGGTTCTATCCTTCATCCGGTGAACCTCCTCTGTCAGCCTCCGCACCAGATGAGATTTGTTCCCTTTTTGTAGATTATTAACCGCCTGACGACATGCACTTTTGACTTCCTCGGCAAGCTTCAAATCATGCAGGTCGAGCTTCGTATCCAAATCGTCCTTGTAGAATCGTAGTTCCACACGCCATTTGCTCATTAAGCTGGTTCCTTTCCAAACATGCACCTGCTGTGGCTCCCCAGTTAAGATGTCTCGCCATATAGTCTCTCTTACTCCGTCCGAGATTTTTTCGGTGACGTCCTTGCCTCCGATTGCAGTCTTAATCCTTTCCTTCAGGCCTAGCCGGTTATTTAGAATATTTATGATAACTTCTGTAGTCTCCAACCGCAGTTTTTCTGAATACTCTGCCGCATTGTTCCGGGCCTGTTTCCATTCTTCCAAAGCTCCCCACCGCACTTTTTCTCGCGTGTGTTCCTGAAGGGCTTTGAAAATCATCATGTTTCTCCGGACTACATGTCCTATTTCGACAGTTTCTGGCTTTTGGGACAGGTCGAGTTCCCCCTGGATATTTCTCATCCATAGCTGGTCGAAAGCCTCATCGGCATTATTCAACCCTCGAATCATCTTTGGCACATGAAGAGCACTAACCAAAGATTCTGCCAGTTTGATGAGATAGTTGATATGCTCGCCGAATGCTTGTGCAGCTACATCTTTGCGGGCTCCCTTGAGTTCCTGCAGCGATTGGCTGCCATGCCATTTTTCGTAGGCGCGCTTCGCCGTTCGTCGGTTAATCCCTGTCTCACGTTGGATTTTCACCCAGCTACTACCGGCTCGTTTTAAGTTTACCACGGTGGTTAGTTCCTCATCGGATAAATCTCGACGCCTCATTAGGCCACCTCCTTATTAATAATGGTGCAGGATAGTCCAATAAGGTACTATTGTACAATGTTAAGGCTCATGTAGTGTATACTTGACATACTTCCAGCCTAACACACAAAATGGTAACTGTCAATAGCATGAATAGGGAAAAGAGGGGGAGGAATGGAAGATAAACGACTGACGTTAAGTGTTGAGGAAACCGCGAAGCTGTTGGGTATCGGGCGAAACCTTTGCTACGACAGGGTAAAAACGGGGGAAATCCCGGTCATCAAAATTGGTCGGCGTCTACTGGTACCTCGTTCTGCACTAGAGAAGCTGCTCGCCGACCCTAAGCCCATTGACCTCACACCAACATCCAAGTAGCTGGGGTATTCAAGGTAATAAATGGAACTTATCGTACTTCTGACATTTACATCGCCGCTTGGTTTTTATCTAAGGACCAGAAAACAGGGTGGTTTCATAAGTGACATCTTATGGAGAGGTCAACCAGATGTTTGAAGCAAATTCGATGAAAGACTCAGAAGGACAGGTTGAGCTGGTGAATAGGCTCATTGCCGCCGGCAAGAACCCCCGGGATAAGGCATTTGCCTCGCTTTTGGCAAGGACTGGGGTACGCGTTTCTGAAGCAATAGGATTAAAGATAGATGACGTTGATTTCCAGAGTGGTACATTAACCATCGTGCACCTCAAAGAGAAGTCAAAGCTGAAATGCCCGCATTGTGGGGGGAATTTGGGTAAAAGGCATCTTTTCTGCCCTAGCTGTGGGAACAAAGTAGGTAAGGCTCTGCGAGAAAAAGTTAAACACCGGCGGCAAAGAACAATACCTGTCGACCATGGTACTTTGGGTTTGATATCTAAATATCTTCAATGGCGAGACCGCTTCCCATATCGTGGACCCTTGGTGTTTCCGTTCAGCCGCCAAAGAGGGTGGCAAATAATTGAGAAGATTGGTCGGCGTTTGGGAATAAAGGGTCTCCACCCCCATAATTTTAGGCGGCTGCTCGCGACCTCATGGGTTAACAAAGGATTGGATACCAAAAAACTTCAGTTGCTGCTTGGCCATACCAACATCTCCACTACGTGGCGATATGTCGACTCTGATTTCGAGCAACTGAGGGATGAATGCGAAAAACTGTGGGAAACCAAATCAAATGAAACAACAGATGCCAAAGGCTAAGAAGCCAAGAAAACAGCCTGTTAGGGATAAAAAACACAGGAATCCTCCGCAAATGGCTGTCGGCTGGGGTAGAGGTGCGTCAGAGTATCGGCCAGGCGTGTTTATCAAACAGTTCTTCTTGGAACACGGAGAGGCCTGTGCTGCGGACATCTACCACGCTCTGAGCGAGGAGATAGAACGATTGAATGAGGAACGAATTTCGATTGGCGAGAAACCTCTCAAGCGACCGAATTACTCCAGCTTTGCCAGGTATTTCCACTGGTTTTTGATATTGGAACTCATAGAGCGCACTGATAGACGAGAGCGTGCCATTTACCATTTCTTAAAGAAACGGGTGTTCTATACATTGACTGCTAAGGGAATGGCTCAGGAGGCTGCTTGGCTCGACCCGGTAAGAACGGCACATCCCGAGTTCGCTTAAATAACACCGTTGATAGGATATAAAATGGGCGGAATATTATCTCTGCAACCTGAGGGAATAGAAGAGCGAATCCACCCGCGAGCCTTGGAGCACTTCAGGAAATTCCAAGCTGATGTTCGGTTTGCAGTGCCGCTGGAAGGGATTACTGAAGCTGACCTTAATGAGCACCTAAGAAATGATGAGAAGTACGAGTTCCAACGCTATATGAGCCAAATTACGGACGGGCTGAGGACATGCATCGATATTGGAGACGGGGATTCGAGTGATAACCAGATTAAGATATCGTTGTTTAAACTCAACACAACAATACCTATGTATTGGGTCAAATTGCTTCTTGGGAGAGTTTCTGACCGAAAATTGGAAAAGGGGAGGGAGGAAGCAAGAAGACAGGCAGAAGAGGCTAAGGAGAAACAGCGGCAGGAAGAGGAACAGGAGAGGCAACGGGCTGCGGAGGTTGAGGCAGAGCGAAAAAAGAAAGAACTGGAGAAACTCTGGGACGCTGCCTACAAGGCGTTAAATGTACCGACAGCCGATGCCAAGAAGTATCTTGCTGAACCTGGGGAGTATAAGAAGTTCATCAAGAGCATTGCCGAAGCTGTGCGAGCATACATGGATAAAGGTGAATCCTACACTAATGATAGCAGGGCAAAAGACTATTTGTTTTACTGTGATGTGATCAATCGGAGGGAAGACAAGGAGCAACGGAAACTCGCTGCTGCTGTGAGTGCCCAGCTTTTCAGCTACTCCCTCAATCAACAAATAGAGAAACTGAAGGCAAGGCTTCATGTCAAGAAACAAGGTCTCTCGAAGTATTTTAGCAAAGATAGCCGATACAAAGGTCATCGTTTTTTGAGCTTGCTATCCTCCGATGATAAAAAGGAGCTCTCTGATATCATTGACGAAATGGTAGGGGAGAACTTAGCAGATCTACTACCCGGCGATTTGGCTGAGTACATTAGCTGGAGCCACACGCAATTCTATCGCCTCTTGCCGACTGTTGATTACAGACTTGATGGAGTTCCCTGCTTAAACATCTGGTTTGAAACAGAAATCGTCGCTGAAGTTGAGATATGGCTTAAGCCAGGGAAAAAGAGTTTCGGAGACTATACTTTTAAGCTACCGGTGATAGACCAAGGGGATTACTCCATAGAGTTACGAGAGCCGAAATTCCTGGGTTATCACTATATACATTTTGCCACCTCCTCGCTACCAAAGACATTCTGGCAGGCGATACCAGTGTCCCTGATCGCAAGTTTAAGTGATGCTGATGTGGAGCCCTCTAGTGTCACAATCCTAGAAGCATCCGAGAGCGCTGTCACTTACAGAATAAAGGGTTTTGAGAAGGCGGTTATCGTACCTGCAATCTTCACTGATTTCCTCAAAGCAGTAGGAGGACTGGCAGGCATGGCTAGTATTGGCGTCATGTCTCAGAAAGTGGCTGATATCGTGCTAAGGGAGGTTACCGAGGTAGGGACAGTACCGAGAAAACAAATTTCTGAAAGCGTGCAACTCACGGCGTGGTCAAACGAGGACTTCCACTCTAAGATGGCAGAGTTATACTATTCCAGAAAAGTTAGCGATGTTTTGCTACAGCATATACCCAAGAGTTTAAGTCTGGATGAAGCAGTTAAGTGGTCTTTAGAACACTACAGCAAAATTATAGCTGAAAATGGTAGTTCGGAATAGTAGTGTAAATTCAACAACTAGCCTTACTGACTGATAGACTGACTAGTAGACTAATGGGTTGACTAACTAATTGGAGGAATAAAGATGAATAGCAAGCGCGAAATGACTTGTCAAATGTGTGGTTCAAAAATGCCTGCCCGCCTATTGAAGGGGGGCTCGCGCTTTTCCGCACATTGCTATGGCTGTGGGCTCCAAATGTTTGGGCCAGCTCTTCTTCTAGAGAGACTGGAGTATGTGGATACCGTTTGCCCACATACTCCGGAGCTAAAGCCCTGTAAGCGGGCATTCACAAGTTGGTGCCCCATTTGCCGAGTGAGAACCTTCGCCTATACCCAGGATAAAAGCACCTCCAGCTAGTTGCTTAGGCATTCCTGCCAAAAGCTAGGACTCAAAGCATATTCCATTTGCATCAAAAAAGTAATTACTTCCTTTCCTTTTCAAAAGCCTCTTTTGTAAAGCATACTTATTATGTAGACCGTCAGCGATAATGGGACACAAATAGGGTCACTATAACCGAACACTCTGGACGGGTGGCACGAGCTCCTGAGAGGTAGTAGACTGACAAAACAGTGAAAGGAGCGAGATGTGTCC
>SDBT01006723.1_pt1 | contig 19016 bp, 32 predicted proteins | sample 2277101 | NCBI WGS metagenome assembly SDBT01 (sample SAMN10404973, study PRJNA504765) | marine sediment metagenome | isolation source: marine sediment core GS10_PC15, 103 cmbsf | place: Arctic Ocean: Southern Knipovich Ridge | collected 2010 | reverse complement strand
AGAACATATGCCTTATCTGTAACGAAAGTATCATATTGAATTGATCCCAGGCTATTTCTGACAGTCAGGGTGTCGCTTTCTTCGGCGTAATTAAATGCGCCCTTTACCGTATACCGTTCGCTGTCCACTCTTTGTGTTGCCTTGCCACTTATTGATATAGCCGACCCCTGAGTATTACCGGACTGTAAATTCGCTCCTATCGTCATATCGCCGTTCCAATCGGCATAGGCATTTGCCGCGAATACAAACATTACGGCTACCAATACAAGTACAAACTTCTTCATTCTGCTTCCTCCTCATCTCTTTTTCGGTGCTTTCTCCATGAGAGATAGCCACCATATTTGACAGCATAGTACATAGATTTGCGCTTGAACCAATTAACACCATCATCCCTCATAGCGTATAAAAAAATCAAGTCCCAAATCTTCTTGCTCCATGTACCGGGTTCATCGTATCCTTTGTCGTGGATAACAGAGGATTTTCGATGTTTGCCGAGTTTCCTGAAAAGGCCGAGCAACATACCCAATATTATTCTTGGGAAACTGGCAAGATCACTCTTGAAACCTTTTTTCGCGACAACAACAACTCCTCTTAATTCTTTTTCAGGAAAATCGTCAGGAATCTGATATCTAAGATCACTTTGAACTATTATCCCTTCAGTTCCAGGATTGAGTTTAAAGTTTTCTTCGGTTAAAAATGGCATATCAATCTCCTTTTATTTCAATGACGCTCCATGAGGCCCCATAGGGCTTTTAAGTGTTCCATGTAAGTAGGTGTTCTGGATTGTTAGGGGAAACTCGTCTTCCCCCTCCATATAATCCATGAAGGTCTTAAATGCCCTCTTACTATATGTAACCGCCGGCTTTCCGCTTAATTTTTTAAAGCCTTCCCCCGTAAGTGGACAACCCTTTGTATTATGCAACCAGTTTCCCCAATGAAACAAGATATGACTTCTGCCTTCAACATCGGTTATCTCAAAGGTATCTCCGTATTTAGGTGAATCAACTCTCCTACAGATATACGAACCCTCGGGAATACAAGAAATATCTTGCTCATTATTTTTGTCGGGTGGTTCAAGAATAACAATTATCGGTATTTCATGTTCCAATAAAACGCCGAATGTCCCAATGCTTGACCCCACTCTTCTGAGGAACAGGTTTTTCATCCCGACATCTTCCTTAATATATATGTCCAGACAGATGATATTACAATAGTAACAATTGCAACAAGCCCACCAATCTTTACCTTTGTCGTGGCGACATCTGTTATAATCTCATTATCAGCATTTATTCTATCTGTTTCTTCTTTGTGTATAGACTCCTTCAGGGCGTTCATATTCAATCCTCCTGCTTGTTCGCCTCGCGGTACAGCCGCAGGGCGTGGATCGCGTACACGGCCAGGTCCCGCAGCGAATCCTCGACGGACTCGTTGACCAGGGCCCCCCGCCTGGCGAACGTGGCGATCCTGTTTATCTTGTCGTTGGCCCGGACGATCGACCCCAACCACGCCGGGATGTTGAACATCTCGCTGGCCCTCAGGTTGTACAGCGGGTCGGTCTCGCTGCCGTAGTCCGACCCCTTCGCCTCCTGGAGGCGGTCCAGCTCGTCCACGGTATCCCTAAACGTCGGCAGTTTCATCTTGCTTGTCCCTCCATTCTATCAGGTCCTCTTTCCTCCAGAACACCGGGATTCCCAACCGCTCAGCACGCTTGACCTCCTTCCCCGTCCCCTCACTGTCACCCCACCCGACGGGCTGCACTATCACAGCGTCGGCCGCCGCGAGCCACGGCTGGCTGTTGTCGAAGTAGTCCAGGTAGTTCAAGTCACCAAACACCAATCCCGTCAGAAGGTCCAGGCACGGGATATATACCGAGAACCCGGCCCGCCTGACCTCCTCGGCCAGCCGGATCATCTGGTGGCAGCTCTGCAGATACTCGATCGTCCCGTCGCTCAGCTTGCCGGCGACGTACACCCTCAAACATCGTCCCATCATTACACCTCCGCCCACATTTCGCGGGTCTCCGGGTTGATATTTACAACCGCCGCCCCCAGCGATGTAGGCCGGTAGCCCCGCTGCTCGCCGTAGGTCGTCACGTTCTGCTGGTATGTCTTCAAGTAGCTCCCGGACACGACGCCCAGCCGCTCACGCTCCACCAACTTATTACATGCCTCGTTAGCCCCGATGGCCGGCTCCTTGCGGCTTACCTTGTCGTGGACGTGGCCGCAAAAGTAAATATCTGCATCAAAGCTCTGCATGAACTGAATCAACTTGTTTAGTTTACCGCCGGGCGTCTGGGCGAACCCGGCCCCGTGGTGCGCAAAGATGCGAAACCGCTCGCGGCCGCCGTGCTTCTTCAACGGTGATTTCAGTTGCAGCTTCGGAATCAACAATCTGGGCTGCCGCACGAACAACAGGTCGAACAGCGCAGAATACTCCAGGTTCGGGACATCGAGCTCCGTGCACAGCCAGTGGTGCAACGACTCCTGCTCCGTCATCAACTCATACCGCTTCTCGTGGTTGCCAATCAGCAGCCCCAGGCACTTATCCCTGATCGGCTTGAACAAGTCCCGAAGCTGCCTCATCCCGACGCGACCGAGATCACCCATGTCCTTGATCCGCACCCAATCGGCCACGCAATCCGGGTCAAACCGCTTGTCCGTATGGCCGATGAATTCGCAGTAATCTCCGCCGCCGATCCAGTAGCTTCGCGGATCATCCTTGATAACCTTGAGGTCGCGCCGAACCCGCTCCTCTGCGCACGCCTTGCTCATCCAGTGTATATCGGACACGTACCAAATGCGGAATACATCACTGCGGCTGCCATGTACAACATACCGTTTCCCTCCCGCTTGCATGATTTACCTCTTCGGAATCAAACGTGTTACCTTGTGAATGGCGGCCCGCACGATGGTGTACCGAGTCTCGTTGTCCCTATCGTGCCTCTGCCCCTCTCTCTTCCTTCTATAGTGCCAACAATCCACCGACAGCTCCGTCCGCGAGATGCCAGCTATCCGACCGTACACCACGAACCGCTCGGCGCGGGATGCGCCCTCCACGTGATCGCTGAACTCAATGGCAACTATCTGTCCGCGGCGTAGCATTTTGTCCTCCTTAATCCAGCCGCTGCTCCTCCGGCGCGACCAGCACCTGACGCCTCACCTGCACGGCGACATCGGCGTCGATCCGCCCCAGGATCAGCTTGTGCGCGGCGGTCAGGGTCGGCACCAGCACCTTCTCCAGGACCCCGTTCTCGTTGCGGAGGGATTCGATGGCGTGCTCGGACTGCTTCTGAAGCGACTCGGCCTCCTCCAGCTCCGACGACGCCGACTCCCAGACAGCATCGAACCGGGCCCGGACCTCCCCCAGCTCCGCCGACGACTTCATCCACGCCTCATCGAATTGGGTTCGGGTCACCGCCAGTTTCTTCCGCCGGTTCTCCAGGACGCGGTCCCACCGGTCGGACCTCACCTGATACTCAGCCGCCATCCGCATCGCATAAGACATCCGGCGGAGGGCGAAGCGGGACCGGAGCCACTTCAGTATTCTTCTCATTCTTGAAGCTCCTCCCCTTCCCCCTGCACCGGCGGGCGGCCTCTCGGGTGTGGCGGGTCGTCAACGTCTTCCGTCGCCGGCTTCTCCTCCTGTTGCACCGGCGATTTCTTCCAACCCGAATCAACCCATACGTCAGGTTCCGGCCGCACACCGTAGTCGGCGGCGGTACGGCCTCGGCAATCTTTGACCGTCGGCCTGTAATCCTCCCCCAAACGCACAGTATTCAGCGGCTCGTTGTTCCCGTCCCCGAAGCCGGGAGCGGTCGGCAGGGGGGCGTCGGGCAGGGTCCTCCCGGCCTCCGCGGCCCGTCGCTGCTCCTCGCTCAAGTTCGCCGCCAGCAGGGCGACCGCCGTCAGGTAGTCGCCCGTCGGGAAGTTGAAGGTGGTCCGGTTGATGTTGATCCTCCCGTCTTCCACCCGGTAGACCGCCACCATCCACCTGCCGCTGTCCCTGGCCTTGCGTATAGCCTCGCGGACCACATCAGTAGCCTCACTATCGTTCTTCAGTTCGATTCGCTCTTCGTCCATCTTCTCTCTCCGATCTCAAAGGGTTCAAACGTCTATCACACCGGGACGCACCTCAAGGCCGTGCCGGTCACAATACTCCCGGATCATCTTCCTCAGCTCGTCCGCCTTCTCCGTGCCGGCTTCCTCCTGCGTGCTGTCCCTGTAGTCCACCCCGCACTCCTCCCCCGCCTGCAAGAGAAACTGCCCCTCCTCCCCCATTATACCGACCACGGCCGACGCCTGCAGTGTCACCATCAACTTAACGGGGGGACGCTCGTCGTCCAGCGCCCGGAAGACCCGGCTGACGCGGACGACCTTCTGCAGGACGGCGTCCGGGGGTTCGGCCTCCAGGCACCGAAGGAACTCCTCTATGCTCTGACAGGTTATTCTCATCAGAACCTCGCAACCTCGTGATCGTTGGCACTCAGAACGTACTCCCCCTTCTCCTCTTCGTACTCCACGACGCACTCGAAAAAACGACCATGCGAACCGTCCGGACTCTCTGGACGGGGATGACCGGGTGGTTCATCAACCGCAAAGTACAGGCTACCGTCCTCCTGAATCTCCACGCCGAATATACCCATCTTCGATCGGGGTGTATCGCTCATTTTTATATCAAGTCCTTTTCAATCCGTCATTCAATCGCTCCAACAAATACCCACGCTCATAACTGTTCAGCCCTTCCAACAGAAACCTTACCTCAGTCAATACACGACCCGCCCTTGAAAGCTCAACACCACAGCTCATAACAGACGTGATTACAGCCTGGATAATCTGAATACCCACATCATTCGTCCATTCGTGACTCACGTTGCCATCAAAAATGAGCGATCCCCCACTAACCACTTCTATCGAATCACCCTCCGATATTTCCAAGGATTTACTCGGAATCAAAGTAACAAATTCTCCGCCGTCGGACAACGTGAAATGCATCAGACTATGTAAAAGTATCTGCATCGGTCAAGTCCTCTTCCCCGGCATTTCCTCCGCCATGACTTTGTAAACCGTCCCCCTCCCCGCAGCCGCGTCCGGCAGGGACTCCGACCGCACCTCCAGGATCAGCGGGCTCGCGACCGCCACGCCGTCCCGCTCCGTTATCAGTATCTCGTGCCGGGTGTCGACGGCGGGGTCGGTGGCGAAGTAAATCTTCCTGTTAATAGTCATGCCCCGCTTCTGGTAGTCCAGCGTCTCGGCGTGGCCCGCGTTCTGCTCCCAGCAGTGGACGCCGGTCTGCTCGACGGTCGGGGTGGTCTTGCTGCCGGCCAGGCTGCCGGAGGAGCGTCGCTTCCGCCGAATCGTGCAGCGGTGTGGCATCGTGTCGATCAGGGTCACAACGTCAACCTCCCAAAGACCAGCCCATGTTTATAAATTCCGACAATTTTTCCCGGCTCTCCGGAAGCAGGTCCCACAGGCCGCCGAACAGCTGGTTGGCCGCCGGCGTGGATATCGTGTACGAATAGTCGCCCAGCTTCTCGCTCGTGAGCGGACCGGCCATCCATCCCGTCGCCTGCTTCATCTCGATGAACGCCTTCCTCGTCCGCCGCACCGCCTCCTCCAGGGCCGCGTCCCATATCGGCGAGGCGTCGACGGCGGCGTCCTGCCCCCGCAGCTCCTCCGGCGTGTAGCCGGCCGTGTATACGATCCTCACCGACCCCGGCGACGTGGGCCACCGCCCGATCGACCTCATCAGGCCGTCCCGGCAGAGGGCGTTCCCGGAACTGTCGTGGCCGTCGTAGTTAGGCCAGAAGTCGGACCCCTCTACCTTCAGCGTCTCCAGGGCGAACGACCCGTCCCGCGTCCCGCTGCGGGCGTCGTAGTCGATCCGCAGGTCGATGGCCGGATCGTCGCGGACGGGGATGTGCTGGACCTGAAGCTCGTTGGTGGACGCCCGGGCCCGCCGGCGTAGGATGGCTTGGCTGCCCTCCGACTCCCAGACGGCCACGGTGGCCTGGTAGTTGTAGTCAACCATGGGGTAAAATTCCACGCGGCTCCGCTGCACCGGGTCGTATAGGAGGTGACGCCTGACCGCCCCCTCGGCACGGGTGATGGCCAGGGAGGCCACGGCCCGCTCCTCGTCGGTCGCGGAGGCGGAGAGGCCCAGGATCAGAAGCACCTCAGAAATGTCAACGATATCGGACGCCACTTATCTTCCTCCCATTTTCTATTATACCCTACGTCGGCGTCAGCCGGTAGGTGATACTGCCCGCCACCTGCACGTTCGCGGAAAGACGGAGGCTCAGCCCCTGCCCGCTGGCCGTCTTGGTCCAGCCGGCCGGGCAATCGGGCATCGAGATGCCGCCGTTCGCCGCGAAGCTCCACGGCCCTATCCGGTCGGTACCGTTGACGTCCGTCACCGTCACCACGATCGGAGCGGCGGCAATCAGGTTCATGTTGATCAGGATCACGCTCGTACCCACGGGCGGGTTGGGGACGAGCAGGTTCAGGGCGCCCGCGGCCACGTTCACGTTGAGATGTACAACATCTCCTGGTCTGTCTGACATAACTCTTTCCTCCTATTTCTCTATATGCCCCCGGGCGCACCCAGGAGCGGAATGTAAAGACCCAACGCCGGGTCGGACGAACTACTGGACAACGAACTGGACGACGACACGCTGCTCTGCAAAGATAAACTACTGGTCGACGACAACGAAGAGGAGGAGGAGGACGTCACGGACGCACTGCTCTGCGACGACTTCGTGAACGTGGATGAACTACTAGACGACACGCTACTCGACGAGGACGAACTACTGACCGCCGGCGACTGGGAGGACGAAGACTCCTCGTCCACCTCCCCCCCGAGGGCCGACACAGGAAAGGCCGATATGGGAAAGCCACCTATCATCTCGGTCTCACCCTCAACATGAAGTTGCCTATCGCATACGTCCTGTTCGTTGTGGTCACCAGCTCTATGATGGTGCCCTCCCCGTTCCCGCCGCTCATGTTCTGGGAGAGGTTGTCCCTTTTCCACGCCCCCTCCTGAGCGGTCTTGATCTGAATCTCGGTGCCGTGGTCCGCAACCATCGACGCCAGCTCGGGCGGCGGGGTGGGGGTCGAACCCAGGTTGAAGATCCAGCCCGTCGCCCTGTGGTACCGGAGCTTGATGTCGGGGTTGTCGTCGTTCTGGGCGCCCAGCCAGGTCGCCTCGAACCCCACCACCTGGAAATTCGTGTTGTTGTTGTCCCAGTACTTGCAGAAGCCCCGGTTGTACACGACCGTGTTGTCGCCACTGATGAACGTGAACGCCACCTCCCCCAGCCACTTCTTGGGGGTCTCCCTGTAGTCGCTGATCGACGCGGTGGACGGGAACGATAGGTCCTCGGTGTCCCCCGGCGTCCGCACGCCCTGGTCGGTGATGCTGGTGCCGCTCACCCTGATGACCGAATCACTCCCCGGCGACGCCCCCGCGACCAGGAACGCATGGGCGGCGTAGCTCGCCAGTGCGGTGCCGAGCGTCTGGGGCACGATGAAGTCGCTCGTCCCGTTCTGGAGTATGTAGAACCCGCCGATGTAGTTCGTTCCCGACCCGGCGTCGCGGGACATGAACGCCCACGCCTTCTCCGAGAACGGAGCGTTCCTGTCTACCTCCTCCCACAGAGACTCGATGGCGTCGTAGAAAAGAGTTATGTTGTTGTGCAACCCCAGGATCACCGACCCGCCGTGGAGGTGAAGGCCGTCGCCGTCGTCCAACCTCACGGTGTTGGCGCTGCTCTCCCCCACGATGATCACCCGCTGCCCGTCCGTACCGACCGCTATCTGGGGATCCGCCGTCACGTCCACCACACCCCCGCTGCCCTGCACCCTCATGTGCGAATGGGTGACGGTTATCCCGCCCGCGGCCGTGATGTTCCGAATGGGGGAAGGGGTGAGCACCAGCTTGCCGCCGATCACCACGTCGTTGTTTGCATTATCGAAGATGACCCTGCCGGCCGGGTGGACCACAAACACGTCCTTCGCGCCGGCGGAGAAGTTCACGAGCGCCCCGCCGTTGCTGCTACTCAAGACCTCGTCCCGGGACAGCGTGTCGGTCGCCGCGTCCGCCACCGTCCCGATCCCCACCTCCCACTCGTCGCCTCCGACCAGCAGGATGACATAGAAGCAGGTGTTCCCGCCGCCGATCCCGTCGACGAACCCCTGGAAGTCGGTCTCGGCTCCGGCGAGGGCCAGCGTGCCGACGCCGATGGTGTTGGTGGTCTCCTTGACCCTGTCCGCAAGTACGAATGCCATTATGCTCCCACCTTTCGTTTCGGACACGTCGACGTGTGACCGCTGCTTTCCCACCGACCGCAGACCCGGCAGCGGGCGTTGACCTTCCTGCCCCTGCGGGCGTTCCTGTATCCCCTTTGGGCCAACATCGCACGGTCACCTTGGTTGGACATCAGCTTTCCTCCAACGAGAAGATTTGGCGCTGTACATTTTTCCACTCCGCCGCGTCGGAAAAATCAAACAGATCGAAAATGAACGTGTAGACGCCGGGTTCGATCAGGGCTAGGTCGGAGGCGTCCAGCCGCAGCCGGTTCGTCGCCCCCTTCGACAGGCTGCTGCCGTTGGCCGTGGGCGACCCGCTAACGACGGTCAGCTTCGGCGTGTCCCCCTCGTGTCCTATGATCACCCTCACCAGGTCGTCGTCGGCGGGCGTGATCGTGTTGCCGTTCGCGTCCTGGATCGTCAGGTCGCGGGTCAGGCCCCTGTCCTGGTAGGCGTATATCAGGGTCATCTTTTCGGTTTCCTCTCTCAGAAACTCACGTCGGCGTCACCGATCACTAGGGCATCCGCATCCAAAAAGTCACCAACCAAATTAGTCACGTTGGCATGGAGCGGGGTAGTCGCATTGGTTATCAGACCGCCAACGATCGCATCCTCCGCCGCGGCCGCCCAGATGGCGTTGCCCGATCCGCCGTCGGTCAGCAGGATATTGTTATAAAAACGGGCCACCCCGGTAGTCGCGACCTCAACACAGTTCTCGTCGGTACCGATATTCTCAAACTCGCAGCCGATCATCAAACCTTGCCAGTGCGTGATCGGCTCGGTTCGTGCAATACTCCGGCAGCGGCGTAACACGGCAGTAAGGCCAGAATCACTATTCCCATTCCAAGAACCATTACCACCCACACAATTGGTAAAGGCACCGCTGGCCGTGCCGCCGCCGCCGAAACTATCAACGCCCCCCGCACAATCCGTAAACGTACCGCTGGCCGTGCTGCCGCCGCCGAAACTACCGTTGCCCCCCACACAACCCGTGAACGTCCCGCTGGCCGTGCCGAGGCCGGCGAAACTACTGCCGCCGAAACTACCGTTGCCCCCCACACAACCCGTGAACGTACCGCTGGCCGTGCCGGCCGTACCGAAACTATCAGTCCCGCCCGTACAACCTATAAACGTACCACTATACTCTATACCTATTCGCATCGACCAGGCGTTGCCGATGGCCTGTGTGGTACACTCCACGTCGACCAGCCTCGCAGTAATGCCCAAACTATCCTCTGGAAAGTAAGCGGCCGGATCGGTCGCGGTATGAGTTAGCACAAACGCCGCCGAATCGATGTCCAGCGTGACGCCGCGAATCTCCACGTCGTCGGCCGGCTGCTCCACCGTACCCCGCGAAGCCGTGGCGATCTGACTGGTGATAACCACGTCCTCCTTCTTGCCGGTCAGGCCGATCAGGTCCACGAACTCCGTGTCCAGGATCAGGCCGTGGTTGTCCTCGTCCGCGCCGGCCACCTCGACCGTGGCGCCGAGCCCCATGTCGTACCGCCCGGGCGGGAGGATCACCGCCGCCCGGTTCCGGGTCGCGAGGGCGTTGCCGCCGGGGGTGAGAGCCACCGCCTCCGCGTACGCCCTGCGGAGGGCGTCGCCGTTGCCCACGTCGCTCGGGGTGCCGACACGGGACGACAGCCGCTCGACGATGACATAGCTGTCGTCGACCATCGGGAAGTCACAAATCTTTGTACCGTTTGTCATGATATCTTTCCTTTTCGTTGGAACTGTTGTCACCTACTGCCGCCCGGGGCTCCGAGCAGCGGGATGTATACGGATGGGTTGTAGGAAGCCGAACTCGACGACGACGAAACCGACGACGTCGATATGCTTGAAAGCGACGACGAAATCGAACTCGACGAAGAGCTAACCTGCGACTGGCTGCTCTCCGACCTTGAAAAGCTCGACGGTGAAGACGAAGACGGTGAAGACGAAGACGGGGATGAAAATGATGATAAGGACGAAGACGAAGATGTTGATAAAGACGAAAACGAAGATGTTGATAATACCGAGAACGACGAACTCGACTCCAGCAGCCCATCCAGGAATCCCTCGAAATCAAACAGGGTGAGCTGGTAGCCCGTCCCGCCGGAGTCCACGGCCGCCATCGCATCGTTTATGTCGTCGATCCGAAGCGTGGTGAACGGACCGACGCCCCCCGCGCCAAAGAGCAGGGTGTTCAAGACCACCAACTCGTCCTCGTCGAACACCATGAGCATGGGCTTGCCGGAATCCCCGCTTATGAAATCCTCGTTGTAATCATACCGCAAGGTACCCACGCCGGGCTGACTCGTGCTGAAGAACGCAGCGACCCCCGTCCCGGCGTCAACCGCCTCGTACACTAGCGCCTTCCGGTTCCTGCTCGTGAATAGCACGGGCAATCTGGGGAATGATAAGTCGATCGTCAGGTAGTCGGCGAAGTCCACGGGCAGCACCTTGTAGTGCGCAATGGACTCCGGCACGTCCGCGTCCAGATAGCCAACCATCACGTCGTCCCAGTACTGCGGACCCGGATATCCGGGGGGCTCCAGACAGCACGCCCTCTGCTTCGCGATCATCGTCCGCCACACGGGGGTGCCGTCCCTCGCCACGAACAGGAACTCGCTGCCGACGTCCACCGGCAGGTGATACGCAAACACCATGTGCCTGGGACTGACCAAAGTGCCGCCGGACCAAGCATTCCCCCCGGTATGGTAGAGGCTCACCCCGGTCAGGTCGAAGTCGTCAGCCCAGCAGTCGGCGTTGTACTCGAACGGCCCCGCAGGAAGCTCGTACTGCGAGAATATCTCCTTGGCGGTCGGCCCCGGCTCGTCGACCAGCCTGTCGTCGACGGTGTCCGTTATCAACTCGTCCCAATCAAACGCCGTCCTCCACTCGTCGATCACCGCCCACAGCGCCTGCATCTCCGGCGCGTCCCACGTCGGCGCCTCCCCCGGAGGATAATGGCCAGATGGTCGGGACCACAGCATGATGCCATCCACACCTAAAGATGTTAAGTAATCTAGAGCCATCCTCATCTTCTCCGGCGTCACCCAGGGCTCATCCTCCACAAAGCCTCCGTGACTCATGCGGAATCTCAGGACTGAGTAAAATGGCTTACCGGGGACCAACCTCAAAGCCTCCTGCATACGTTCCCTCGCAATTTCCTGCCATCGCGTATCAGAAAACCACGGAGTTAAATAAACATCCTGAAAAATGGCGTCCTGGGCGGACAACACCGGCAAGCAATACTGCTCGTTGTGCTGTTCCCATGCGGCCCTAGCTTCCTCTGTATCCCACTGAGAGGGGATAAGCCTATTGGACACCGACCAATTATAGAACATCCATTGGATACCAGGAGCCTCATCATTCATTATTTCTATTGTCGTCAACTTATTCTGCATGTATCGCTCAGCGAGAACCGGATCAGTTTCACTTGCCGGCCAGCTTTCCAAGTCCAGCCAAACAAGTGTCTCACCCAGGTCCACCATCCTCCTAGCGTTCCACCGATACCAGTATTCGTTCGGCTGCGTATAATCCTTATCCGGATTATCCGCCCCACCATGCAAAGCCCACTGGTAGATGGCCTGGAAGCGAATACAACCCAGTTCGATGGACGTGGGCTTGCCTACCAGATACATGCTGTCGTAAATGATGCGACTCATATTCAAACCCCCCCCGGAACGGCCACGGTCTTGCCCGCTGGCCCAACGCTCACCACAGAGGCGCCGGCCGGACCGACGCTCACCACCGACTTGCCCACCGGACCGACGGCGGTGACGGTGGCCCCCGACGGCCACTCCCTCAGGAAGACCGAACTGCTGCTGCTGGAAGATACCGAAGATAAACTAGACGACAGGGAACTAGACGACGATGTGCTGCTGGACAGCGACGAGGTACTACTACTACTACTACTGCTCGATGAAGACGTCTCAGCGGATATGGACGATGACGACGACAGACTAGAGGATGACGAAACACTACTACTTGATGAAATACTACTACTAGTTGAAGACGGGCTTGAGCTACTTGAAACGCTAGATGAACTGGAAATACTCGACGAAGACGAAATACTACTGCTAGTCGAGGACGGACTGGAGCTACTAGAAACACTACTACTTGATGATATGCTAGAAGACGACGATATGCTACTCGACGTTGAGGACGGGCTTGAGCTACTTGAAACGCTGGAGCTGCTCGACAGACTGGAGGATGAAGAAACGCTGCTGCTCGACGACAAGCTTGAAGATGAAGAAACGCTTGACGAAGACGAAACACTGCTGCTGGTTGAAGACGGGCTGGAACTACTTGAAACACTTGAAGGTGAAGACAAACTGCTGCTAGTCGAAGACGGACTAGAACTGCTCGACACGCTACTAACCGACGAAGGGCTAGACGATGACGACGTACTCGAAACCGACGAAGGGCTGGAGGACGACGAAACGCTAGACGGGCTAGAGGGTGAAGATAAGCTACTCTGTGACGACTCGAATGCCGTAGACGATGAGGATGAACTCGGGGACGACGGGCTAGATACCGATGACGGGCTGGATGATGACGACGTGCTCGAAAACGACGACGGACTGCTACTCGACTCCAGGACCGTGATCACCGAATACACCCGTCGCCGCAGTTCGGACAGGGCGTGGGGGACGGCGTGGAGGTGGGCGCTTTCGTCGGCGGCGAGGGCACGATGCCACAGACTAAACGATGTGATTTGGCACCTATAGTTTCTATTAGGTGCTCCATCATAATCAGCAGCAAGTACCAACGGCTGGACTACCGATATCGCTGCACGCGATGCAGCACTAATGACCTCAATACCATTCTCATAAATATAAAATGCACTGGAATCATTTACGAGATGAAATACAGTCCACTCATTCGGCGATGTCCACGTTATCCGCACCGTGGCCCCGCCCTGCGTGGAAGCAAATGATAATTCATCCAAAACACTCCCGTTCCCGAAGACATATCCCGTGGTATTAACGCCCTTGCCAAACATCTTGTCAAAGTCTACCTGACCACCTACTCGGCGAACCACGATCTGTATTGCCCAACCTGTGCTGGGCAGATTAAAGTCACTTATCCCACCGAGATTGACGTAATCATTCGCCCCGTCGAAATCCAACGCCCAGCCATGCGGACTCGTCACCCAGTCCGTCGCCGGGTCCATGCCGACGAGCGTGCCGTCCCTCCGCCGCCCGCCCCAATCGTGCAGCGTCGTGCCGGTCGGACCGAGAGACATATCCCAATTCGTCTGAAGCCCCTTCCACAGGTTGGGATTCTCGGACTCGGCCGCAGAGGTTGCAAAACCGCCCGCGTATGATGGGAGGATAAGGCTGCTCATGCCTCCGCCTGGATGTCGGGGATGACCGGGGTGAGGGTGATGTGCGTCTCGTCCATCGCCACGGCCGTGGACCGGAAGGCCGTGCTGGTGTTGTTGACCACGATCAGGGAACCGTATCGGTACGGCATCCAAAACTTACGGATAGCCGTATTTATATTGAGAACTAGATTCTGCACCACGAGCGACCCCAGAAACATCAACTGCGGCAATCCGGCAACGGCATAGACGCCATCCGCACCGGTCGCACCGCCCGGGTTGCCGGTGCCGGCGGCCGCGTTGGGACTGCCGGCCCACCAGAAGTCGACCGTTCCGCCCGCAGCAGGCGCCGTCTCGTTCTCGATAACCGCCCCCAGCAGCCACCACCCGGGCCACGCCGCACCGAGGTCCGCCGTCTTGTTAGATTGCCGGGCCGCCGTAGCGGCGACGCCCGTGAGGTCGATCTGCACCTGCGTCGGCGCCGGCGGCGTGATACGAATATCGTTATTGGCAGTGGCCGGAGGACCCGCACCGGCGTTCGGAAAGTCCGTCACGTCCCTAAACAGAAGCTGCGTGCCGTTTACCTGAAGTACCTCTTGTGTAGCCATTACGTCATCCTCGCATTCTCTACGTGGCCGGGATAGATAAAACCGAGCCCCAACTCCACGGCACGGCTCACGACTCGCGTTTGCAACGCCGCCAGATTATCCAGCGTAGGTTTGCCGGTGAACATCGCGACCAACGCCGCCCGCATGTTCGTGTCGTTGACCAGGACGGTGCCGAGTCCACAGATACCCCAAAAGCGTAGCTCCTGCCTGTCGGTCAGGGCGACGAAGTCGGCGGGCACGACGGCACCAACCAACTGCTGCCCCGTGACGCTCTTGACCGGCTCCTCACGGTTGACAACGTTGAGTTGTGCGGCAGCGATTGCCGCGTCGTCATCATAGGCACCCGTGTCGGGGTGGCCGGCCAGCAGTTCGGCTTTCAGTTTCTCAAAGTCCATATCATTCGTCCCTTTCGTTAGTGATTCGCCTGCACCACCGCGACCGCTATGGCCACCAGAGTGAGGACCAGACCGAAGCCCCCCATCCACATCTTGATCGCCCGGTTGGAACTCATCCTGGCCTCCTCCTTGACCTTCTCGATCTTCCCGTTAACCGCCGTCATGCACTTCAGCGGCCGCTCCGCGAACTCCCTCCTCAGCACGCTCATGTCGGACCGCAGCTCCACGCAGACCACCTTGATCTCGCCAAGCTGCCGGTCGATGTTGCACGTCACCAACCGATGCTCCGTCTCCAGCTTCACCACCCTACTCTCCAGGCTCATATCACGCTCCGTCGGTGAGGGAGGGGGCGGGCCAGTCCGTGTCGCAGGTCACCCGCGCGTTGGGCGCCCGGAGGTAGCTGTCGGCCGTCAGGACCCGCCGCCCGAAGAAGCTGTCGTAGACCACCCGCAGCCGCCCCTGCTTGTCCGCCGTGTGGGGAAGCTCGAAGCAGTACTGCAGCTTTCGCCCGAAGCGAAGGCGGAACTGGTTGTCGTACTCGGCCCCGCCCTGCCCGAGGCACGCCGGCACCAGCACCCCGTCGATGTACTCCCCGTCCCAGTCGGTGCACTCCAGCGTCAGGACGCGGTCGCTGTGGAAGCAGAACTCGGACAGGTGGACGAGCTGGAAGCCCTCCCCGACCATCTCGGCTATCACCGGCTCGACGCCGGAGACGTCGACGCACAGGGCCCCGTGGGCCATCTCGCCGGGCGTGGCGCGGTGGCCGGGCTTCCGATAGTCGATCCCCATTATCACGTCGCCCTTCTTGATCGTGCGGAGGACGGCGTGGTACTTCAGGGCGGTCATCCGGGTGGGGCCCCACGATAGGCGGAGGTTGCGGACGATCCACCTGAGGAACCAGACCCACAGGCAGGTCTCCATCAGCCAGAACAGCACCGGGCGGCGCTGCCAGAACAGTACGGCGGCCAGGACCGCCACGCATAACCAAAACATCAACTATCCTCCGACCCGTTTCCCGTCGCGGATAGTTTCTATTATCACTTCTTCTTCAGCAACCGATACGCGAACACCGGCCACAGCACCCCGAACAGAACGGCGTACGGAACGATCCTAATGTCACCGTGCCCGAAGTACCACCAACCGAGGCCAGCCACCACGGCGGCAACCGCCAAGTATCCGAGGACGATATACAGCCACCAGGGCATATCACTCGCCTCCCCGCACCGCCTCGAACTTGGCGGAGTCGTCCAGCAGTATGTTGACCGTACAATTCCGTATATCCAGGATCAGGGTGGTGCGGACGGCCATCGTCACCAGCAGCACGCACGCCACCACGAGGGCCGTAACCCACACGGTGCAGTCGGTCTTGCTCATCCTATCGCCCTCCGGGCACGTTGATCTTCGGCGCCTTGATCGGCTGATTGCTGACCAGCCGCAGTATGATCACCATGAAACCCGTCGCACCCGTGACAAGCGACATCAGGTCCGAGTTGTTTACCACCGCCGGCAGCTCGACAACATAGGTCAGAACGCCCAGCAGAATCAGTCCGACGCCGAACCAGAACGTCCGGCTCCCCCGCAGCCGCTTGCCGCCGGGGACCTGGGCCTCCTCGATCCGGGCGTCGATCCATCCGCCGAACCAGCACTGCTCCAGATCGATGTCCGCCTCCGGGTTGGCGTCCCTGTCGACGCCGTCCCGGTAGGCCCCGAACCCGCTCCAGTAGGCCGCCTTCTCCTCTTCTGTCTTCGCAATGACGGGACGTTTCATGATCACCAACTATCCAAAATAGCCGCTAGAAGGACTATGCAAATCACCGACCCAAGTATACCGACCGCTATCCACAAGGGGATCAGTACGACGAACCACGACCACGTAACCGCATCGGCGGCGCGAACGGCAAGTAGCACGATCTGTGAAACGGGAAGTATTAAACAGATCAGATTGAAAATAGCGTCACCATGTGACTGCCAAACCGGTTCGTCCATAACTATCACCTACAGCGTCCGCAAAACAAGCCCCTCAAAACCCTCCGCACCGGCTGCCGCTCCCGAAAAAAAGTTCGTATGGGCTGACGGTTCCTGAAGAAGTTGCGGACCGGCTGACGCTCCCGGAGGAACACCAGGACCCTCACCGGGACCACCACGACGGCACGGACAACGCGCCGGACCGGCTGGCGGTACACGACCACCGTGCACGAAATCGCCTTCACCTCGACGCCCTGCTCGACCGTAATCACCGGGATCTCAGCCGGGGCCGCCGGGCTGTAGCTCAACACCATCGCCAAAAATAACCCTTCCATCTTTCATCCTCCAGCAAGAGAAACGCTTGGCCCCTTTGTATCACTTGTCCAGTATCTCTTCTTCCGATTCCCGGTTTCTTCGCTTCCACTGAGCTTTCATCCTCTCTACCAACTTATCATTCTCACGTCGCTGTAGTTCAGCGATCACCCCCGTCACCACCATAACGATCGCTATCGCTATCAGGACCAACCATGCAATCATCGCCCCGGCTCCTCTTCCAGCCAACGCTTGAACGTGGCCGCGTTGGCATACCCGACGAACCGCTTCACCCATCCGTCCCGCCGCACCTCCGCGAACGCCGGCGTCGCGCTGCCCACCTTGTACCGCCGCGCCGTCGCCCGGTTGCGGCTCATGATCAGGTAGCACAGGACGTGGGTGTCGGCCAGCCCCTTCAGGCTCCTGTTCTTGAAGACCCTCTTCATCATCTTGCAGGGCTGGCACCACTCCTCGGAGAAGAAGATCAGCAGCGGCTTCCCCTCCCGCTCCGCGCGGGCGAGGGCGACGGAGTAGTCGGACGTCCAGGCGGTCTTCGGCGCGGTAGCCTGGATCATGCCGAAGTCGGGGCGGGCGGCCATCGCGGTCATCAGGATCAGGTAGAACATCTTTCAGCCTCCAACACTTACGAATCCGGGCATGCTAGAAGGAATCTTATCAGAGTCCGGAACGTTATGTTCCAGCACCTTGAAACTTTCTTCATTCTTGTGCGACCACAAAGCCACAGTACACTCCGGGAACCGCTCCCGGAACAATGCCGTCACCTTCTTGATATGTTCGTCGTTCTGGTCAACACGAACGATAACTCCAATGTGCGTATCTAGGGAATCAATATGACCCGATACGTGTATCTCGTGTCCCATTCTTCTCACCTATCAATAAGGTGTTACTTCTTCCGACGGTATCGCTCCACCTTGAAGCTGCTGGGAACGACGTTTTAGAATATCATACATCTCCGGACGACTTGGAACTCCAATCTTTCGTTCACACATCGGCATCCCCCCGGAAATCGGAATAAACTTTGGTTGTTCACCACGCTCAAGAAGCCCCTCCAGAATCCCGATCCGTTCCTTCATGTCCCTCAAATCTTCCTTGTCCTCGCAGATCGCCTCGGTCAGCTTCCGTACACTTGCTTTCAATTCCCCTACGGCAATCCTTAGTTCCTTTGCCTGTTGATCAGTCATTGCTTTTCCCTCCTCAAAACATGTCGAAGTCCGGAGACTGCTTCGGGAACCCGTTGTAACCGCTGTAGGCAAACGTGTCCCCGCCCCGGCACACCTTGTCGACCTTGTCCGCGTCCAGCCAGTACGAGCAGCCGGCAATCGCGTCCGGCATCGCCTCCGGCCACCGCGGGCCGGTCACGTTGTTGCCGTGGCTGTTGACGTTCAGCAGGCCGGGCCGCTTGCCCCACCTCACCCCTATGTAGAACATCGCGTGCGGAAACCCCCTCGCGTTGGTCTCGAACCCGTCCCGGTCCCTCTTGCTCGCGGTCGGGTTCCGGCCGTGGGCGTTGCAGACCGCATAGCCATTGCGTATCGCCGCGGCGGCCGACTCGAAGTCGGTCACCAGCGAGGCGGTGACGACCGTGTGCCGCCGGGCCTCCGGCTCCAGCGCGTCGGGCAGACCCCACTTGCCGAACGACTTGGCCCGCTTGGCCGAGTACAGGGTGAAGTCGTGCTCATCGCTGTACTTAATCCTGTGGACGGTCCCGTGCTTCGTGACGGCCTTGGCCGCCGCCGACCCATAGCTCCCGTCCCCGCCGTGGTCCGGCTTACCGCCGTTGGCCTCAACCCTCATCAGCCCGTACATCCCCTCGGTGCAGACGGGGGCCAGAAACCGCTCCCGCTCTTTCCTGATCCGGATGTCGGCGGCCGTGGTAGTATCGACGGTCCCGGCGCAGCCCCAGCCCATGCAGTCGCCGATCCCCTGGGGTGTCTTGCGGTTCCACCCCGGCGAGCAGGCCAGGAGCGGGATATACAGCAGGACATCCTCCTTGGGGTCCTCGGACAGGAGGCGGTGGGCGGCCACGCGGAACACGGGGTGCTCCAGGGCGGCCACGTAGCGGGCAGTGGCCTCGGGGTCGGGGGTGTATCCGTAGTGC
>SDBT01006722.1_pt1 | contig 19020 bp, 15 predicted proteins | sample 2277101 | NCBI WGS metagenome assembly SDBT01 (sample SAMN10404973, study PRJNA504765) | marine sediment metagenome | isolation source: marine sediment core GS10_PC15, 103 cmbsf | place: Arctic Ocean: Southern Knipovich Ridge | collected 2010 | reverse complement strand
TGCTGCAGCAGGGCTCACGTAATGCCCAAGACGGCATTAGTATGATCCAGACGATGGAAGGTGCTATGCAAGTGATCGACGAGAACCTTATCCGTATGGAGGAGTTGGCAGAGCAGGCCGCAACAGGCTCTTATTCTTCTGCCCAGCGTATTATTATGAACGCTGAGTTCGCGGAGATGGCCTCCGAAATCGAGCGTATCGCCAACAACGCCAAGTTTAACAACATAACGATGATCAACGAGGCGGCTTTAGACAGCGGCGCCAATGACATCAAGATTCACGTAGGTAGTACTGCAACAATTGATGTTGAGAAGGTCGATATGACCCAGGCCGGCCTGAACATTGAGACCGGTGACGGCGGCTGGGAGGCCACATCGCTTACCGCCAATGGTATTGCCGCTTCAAGCAGTACCTGGCTTACCCTTAAGCAAACCAGTGCTGGTACTGATACCCAGGCTACAATCTCGCTTCAGTTTAAGGATGCCGGTACCCCCGCTAATGACGAAGACAGCGTCGTTGCATACCTTGCTATAAACTCTGCTGCTAACGAGACCTACACGCTTGCCCAGGTTGTCTCAACAATTAATGCTGCATCCCAGGCCCTGGGTTACAAAGATGACGGTACCAGCAAGAACTACGATGCCGCAGAGGCCTATTACGATTCAACCAATTCACTGTATTTGTTAAAATTGAGCTCCAGAGACTCTACTTCTGACAGCTATACACTGACTCTTCTCGGCACTACCACTGTTAGCGGTGTTATAAGCGGCGGCTTTGATAGTACTGCTGACGTAAGCGGTGATATGCAGGCAGGCGTTGAGGCTGCCGGTCTTAACATCCTGACCGTTGATGCCGCTACAAGCGCGTTGCTTACGGTTGTAAGCGCTATCAGCGATAAGGACACCGCACGTGCGGCATTCGGTTATAAGATGAACCGTCTGGAAAGCACGATTGCGATTCTGGACATTCAGGCAGAGAACCTGATGGCTGCCGAATCCCGAATTTCCGACGTTGACGTTGCCACCGAAATGGCGACATTGACAAGGACCCAGGTGCTTTCACAGGCAGGTATCGCTATGTTGGCCCAGGCCAATGCGATGCCGCAGATGGCCCTGACCCTACTTAGATAAACACCGGCGATATACCTATACCAATGACATTCAGGGGAGATGGCTGTAACAAAAAAACAGTCATCTCCCCATAAGTTAAAACATCGAAGCAGCAAACCACCACGATTCAGCATACAAGCGGTTGAAAAGTCACAATCAAGGCCCAGAGCCTGATGAAGATATAACGGAGTGACGATATGAACGGATTCAAAGCATATCAGGAAACATCAGTTACCACGCAAAGCAAAGGCCGACTCGTTGTTATGCTCTATGAGGGCGCAATCAAGTTTATGAAGCTGGCAATCAAGGAGTTGGAGGCGGAAGATTATGAAGCGAAAGGCCGGTACATACAAAAGGCCCGCGATATAATCAACGAACTTAACACCGTCCTGGATATGGAAGCCGGCGGCGAGATAGCCGAAAACCTTCGCAAGCTCTACCTGTTTATGGACAAGAACTTAAGCGAAGCCAACACAAAAAAGGACACTGCCAGGATTCAGGAAATAATCGTCCTGGCCGAAGAGTTGAATCAGGGCTGGAAAGCTGTCGTTGATTAAACGTAGCGGTCTACCTGATAAGGCGTAGCGGGTTTTGTATGCACTTTTGTGCGGGGGTACTGCTATTGCCTTTTGCTTACAGACCTTGCCAGAGGTCGATTATCATTTCTCTACGCATCGGCGATTTTTGCTTTTTGCCCAATTCCACGTCGAATGGCCGATATTTCTTAGAAAAACTGGCCCCAAAGGGCTGTTTCGGCCGATAATATACGCTGTGAGGCGGAGATTCTGCGCTAGGGCCGGAGTCTGCCTACAAATTAGCGTTACAGTATTAAACTAAGCCGGGTTTTATTCAGAAAGGTTTATATAGATGAATCAAGAGCACAAAAAACAGCCTTTGGGCACCGACGGCAGAGAAAACATATCCTGCGGACAAGACTCACCGAAAAAAGGCCGGCTTCAGTCCCTGGTCGTGGAAAATGGTGAATTGCAAATCACCGTAGTCGAGGGAACATTACCTGCGTTCCTGATGGAAGCCAATACGGCTGTCAAGACCGGCAATATCGACCGGACCCTCGAACTTCTCAACGACAGGAATGTCGAGGTCGTTCGTAATATAGTCCGGAAGGACCCGACTAGAACGGACATTATGCTTGTGCTTGCAAAGCTGTTCTCTGATATCGACCAATTAGACAAAGCCGAAGAATGGTACAGCAAGGTATTAGATATTGACCCTCATCCGCTGGTGTTTAATGAGATTTGCAGTATTTGTCTTGATACGAATCGCTTTTCACGGGCAGTAGAATATCGTAAAAAAGCCGTGGAAGCTAACCCCCATAACAACGAACAAAAGATTGTGCTTGCCCGTGACCTGATAGAGACCGGTGAAACACAAAAGGGGATTGATTTGCTGCGAAAGGTGATAGAAAGCGATGGCGGCAATGCTAAAAGTGAATCGAGTTTATTGTGGAACCTGCATTACCTGCCGGACCTTGACCCACAGAAGCTTTTTGATGAATATAAGCGTTTAGGGCGGACTTATGTGCCGCTGAGTATGGCTAAAACCTCGCATGATAATGCCCCCGACCCCGACCGAAGACTGCGAATAGGCTATATCTCACCTGATTTTCACCAACATTCGGTCGTACATTCTTTTGAGCCGCTTCTGGACGCTCACAATCGTGATGTGATAGAAGTTTACGGGTATGGCAATGTTCGCAAACCGGACGCGGTCACAGACCGCCTAATGACCAAATTTGACCATTATCGGGACATCTTCAGGGTAAATAATCGAGACGCAGCATCTTTGATTGAACAGGACAAAATAGATATCCTTGTGGAAATCGGTGGTATCTGCCGCGGTAATCGCCTCGATGTTCTGGCCTGCAAGCCGGCGCCTATTCAGGTCGATTACGGTGGAATCAATACGTCCGGGATGGAGCAGATAGATTACCGCCTGACCGACAGCATCCTCGACCCGCCGGATTTACAGAAATTTTATGTTGAAGAGTCGATTTGTTTGCCGGGGGGGCTGTTAGCATTCAGGCCGCCGGAAGTTTCTCCGGTTGTCTCACCTCTTCCTGCCAAACAGAACGGTTTCGTTACCTTTGCGTCTTTTAATAATAATATGAAAATCAATACTTTTATTATAGAGCTTTGGGTTCAGATTTTAAAGGCCAACGAGGGCTCCCGACTTATACTGAAGTTCAGGGCCGGCAACGATGAAGAAGTTAAAAACCGCTACCGGGGCCAGTTCGAGGATTTGGGAATCGAGCCGGAAAGGATAGATATCTGTGGCTGGAAGCCGGATTTCGAACACTATCAACTTTATCACGAGATAGATATCGCGCTGGATACTTATCCTTTTAACGGCTTCATAACTACATTGCAGGCCCTTTGGATGGGTGTTCCGGTAATTTCGCTGGTTGGTACGGACAGCTATCTTTCACGGGCGGGCCTTAGCATATTAAGTCGTGTGGGCCTGGAGATATTTGCCGCTACAAGTCCTGAAGAGTATGTCACTAAGGCAGTGTCGTTTGCGGCCGAGACCGAAAATCTTGAACAGATTCGCCTTGCCCTGCGTCAGTTAATGCTCGGAAGCACGTTGTGTGACCCAGGAAGATATGCTGTCGAAATAGAAGCGGCCTATCGAAAAATGTGGCGGCGATGGTGTCAAGACCGCGACAGTGTTACCTGTTCTTTCGCTCAACAGGAACCAGGTCTGTCGGAGGAGGCATAATTGACAAAATCTTCAAACCCGCAAAAAAACGACTCAAAGGCCGACCTGTCACAATTCCTGGTTGAAAAGGATGGTGTCAGGCAGCTTGTGGTTTCGAAAGAAAATCTGCCGCCATTCATTGTCGAGGCTGACAAGGCAATTATAACAGGAGATATTGACCGAGCGATTAAATTATTGAACGAAGAGTCTGTTGAGAGTGTTCGGCAGTTATTGGCAAAAGATCCTTCTCGAGTAGATGTTATGCTCACGCTCGCGATAATGTTTAGCAAGACCGAACAGCTCAAAAAGGCCGAAGAATGGTACAAAAAGTTATTAGAGCACCAGCCGTACGCCTTGATATTTAACGAACTGGCCTGCATTTATCAAAAGGTAGGTCATGTCTCAGAGGCGATGGAGTATCGACAAAAGGCTTTTAAGGCAGACCCTGATAATGTCGGGATTTGGAGTAATCTTGCGGTGGATATGATGCTGGCAGGTAAGATGGAAGAAGGTCTGGATTTGATGCGAAAGGTCGTTGAAAAGCAGCCGTCAAACGCAGCTTATCATACCAGCATGCTGTGGTATACACATTATCTACCTAAGGTAGATCGTCAGTCGTTTTTTGAAGAGCACAAGAAATGGGGCCGTATTCACGCCCCGGCAAGTATGGCCAGAAGTTCCCATGCAAATGACCCCGACCCGGAGCGCAGGCTCCGCATAGGCTATATTTCTGCTGATTTTCGTATGCATTCGATAGCGTATAATTTCGAGGCGTTTCTGAATGGTCACAACCGTCAGGTAGTGGAAGTTTACGGTTATGGTAACGTCGCAAGACCCGACAAGATAACAAAACGCATCAAAAACAAGTTCGACCATTACCGAAGCGTTTACGGGCTAAGCGACAAGGCAGCAGCGGATTTGATAGTCAGGGACAGGATAGATATTCTGGTGGAACTGGGCGGATACAGCGCTGACCATCGGATGCTTGTGCTGGCGTACAAGCCTGCCCCGATTCAGGTCGACTACGGCGGAATGGACACCTCTGGAATGCAGCAAATTGATTATCGTTTGACCGATGAGATACTCGACCCGCCGGGGTCAGAAAAATTCTATACCGAAGAATTGATTTATCTGCCGGACGGGGTTTTCTGCTACACACCGCCTGATTTTGCTCCGCCTGTGGCTACTCTGCCGGCCTTGAGAAATGGTTACGTTACCTTTGGCTCGTTTAATGCCAATCTGAAGGTAAACCCCCATATTTTGTCACTCTGGGCACAGATTCTAAAAGCCAACGACACCTCTCGTCTTATAATGAAGTTTGGGGGCGGCGACGACCAGAAAATAAAAGAACGGTTTTACCGTTCGTTCGAACAATTTGGAATTAATCGAGACAGAATAAATATCTTCGGTTGGAAAAAACCTATCGAGCATCTGCAATTATATAACGAGGTTGACATTGCCCTTGACACTTATCCGTATAATGGGTGTTTGACTACGTTGGAAGGTCTGTGGATGGGTATTCCGACAATAACGCTGGCAGGCAAAGGTTTTTATCTTTGCCGGGTGGGGCTTACGATACTTAGCCGAATCGGCCTGGAGTACTTTGCTGCATCAGGGCCTGATGAATATGTAGCCAAGGGCGTTGCGCTCGCGCAAAAACCGGATGCCCTTGCAAAAATCCGCGCTTCAATGCGAGGTAGAATGGCCGCGAGCGTGCTATGCGACGCGAAAGGATTTGCCGGCAATATCGAAGCTGCCTATAGAAAAATGTGGCATCGTTGGTGCAGGAGCCAGGGAGTCGAGGTTCGAAGTGAGAAACTAAATTGCGACACTGAGTTTGTTGTTGCTGATTCGTTAGCGCATTCTTCAGTATTGACCGAAACAGTTGCTGAACTACCGGAGGACAAGCGCGGATGAAACAACCCACGACCTATATAAGAACCCATACGAACAACGGTAAACTTGGAATACTCGTTTCGAAGCAGGACGCCCCGGAATTCCTTGTCAAGGCCAAAACCGCTGTCGAAGCAGGACGAATTGATGAGGCAACCGAGCTTCTCAATGACCAGGCCATTGAAGTCGTCTGTCAGATGGTGGAGAAAAATCCGTCTCGGATAGATTTGATGTTTCTCCTTGCTTTAACGCTTAGCGAAATTAATCAACTGCTAAAGGCCGAGGAATTGTACAAAAAGGTATTAGAAATCGAGCCTAACCCTCTCGTGCTCTACGAGTTAGGACGAATCTGTGTACAAACACAACGTCAAACTGAGGCAACGCAATACCGAAGAAAGGCTGTGAAAGCAGACCCCGAAAATACCGTCTTCTGGGTTGGTCTTGCGATCGACCTGATAAGAGAAGGGCAATTACAAGAAGGTATCGAGCTGTTACAGAAAACAATCGAAAAGGTACCATGCAACGCAGATGTGCACTCTAAACTCCTGTTTCATCTGCATTACCTGCCGGAGATGAATCCCGGAACGCTCTTTGAAGAGCACAAGCGCTGGGGTTGGATTCAAGCTCCCATAAGTATGGCCAAAGCATCCCATGATAATGACCCAGACCCGAATCGCAGACTTCGCATTGGTTACATCTCACCTGATTTTCGCAAGCACTCGATAGCGTACAACTTCGAGGCCTTTCTGGATGGACACGACCGCCAGGTGGTGGAGGTTTATGGTTATGGCAATGTAGCCAAACCCGATGAAGTAACACAGCGCTTTGAGAACAAATTCGATCATTACAGAAACATTTATGGAGTAAGCGATAAAGATGTCGCAGTTATGATAGAGCAAGACAAGATAGATGTCCTGGTTGAAATGGCAGGGCATGTCGGCAACAATTGCATGGTTGTTTTTGCTTACAAACCGGCACCGATTCAGGTCGATTACGGCGGAATCAATACATCAGGGATGCAGCAAATAGATTACCGACTGACCGATGACACAATCGATTCACCACAGTCAGAAAAATTTTATACCGAAGAATTAGTTTACCTGCCCGACGGATTTTTCTGTTACACGCCACCCGACTTTGCTCCACCTGTGATGTCTTTGCCGGCTTTGGCAAACGGTTGTGTTACCTTTGGGTCGTTCAATAATAGTATGAAGATAAACCCGTATATTATTTCACTTTGGTCAAAAATCCTCAAGGCCAATGAAGGCTCCCGCTTTTTGATGAAGTTTAGAGGTGGCAACGACCAGGAGATGCGACAGCGATATTACCGCTACTTCGAGCAACTTGGAATAAACCAGGATAGAATTGCTATCTGCGGCTGGAAAAGTTCAACCGAACACTTACAACTCTATGGCCAGATAGACATCACCCTGGACACCTATCCGTTTAATGGGTGTTTGACTACGCTTGAAGGGTTGTGGATGGGTGTGCCAACAATAACGCTGTCTGGAAAAGGTCTTCTTCTCTCGCGGGTCGGACAGACGATACTCAGCCGAATCGGCCTGGAATACTTTGCGGCTTCAACACCGGATGAATATGTGGCCAAAGCTACAGCGCTGGCGAAAAACCCGGATGCCCTTGCAAAAATCAGGGCTTCAATGCGTCAGCGTATGGCTGGGAGTGTGTTGTGTGACGCGAAAGGATTTGCCGCCAACATAGAAGCGGCTTATAGAAAGATGTGGCATCGATGGTGCAGGTCGAAGGGCGTTGATGTCCCTGATACAGACTTTGTCACAAGCCGGCAATATTGCGGCGATGTTTGTTCTTCACAGTCAAATCGAACCACAGCCGATGTATTAGAGGAAGTTTAGATGGGTCAATTTGCTGTTACAAAAGATGGGCGGCTGCAGTTGTCCGTTTCACAGGACCTGCCGCGGTGCCTTATCGAAGCTAATGCCGCCGTCGAGGCCGGCCGAATCTCCGAAGCTATCGATATCTTAAACAACCAGGCGGCCCAGGCCGTTGGTGAAATATCAGCAACGGAGGCTTCTTGCACCGATGCTATGTTTGTACTCGCAGTGTTGTTTGGCAAAAGCGGCCAGTTGGACCAGGCCGAGCACTGGTACAAACAAATCCTTGAACACAACCCAAACGCTGCTGCCTACTATATGCTGGCAGGGCTCTGTCGAGATAAGGGACGTCGGTCACAGGAAATCGGTTATCTCAGAAAGGCCATCGAAACAGAGCCTGATAATACCTGCTATCTGGGAAATCTCGGCTCTGCCCTGATAGCTGCCGGCCGGATACAGGAAGGTATAGAGACATCACGAATGGCGGCCAAAAAGGCACCAGCCCAGAGTAGAACGCATTCTACTTTTCTGACAAACCTTCATTACCTGCCGAACGCCAGCCCGAAAATACTTTTTGCCGAGCACAAGCGTTGGGCTGATACGCACGCACCGATGAACCTGGCCAAAACCTCTTACGATAATACAGCCGACCCCGACCGTAAACTTCGTGTAGGCTATGTTTCACCTGATTTTCGTATGCATTCGGTTGCTTATTTCTTTGAGTCTCTTTTGGATGGTCACAATCGAGAAGAGGTTGAAGTATACGGATACAGCAACACCGATTCACCCGACCATTTTACAGAAAGGCTTAAAAACAAATTTGACCATTACCGGGACGTGCGGAACATCGACGATAGCGTCCTGGCTGAACTGATTGAAAGTGATGGGGTAGATATCCTTGTCGACCTTGCCGGGCACATGTGTGACAATCGATTGCCGGTGTTTGGGTATAAGCCAGCACCTGTACAGGTAACATACCTCGGATACCCTGACACTACTGGTATGGAGCAAATTGATTATCGTTTTACCGATTCCCTTTCTGATTTGCTGCAGTCGCAGGATTTTTATACAGAAGAATTAGTTTTTCTGCCGCAGGGCTTTCTTTGTTACAGACCGCCGGAGTTTGCCCCGCCTGTAGGGCCATTACCTGCAGAGAAAAATGGCTTCATAACTTTCGGTTCGTTTAACAATAGCCGTAAGACAAATCCATACATAATGGCACTGTGGGCTGAAATACTCAGGGCCGATGACAGCTTTCGCCTTTTGCTGAAATTCAACGGTGCAGGTGACCGGCAGGTCAGAGAACACTATTTTAAGGAGTTTGAAAAGTCCGGGGTGTCGCCGGAAAGGATAGAGTTGTGCGATTATAAAAACGACATCGAACACTTAGAGCTTTACAACCGGATAGATATCGGCCTTGACACGTATCCTTATAATGGCACGACAACCACTTGTGAGGCCCTGTGGATGGGTGTGCCGACGGTCTCGCTGGCAGGCGAGCGTCATTTATCGCGGGTCGGGCTTAGTATTTTAAGTAACGTTGGTCTGGATGTTTTCACAGCCGCAACACCTGCCGAATATGTCGCCAAAGCGGTTTCCTTTGCGACTGAGAAGGACAACCTCGCTAAGATTCGCTCTTCGAGTCGACAAATGATGACGGCCGGCGGTAAATTATGCGACGCAAAGGGCTTTACCTTGACTGTAGAAAAGGCCTATCGAAAAATGTGGCATCGCTGGTGCCGGGACCAGGGCGTAAGTGTTGCCAACAGCGAAAAAGAACTTACGGAAATAAAACATTAACCTGATATTGGACAGAACGAATTATGCGAGCATTAATAACAGGTATCACAGGTTTTGTAGGAAGTCACCTGGCTGAGTTCATACTGGATAATCATCCTGATGTTGAAGTTGGCGGCCTGCTTCGCTGGCGGTCGCCCAAAGACAATATCAGTGCTATCTTAAATAAGATAACGCTTCATTACGGCCACCTGGTGGATTTGCCGTCGATACGGACCGTTTTAGCGGACTATCGCCCGGATATTATTTTTCATTTAGCTGCGCAGTCTTATGTTGATTTCAGTTTCCTTGCCCCGATTGAGACGCTTGAAACCAACGTTTTGGGCACGTGCAATATACTTGATGCGACAAAGCAGCTAAAGCTTTCGGATAGCTATGACCCTGTAATTCATATTTGCAGCTCGTCCGAAGTTTACGGCCAGGTAAAAGAAGATGAAGTACCCATTAAGGAGAATAATCCTTTGCGGCCGGCCTCTCCCTATGCTGTGAGCAAGGTCGGTGAGGATATGCTGGCGTTTCAATACTGGACCTCGTGGAAGGTCAGGACCATACGGAGCAGGATGTTTACCCACACCGGGCCGCGAAGGGGTGAGGTATTTGTCGTTTCCAATTTCGCCAAACAGATAGCCGCCATAGAATCAGAAAAGCAGGCTCCGGTTGTTAAGGTCGGCAATCTTGACAGCGTTCGCACCTTTTCTGATGTGCGCGATGCCGTCAGGGCATATTGGTTGTTAGTTAAAAAGTGTCCGGCTGGGGAGGTTTACAATATTGGTGGAGTCGAAACTATGACGATTGGCCAGATGCTCGATAAATTGTTGGCCCTGTCAACGGCGAAGAATATAAAGGTAGAGGTCGACCCCGCACGCCTGCGGCCTTCGGATGTTACATTACAGATTCCCTGTGTTGACAAGTTCTATAAAGCTACAGGCTGGAAACCGCAAATCAAATTTGAAAAAACACTGGCGGACACCCTGGAATACTGGCGCGAATTTTACAGGAAGAACGGATAAGGTGACAGACCTTAATAACAAAACTATTTTCCTTGCCGGTGCGACCGGCCTTGTCGGCTCAAGCATAATGCGGTATATAACCGAAAATTATCCGCAGGCCAAAATCCGAGCTTCGTACTGTCGTACAGAGCCATTTATCGACCACGACAGGGTCGAATACGTCAAAGCAGATTTAAGGAGCCTCGATGACTGCCGCAGGATGGCCCAGGGATGCGATTGTGCTGTTATGGCCGCCGCTAATACCGGCGGCTCATATCAACTCACTTCTCAGCCCTGGAAACAGGTTAACGACAACCTGATTATGAACGCACAAATGCTCGAGGCCTTCAGCACCGAAAAAGTAAAAAGGGTGGTCTATATCGGCTCAGCGACACTGTATCAAGAATCTGCCAAATCCCTGGAAGAAGACCATCTTGACCTCAACATCAATCCTCCCCGGGCCTATTTCGGAATTGGTTGGGTCGTCAGATACATCGAGAAGTTATGTGAATTCTGGCGCAGTCAATCTGATATGGAAATCATAATCGTCCGGGCCGCGAACATTTTTGGCCCTTATGCAAAGTTTAATCCTCACACATCGAATTTTATACCCGCGATTATTCGCAAGGCCGTCGACAAAACAGAGCCGTTTGAGGTCTGGGGAAGTCCCGAGGTCACAAGAGATGTTATCTATTGCGAAGATTTTGCGAAAGCGATTGTGACTTTATTGTGTAACGACGAAATCAAATTTGACACTTTTAATATAGGTTCCGGCATAAAAACCACCGTCGGCGATGTGGTCAACTGTGCACTGAAAGCGGCAGGCCATAAGCCCGAAGCCATTACTTACAATTCTGATAAGCCAACGACTATTAAAAGTCGAACGCTGGATTGTTCAAAAATAAAACAAATGACCGGGTGGCAGCCGATGTATAGCATAGCCGAGGGTATTGAAAAGACCGTCCGGTGGTGGACAGATAACAAGGACAGGTGGGAAAAATGAAAACCAAAGAACACGATGCTATCGTATTGTCAAGTTCAGGTGAGAAGGACCTTTCTGCGCAATTGGTTTCGCTTTTCAAGTCCTCTCAATTGCCCGACGACGAGGTTCTGCCCAACCTGGGGCTGTTTCTGACATCAAAGAGCCTGTCGAGAATATTATTTTTCTATGAAATCTATAAAAAGATTGTCAACACACACGGCATCATCGCCGAATTCGGAGTAAGGTGGGGCCAAACGTTATCGATTATGTCGGCCCTTCGCGGCATCTTCGAGCCTTTCAACCGGCACAGAAAAATAGTTGGCTTCGATACATTCGCCGGTTTCCAGGGAATCAGTGAAAAGGACGGCGAATTATGCCGATGCAGCGATGGTTCGTTTTCTGTTGCGCCGGATTATGAAGATTATCTGGCTAAAATTTTATCCATCCAGGAAGGGCTGAATCCTATACCGCACTTAAAAAAATACGAGCTTGTAAAAGGTGATGCCGCTGAAACCATTGGGGCCTATTTGCAGAAACATCCGGAGACGATTATCTCTCTGGCAATTCTTGATTTTGATATCTACGCGCCCACGAAGGCCGCTCTCGAAGCCATCAAGCCTCATTTATGCAAAGGCAGCATCCTTGTTTTTGACGAGTTATGTGACGATATTTTTCCGGGCGAGACAATCGCGTTAAACGAAGTCCTGGGACTAAATAATGTTCGGATTCAAAGACTTCCGATGACCGCTCGAATTTCATTTATGGAGGTCGAATGACGCCCGACTGCAAAGAGATTAGAAAATACATACTCGATATCGCCAGGGAAAGCGGGCATGGCCATATACCAACCTGTTTTTCTGTGGTCGAGATTCTATACGCTCTTTACAGCACTATCGGGCACGACCCTGCCAAACCATCGTGGGACCAGAGAGACATATTTATTCTCAGCAAAGGCCACGCCGCCCTTGCCCACTATGTTGTTTTGGCCCACTTCGGATATTTTGATATCGAAAAGGTATATTCGTTCGGCTCATTTATGTCTGATTTCGGCTGTCACGCAGACAGAGCAAAAATTCCCGGAATCGAGGCCTCGACCGGCTCACTGGGCCACGGTATCGGCCTTGCCGTCGGTATGGCCCTGGCATTCAAAATTGAAAAAAATCCGCGAAAGGTCTATGTACTCATAGGAGACGGGGAATCAAATGAAGGCTCTGTCTGGGAAGCGATAATGGTGGCAGTCAACCTCAATCTTGATAATCTTACTGTGATTTATGACAACAATATGTCGCACTCCAGGGGTCTGCAAATACACAACCCTGCCGAACGCTTTGAGGCGTTTGGCTGTGAGGCCTGGGAGGTTGACGGCCACGATATAGATGCTTTGAAAGCCGGTTTCTGCCAGGAGCAGGATAACGTAAGGGTCATTGTCGCCCAGACTAAAAAAGGAGCCGGCTCAAGTACTCTTGTCGCAAATCAATACCAGTGGCACAGAAAATCGCCGACAGATTCCGAGTACGAAATGTTAGTTGGAGAGTTGAATGAGAAAACAGTTTAAAAATACCGTGTTGGATTTGGCAGCCCGTGATGACAAAATCGTTACGATATTGGGCGATGTCAGCGTTTATCTTTTCAATGATTTTAAGCAAAAATATCCGGACAGGTTCTACAACATGGGTATTTGTGAAAATACCCTGATAAGTGTCGCTGCCGGCCTGAGTTCCCAGGGCTTTGTTCCGTTTGTTCACACAATTGCGCCTTTTATCACCGAGAGGAGTCTGGAGCAAATCAAACTCGATATGTGCTATAACCGGTTCGGCGGCAATATAGTTTCATGCGGTGCGTCGTTCGATTATGCCTGGGACGGAGCGACCCATCACACCTATATCGACCTGGCTATATTGCGACTGCTGCCCGGTATAGAAATCATCCAGCCGGGTTCGACCAAAGAAGTCGATGCCCTGATTCGCAGTCAGTATAACAACGGCAGTACAACGTACTTCAGGCTCTCTGACAATCCCCACAATATCGACCTGCCGGTCACCTTTGGCAAAGGTGTTGTATTAAAAGACAGCGGCGCCCCTGTCACGGTAATGACGGCAGGGCCGGTTCTTGGAAATGTATACCAGGCGTGCAGAGACCTGAATGTAAATCTTGTGTATTTCCATACCATCAAACCGATTGATAAAGAGCTTATCTGTGAGTTTAAGGACACTAAAATTCTGGTCATCCAGGATGCTTTCGGCTTATACGATGCTGTCTGCGAGGTACCTGACCTGTCGGTATCCTGTTACGGTATGCCCGACCAGTTTTGCGGCTGGTACGGGACCCTGGCTGAAATCAGAAAAAAGATTGGCCTGGATGTAGAGTCTGTCAGGCAAATTGTTAAGAAAAAACTGTGTACTATGTCGATAGTTTCGTAATGCCAAAAATGAACTTTACTGACTTTATCCCCAGCAATGGAGGAAAATTGCATTCAAAGATCAATTAATTGAGAAACAAGATGTTCTACAAAGATAAAATAGTTCTTGTTACGGGCGGAGCGGGTTTCGTAGGGACCCACATCACCCAGGACCTTTTGGAGCAGGGTGCGATAGTCCGCGTTCCCGTCCACAATCGCGGGCTGATTATCGAAGACCGGCGCATCCAGACCGTCAAGGCTGATTTGACAAACGCCCAGGATTGCGAGCGTGCCGCCGAAGGTGTTGACTATGTCTTTCACGCCGCAGGTGCGGTGGCCGCCGCAGGCGTGACAGCCGGCAATCCAATGTCTGCGATTACAACAAATCTTGTACTAAGTGTCAGAATGCTCGAAGCGGCCTGGACGACCGGCGTAAAACGGTTCCTGGTTTTCAGCAGCAGTACCGGCTATCCCGTGACCGACCATCCTGTGAAAGAAGAAGAGTTCTGGGCAGGCGAAACCCACCAAAGCTATTTCGGTTACGGATGGATGAGGCGATACCTCGAACGCATTGCCGAATTCGTTGCTTCAAAGTCGGATATGAAAATAGCCCTTGTGCGCCCGACGGCTGTATACGGGCGATTTGACAACTTTGACCCTGTCACGAGCCATGTGATACCGGCCCTTATCCGAAAAGCTGTCGAACGGCTCGATCCTTATGAGGTATGGGGAAGCGGCAATGAAGTACGCGATTTTCTACACATCACAGACCTTTCGCGTGCCTGTTTACTTATGCTGGAAAAACACGCAAACTGCGACCCTGTCAATATCGGTTACGGCAAAACACTGACCATAAAAGAAGTTGTCGAGATAATAGTAAATGCCGCAGACTATAAAGATGCCGAAATTGTATTCAACACCTCTAAGCCGACTGCCATACCGTTTAGAATGGTCGAGACCTCGAAAGCTAAAGCTGTTCTTGGCTTTGAGCCGAAAATCTCAATTGAAGAGGGTATTACAGATACTGTTCGGTGGTATACAGAGACAATAAGCGGCAAAACTATGTTAACCACAAATATGCATTAAACTAATAGAAATTATCTACCAAAGTCATGGCTAAAGAGATAGATTTCGAGTGGTTGAAAGCTCAGGCGAATGATGAAGCAACGGAGCAATGGATTACAAGAATTGCGGAGTGGCGAAAGTTTACCCTTGAAAATAATAAATTCATCGAGGCAGATGACCTGTTTTCTCTTAGTCTTGGCAATTATCAGCTCTGGTTTAGGCAGTGCAGTGCTTTCTCTTCAATCGAGGTGTATTATGAGATATTTAAGGAGAATAACCATTTTCTTATTCCCGAGTTTTGCGGCAAAGATGCCGGTGTGGTCGTTGATATAGGAGCAAACGAAGGTTTTTATGCTCTCAAAATCAAAAAGAATAACCCTTGCTGTAAGGTTTTTTGCGTAGAACCAAATCCCTATTTGTTTGAGATTCTCGAGAAAAATGTCGAAACAAACGGTATTAATAATGTTGTCTTGATTAATAAAGCCGCTGCTTCAACAGTCGGGCAAATCAATCTTGAGATTGTAAAGCAGATTGGTGCTATTGGTGGGCGGGGTTTAAAAATTATTGACAGGCCGTGGCTTAGTGAGCAGTTTATTACGAACACAAAAGTTGAGGCAATTACACTGGATGCGTTGTTTTGTGACTATGATATCACGGAGGTAGATATTCTGAAGATAGATGTAGAAGGAATGGAAAAAGAAATCCTTCTTGCAGGCGGCTCTGCCTTGGCAAAGGTGAAAAAAATGATAGTTGAACATCACAGCAGAGAATTAAGGGATCAGGTTGTGAATTTTTTATTAGCACATAATTTCAGGATGTTATATGAGGAAGATTCAGGACTTGGACAGTATTACGCCGATATTTATTTTATCAATGAAAATTTTGAAATTTAGATATTTTTCGCGAGGAATCAAGTGAAAGTTTTTGTCAAAGGACTAAATAGCTGTGCTATGAGAAAACAGAAACTCCATCAGTATTGCGAATTTCTGCTTTCCAACGGCCACAAAGTTGTTAATGAACCCCAGGATAGCGATGCAATTTTGCTTTGGACGTGTGCTTTTCGCGGAGATGTCCGTGACAACTCTATTTCTGAGATCCAGCGCTATCAGGAGCAATTTAAAGCCGAACTGATTGTCGCCGGCTGTCTGCCGGATATAGCTCCTGAAATGCTAAGAAAAAGCTTCAACGGTCGCGTTATCCCTTGGCGCAATGACAGCTATAGGATGGAAGAGTGCTTTGGAAATATAAAACGCGGATTTGAAGATGTCCCTACCACCTTTGCTGAAAGAAACTTATGCGATGATGTCGAAAAATTCAGGTATGAAAATCCCGATAAAGATGCAACCTTTCACGATATGTTCATCAAGCTCGTTGTTTCCGAGGGGTGTAATTACAATTGTAGTTACTGCTCGGAAAAGCTTGCTTTCCCGCCGTATCGCAGCTTCTCAGAACAGAAACTGGTCGAATTGTGCCGAGATATGGTTGAAAAAACGGGCTGTTCGGAGGTCATACTTCTTTCGGATAGTCTGGGAGATTACGGCTGTGATACCGGGAGCAGCCTGCCTAAGCTGATTCGTAAACTAAGCAGTATTCGTCCGGACCTCAAGGTTGCATTAAACAACCTCAATCCAGCCGACTTTATTAAGTTCTTTGATGAAATGGTCAACTTGTTGAAAAATGGCGTTATCCGGCACTTGAATCTTCCCATACAGTCAGCGTCTCAGCGAATATTGGAGCTAATGAATAGGCCTTACGACAGGCGGGACATTGACAGAATTTTTGGTTTACTAAACGACATTGGCTTTGAAGAGTTTGACACTCATTTGATCATCGGATTTCCCGGAGAAACCGAAGAAGATTTTACAGAGACCCTGCGGTTTATTCTCAAGCACAAGCTTAAATATGTACTTGCAAGCGGATTTATGGAGTCTTCTGGAATGGCTGCTTGCGATCTGCCTGACAAAGTGGATCGGCAGACGAAGCTTGAGAGGCTTGGTGAATTTTATAAACAGGCAAGCTCAGCAGGATTAATCTGTAATACCGATGAGAGTGAACTAAGTGCAGATCGTCAGCGCAGATTAAATCTGACACAGTGTAACCGTTGTATCTAAACATAAAGGTGTTGATTATGGACAAGGTAAAACAGAAAAAAGCCCAGAGCGAACGAGAATTTGACGGCAGAGACAATTTTCCTGTTGATGATAATATAGAATCGCTGCTTGAGCAGCACTTCGAAAAATACAGCGTTTCGAAACTTGAGATATGCAAGAACTTCCAGATATACACACGCCGTATATTTCTGAAGCGATTTCTGGCTCATTATGAGTTTTTCAGAATGATAGTTGATTTGCCCGGTGACATTGTCGAACTTGGAGTCTACCGCGGCGCTTCACTGATGTCATGGGCCAATTTCCTCGAGGTCAGAAATATGGGCGATAGACAGAAACAGGTTTTCGGCTTTGATAACTTCGCCGGTTTTACCTCATTTGACCCAAAAGATGGCGGAACCGATGAAAGTGTTGAGAAAGACATTGCCGGTTTTGATGCGAGCGTATTCGAGGAAATTTTAACCGACGCCATTTCCATCTATGATAAAGACAGGTTTATTCCCTACAAGCCCAGGGTTAAGCTTGTCAAAGGCGATATAGAGCAAACTATCCCCCGTTTTCTTGAGGAAAACCCGGGTCTGCGTATATCGCTGCTCCATTTTGACTGTGATTTATATCGGCCAACGAAAGTTGCGCTCGAAGCATTCTGGCCGCTCGTAGTGACCGGCGGAGTAGTTCTGTTCGACGAATATGGTATTAGGCCATGGGAAGGAGAAAGCAAAGCAGTCGATGAGTACTTTGAAGATAAAAAAATAAAGATACGCCGTTTAGACTGGGCTCCGAATCCGGGCGGATATATTATCAAAGAGTAAATAATTGTTTTTTTAACTGTTTTATGTTGCAGCGCAATCTTTTAAGAAACTATGCCTGAAACGCTGAAAATCACAAAAGATGACCTTTGTAAAAGGTTCAACTATGGCTCGGATAGTTTGCCGGATGATTTCATCTCGAAATTTGGCCGGACAAACACAACCTATCGCCACCCAAACCAGAAAGAATATGAAGAATACATTTTATATGTTTTGAAGCAGATAGCTGCACCCTGCATTACGAGAAATAGAGAAAAAAACTTAAAGGTCTTTGAAAAAGGCTGGGTGGAAAATCTCCAGCTAATACTCAACGGCCAAATTAATCTGCAAAACTTAAAGCCCGGTTATTTTCGCGAGAGTAAATTCTTTCGATTCGACAATAAACTGATAATCCCCGAAAACAAAGATATTGAATATGATTTGTTTACTCTTTCAAGAGATATCATCTTTAACAAATATCTTTGTGAATATAAAAATATCTACGAGCTTGGGTGCGGCAGTTGTCATAATCTGCTGATGTTATCACAGATGTTTCCTTCGAAAAACTTGCATGGCCTGGATTGGGTCGAAACGTCTGTAAAGATTGCAGAGGAATTAGCCAAAAGACTGAATAAGAATATTGAAGGTTTTGTTTTTGATATGTTTAATCCCCCCTCAGACATTGTCATTAAGCCAGACAGCGCTATCATAACTATTCATTCTCTGGAACAACTTGGCAATTGTTATGAAAAGTTGTTGTCGTTTATTTTGAGCTCAAAGCCTTGCTTTGTCCTTCATTATGAACCCATCCGGGAATTATATGACCCCGATTGTTTACTCGATTATCTGGCCCTGCTCTACTGTGAAAAAAGAAACTATCTGTCCGGCTACCTGACAGCCCTGCGAAAACTCGAAGAGCAAAACAAAATAGAAATCCTCGAAGCGTATAGGCCTTATGTTGGTGGTGTTATCCACGAATCTTCGTTAATAGCCTGGAGGCCGTTGTAAATGATTAAGTCCGAAGTCTTGGAGAACTTTGCCGGCAAGAATGTGTTGGTCACAGGCGGCACCGGCCTGATTGGCAGAGGAGTCGTCGATATTTTGTGCGATGCCGACGCAAATGTAAAAATCGTCTCCCTTGACAAAGTCAACGTTAACGAAAACGCCGAACACATCTTGGCAGACCTTACCAGCTTTGACCTCTGCAAAGAGGTCACAAAGGACACCGACTTTGTTTTTCATTTGGCCGGCATAAAAGGCTCTATGCAGGTCTCAAAGACCAAACTTGCCAGCCATTTCGTTCCTACGCTGATGTTCAACGCCAAC
>SDBT01006721.1_pt1 | contig 19023 bp, 25 predicted proteins | sample 2277101 | NCBI WGS metagenome assembly SDBT01 (sample SAMN10404973, study PRJNA504765) | marine sediment metagenome | isolation source: marine sediment core GS10_PC15, 103 cmbsf | place: Arctic Ocean: Southern Knipovich Ridge | collected 2010 | reverse complement strand
TCGATGTCACCCGGACGCTGCTAATTTTTCCGGCTGGTCATTCGAACCTGACCTTCAGCATCGGCTTGTTTGAACGCAACATACGATTCGACATCTCCGAATTCGGCCTTGTCGTCTGCAGACAGGGCGGCAAATTCCTTTTTCAAGGTCTCCACATCAGCATCTTCCGATCCGGTTTGTTCGCTGGGCGCTGTAGCCGTATCGGAAAACTCGGTCTGGGCCGCTTCCACTGCCGGCTTTGTCTTCTGGAGCTCCGTGACCTTTTCAGAGAGCTGAGTATTTTCCTTCCCGAGCTTATCAGCGTGAAGTTTCATGGCCTCGGCGGCCGTTTTACTTTCGCTGAAACATTGGGCCAGCAGTTCATGGTCATCGCCACAGGCCTCCTTGAGCTCGGCAAACAAAGCCCGCTCGGCATTTTTGCCCTCGATAACACCCTCAGCAATTCCTTCGGTTTTGCCGGCCGCAAAGACCTCTGAATGCAGGGCCGGATACTGCTCGGCAAAACTCTCGACACATTCGATTTTAGTTAGTGTAGTTTCTCCTGCCATAATATTGTTCTCCATTAGATTAAACTTAATTTCTTGATTACCTTCAGCAGCAAACGCTGACGACTTCGTATTTGTATCCAAACCAAAGACACACATGCTGACCTCTTTAACGATGGCCTCGCGGAAAACCGCACCCGGCCCCCTCATCACATGGCCGTTCACCTTGGTAGTCGCACCTTCCAGGACATGCTCAATAATTGACGGCGGGCAATAAAAGCTGGCCTCCATCGGAAAACCCGCCTGGATATCTTTCTTCATCTGCTGAGCGTTATCATTATCCAGGAATTCACCCTCGACTCTGACCTCATCTTTTATTTCCTGCTTGGTCGTGAAGCCGATTCGGCTCTGTTTGAAATGTTCCTCGAGCACCGCCAAACGTTTCTTGTAGAATTTGAGCCCCGCCAAATCAATCGCCATGTTACCCCAGAACCAGTGTTTTTTTATAATCTTACCGGTGTACGCGAGTATCCTGAAATTATTTCCGCCGCCCCCACCTTCAGCAAATGACACTACGGAATCTTCATTAAAGATGCACGCTTTAACGGGTGCCTTATTATCTGCCATGGCTTGTTTCTCCTTTGCCTTTGCCGGCTCGAACTTTTGATATTTGACATTGTTTTTTTTGAGCCAGGCCTTTGCCTTCGTACCCGACCAGCTCTTAGTCGGGAACCTCAAGGCTTGTGGCATTACCGGGTCCTTGGGTTTGCTCTTGCCTTTGAGCTTGGCCCAAATAATTGCAATCGTCTTGGGCACTTTGAGCTTGCCATATATCGTGCCACCGTTGGTCCGCCGAAAACTATCGGCCGCGAAGTCCTTCGGATCTTTCAGCCTGGCTGAATGTTCATTTTCGTATGGCATAGTTTCACCTATCAAGCCGCGGGCGCTGGTGCCGGCTTCTTTTCAGGGACCAGGATCACGCCCAGCTCATCAAGATATTTATCTTCCTTCGCCCTCTGGTCGGTGACATCCTTGAACTCCTGTCCTTGCCTGGCGTTAATTATCGTGCGATTCGTAGTCCCGTTTTTTAGCTGCTGCTCATCTGCTTTTGCTTCCTTCCAGGGGTCCACATAGGGCCAGCGCTTGCACAAGATCTCAAACCGGCCCGAATCATCGCGTGCAGTTAAATCCTTCCGTCTGATCCACTGCTGAATTTTCAGATTATACAGCCGTCTGACAAACGGTTTGATAACCAGCTCTTGCTCATCATGCCAACTATCCCGGGCTTCCTGATACGCCACCCTGGAGTTCATAAAAGAAGAACCAGAAAAATCATTGGTCATCAGCATGAGCGGAAGATTTACAGGCTGGCCGATGAGCATCATGACGCGCAAAACAAAATTATCAAAAGCCGCGGCCGGCCGGGACGATCCGATTGCTTCAGCCTTATCACCCGGTTCACCACGCCAAATCAGGCCGGGGTCTATCTTCTCAAGCTGCCGATCATCCTCATCTCTACCGGACGAGCTGACGCCCCTGGTAAAAGGCGGCGGATGACCACTCGTGTCCCTGGTCGTAATCATCATCGGAAAACATGCGTTGATTTTCGCGGCTACCAGCTCGGCATCGATGTAGCCGAAAAGTTTATCAATCATATCGACCGCACTAATCAAAATCGGTTCACCCCGGGAACAGCTGAACCGGTCCGAGTTAAAAACATGGTGGACATCGGCGGCGGCGTATTTCTGCACGGTATCATTTGCAATATAGCCCCACTTGTTCGGCTTGCCGATATAATAACCGATGACCCGCTTCGATTTTTTGCTTACCGCGATGCCGTTAATCACATCGAAATATTGAGCTTCCTTACTGCCATAGGGCGTGCCCACCTGGTCCCCCTCGATGGCCTGAATCCCATCATCGGTAAAGACCGTAAACATGTCCCCGTCCCGGCAATAAGTATAATACATTTTTTTCAGGTACGCGTGAATATTGAACCGCCCGGTGACATCACAGGGCACGTTAACCATTTCTTCCTTCCAGAGCTCCTCGGCTGCCGTGTTCCAGCCTTCATCGTCGGTCGTGGCCTGGATTTTCGTTTGGGTCCCGACAATCTTGGTGGCCAGCTTGCGAAATATTCCTTTGACCAGGGGATTGTTCCTGCCCAAATCCCGGCAGATCTCCCGTAACTGATCAAGCTTTTCCTGGGTCAAATGCCAGTCACCGGTACCACCCATGTCCGAGCGTTTCTTCCGTAGCCGATGCTTGTCAAGAATTTCATAGCCGAACCGGTACGATCTCCTCATCATGGCCGCCTTCGGTGATAACACCCCGATGACATCATCCAGCCGCATCGACACGCGGCGAAGAAATGGAGCTGACGGATCTGATTGTCTGCGACTTTTTCTCATTAGGTTTCCGCCACCGTAATATTGCCGCCTCGAGCAGCCCGGGCGATTTTATTAAGCAGCCTTTCCTCCCGGGTATAAAGAGTATTCAAATCCGCCCGGGTCAAAGATTCACCTTCACTCGCCGCGCTCTGGGCGCCGCTCTCAATCGCTGCTATGGCCGCCTGCACACTTGCCAGCTGTACCGCTAATGTTGCTATGAGCAATCCTTCCGATTACCGACATCCGCATCCTGCTGTTCTTCGCTGATGGTTTCACCCGGGCCTGGTAAGGACAAAAACTTCCTCTGCAGGCCTGATGCATCGCTTTTGATTTCTTCAATTATCTGTATAGATGTTTGCATACTAATAACAAACTACCATATAAGCCCCCGGTAATGAAAGGGGGTATGTACTAAGAATTAGTACAAAGGTGAAAATTTTATCTCTATTTGCAGCTTAAAAACGGTGATTCCGTGATTTTTTCTGATTCAAGTTCCATTTTCCGGTTGATAATTTTCCTCGATACTCTTGAACGTATGCCCGCACCTGGCACATTTATGATGTCGGACCGGCAGATCTCGACTGCTATAAACCGGACAATTCGCATGATTGCATTTCGGGCACCGGGGCCTAACATATCGCACCACCTGGTCCGTTGGCTCCGGGGCTTTCTTTTTCTTTCGCTTGCCCGGCAGATTCAGCTCAGGCAGATCATCCAAAAAACCGTTCGACATTTTTCACATCCAAGTATTATTTTTTACCATAGCGTGACTTCCGATCCCAGCTCAAGCCCCGGGCCTCCGACATGTAGCCCGACCAGACACCCAGCTGGCCCAATCGCAAAATCTGTGAAAACCGCTCAATCAAAAACGAAACGAAATACCGCCAGTACAAAAATATTAACTCCATTACCCAATATCCAAAAACCCGGTACCATACCCATGCGAATACAGCCTGTCGGCATCCGTAAATCTTCACAACCTGCCACGGCCTGATATTTGACTTATTCCTTGTCATATCTACTCACCTTTCATAAACGCCTCAAATTAACCCCACGTTTGCCAATTTCTGGCCCCCAGTATGCCCTGTGTTCGATTTTTACACCCTCCTGCCACCAATAACACCCTATTTTTCAGTTCTGCCACTTTGTCCACCTTTCTGCTCAAATATTCACAAAAATATGCGCAATTTTATTCCTACGACAAAACCGGCAGACCATCCAGCCACCCGGACCCCCGGTGCCCTTCTTTTTTCGCCGACTTCGGTTTTACCGCTGCCAGGTCCGGCAGTGAATGAGCGCCGAGCTGCTCAGCGGCAAAAGACGAGTACACCTTGCAGTCCCAGACGTGATTTGCCCGATGTTCTTTTTTAAGAGCCCAGACCAGCTCGGACCGGTGACTGCGACGATTGCGGATAGTCCGCTGTTCTTCAGCGGTCAAGTGACTTAATATTTCTTCGTCCGTGTCGGCGTGAAGATGCCAAAAACCAGGACCCGGGACGGACGATTCGAACAACAGCCGATACACCCGGTTTTTATAATCGTTCACGTTCAGATCATACCGGTACATCGTCCCCCCGGCGATTTTGACCGCCCGAAACGGCCGGGTCCGGACGCTGGGGTCACCACGTACCGGGATAACATCGAGCTCCTTACATTGGCTGCAGAAATCCTTTGCCACTTCCGGCCGGTAACCGGTATCGATTGCCGACTTGTAAATCCAGAATTTCAGCTCCGGATCAACCGCAGATATCCACGTCGTTTTGAGAAATCTTCTGAGAATATCGAGATTTTCCAGCTCCTTCGTATCGCCGGTCTCCAGCCGGCCCTCGAAAATGGACCAGACCTCAGACAGATATCCCCAGCCGTCCACACTTACCCAGACGTGGTCGATCTGAATATCGATACCGCAGCTCAAAATTTGAACGCCGGCCGGCACCGTCCCTTTTTGGTACGTGCCGATGTGGAACTGCAGGACCTTTTTGCTTGTCACCTTCTCGGTTTCCTTCCAGGGCTCCGCCAGTTGAGAATTGATATAATCCTGCAGGGGCTTCACATTGCCGATCTTTTTCGCCATTATCGCATTCGCCCAATCGCCGGCCAGGTCATCCATCGTCTGAAATACCGGATGCAGCATGAACGCCGTGACCCGGCAACTGTGATGGCTGGTCACCGGCAACTTACCAACAATCATCCCGGACGGGTCTACCACGCAGCCGGCAGGGGCATAACGGCCGCTGCTTACCGCCTCCCATCTCTGATATTCGTCCCAGGGCCTGCTGCACGCCGGGCAAACATAACTCGCGTGACCACCGGCCCGATAGGCTTCTGGATCGAGAAAATTTCCCGCCTTAGTTTTGTTCATTTTCAAATTGACCTGTTTCATAATGTGAGAGACACCGCAGCACGGACACCTCGCAAACCATTCGTTCTTGTCACCCTTCATGAACTCCGCATCGAATAGGTCACCTTCGCCCACCGACGATGACATGATCAGCAGCTTCGAACGGGTCCGAAAAGTCCGCTGCCTTTTCTTTGACAGGCTGTACGGATCGGCCTCTTTACCGGTGGATTGCGGAAACTTGGCCGCCTCATCAAGGATCACGATACAAACCGGATTGTCAGCCAGGGCGGCCGGGCTATTGGCCCAGGCAATATACAAGATCATATTATCGAGAATCGTTTCCTTGCCGATGTTCAGATTATCGAGCTTGCCGCCCAGGTGACGTAACAGGGACGGCGTCGATTTGAACATCGGCCGCAGGCGCGTAGCAATTCTCCGGTTTGCATCGTTCTCCCGGGGCATGACAATAAGGGTCGGTGCGGGATTTACATCGACGGTCCGCCCGATCAGGATATTGCTCAGCTCAGTCTTGGCCGACTGGGTACATGCACAGACCGTCACCTGGCGCGTTGCCATGTCCGAAAGCCACCGCATCGGGTCCATGAGATACGGAACATAATCGTTGGACCAGGGACCCGACAGCTCGGCGGTTTCCGTTGGCAATATGTACCGGTCCTCCGCCCATTCAGATAACGATGGGATATCGTGACTGACCATTACATCCATCATTTCACCCTGGGGCCCAATCCCATTAAGTACCATGGCCAAGTCCCCCCTTCTTTGGCTTCAAACTATTCATAAATGCGACCAGCTCCTTTTCCTTATCATCCGGCAAGTGTAACTCTTTTGGGACCCTTGCAGTCTCGGCATGTAAATCCTGAAAAAACCGCTTATGAATCTCGATAATCTTTTCGCGGGGCTGACCAACGCAAAGCCTCGAGAGTTCAACGTTGCCGCGATCACAAAACGAAACGATATGCTGAGCCCAGGCCACCAGGGAAATCATAACCTCGTTTCGATCGAGTACTTCGTTTCGATGGCGGGCCAGCTCCACCCTCAGCTTTTCGGCCTTCATTTGTTTAAGCGGGTCCAGGTGGATTTCCGGTCCCTCCGCCTTTGCTGACCCTTTCAGCAAAAATCCCTCAAACCACGCCAGGAAAATACTGAGGTCAAAAGTCTTGTCTACATTTCGCGGCATCCCGAACTTGGTAAACCAGTCGTGAATTGTTTGCCTGGTCCGGCCCGTTATTTCGGTTAGCTGCAGAATCGTTATCCGTGATAGGTCGGACCCGGCCCTCTCTTTTTCGTCCAGCAGAAAACTCTCCACCGCCCGGACCGCATCCGGCTTGCCTTCCCGGGCGGCCTCAATAACTGCCGTCTTGATCTCGAGCCTAATTCCGAGCTGTGTCTGATCCCACAAGTCTGCGACTTCCACATCTTCATCCAGCATCGCCTGCAGGCCCCGGGCGCTTGCAAAGCCTAATCTCTTGGCCGCCTCCGGAACACTTGCCCCGGTCCTGGCCAGGTCCCTGAGATTCCGCAGGAACCGGCCGCGGTCCCAGGCCTCCCTGAGCTGCGGATGTTTTTTGAATATCTCTTTCAAAGACTTGCGTTTCTTGATTGCTGCATCTGCCTCGGTCAGATTATCGCATTCGAGGCCTAATCTTCGGATCTCCGCTTCCTCGACAGGCAATCGCAATCGCTTCGCTACAAGGATTTTCTTTTTGCTCTTTTTCGATTGTTTGGTCGACCGCTTGGTCGACCGCTTGGTCGATGGCTTGGTCGACCGCTTGGTCGACCGCTTGGTCGATGGCTTGGTCGACCGCTTCCTCAAATTTCCTAAAATAACCTTGCCGACCATTTTTCGCTCGTACCTTCTCAATTCATCCAGTTCGACCTTTGAAAGCGTTTTGTTTTCCTTGACCTTCTGTAGCAGATGCAAATATCTCTGCTTTTTGGCTATCTCAACGGCCGAAATTCCTGTCAAGTAATACCTAACTTTCCCCGATACTATTTTGGAAGTTTTACGATATTGCCGGCGTGTTAAAATCAGCTGCAGGTAGAAGCTGCAGTTGAGGCGGTCAGTCCGATACTAACCGCCCGCGTCGGTCTTTTATTCCAATCCAGGAAATAGTTGTAAAGTTGCCTTTTGTTTGTGCCGATCTACGAAAAGTGCCCAAATTCAATGTTCTCTTGAATCTATAAGGGTCTACAATATGATTAGCGAAGAATACAAAAAGGCAGTTGATCTTGTCCGACCATTTTTTCCAATCGACCATGATCTTGCAAAAGTTGTTGAAGTATTTAAGTTTTTGGTCGAAGAAGGATGTTATGCCGGAGATGATGATATTTTCCAATATGTTATTGAGTATGGCAAACACAGAGAAGATGAGCGTATATGGTCTGTTGCCGCGGAAATCCAACGCACGTATGAAGACGTGAAAGCTGTGTTGAGACCAGACATGGTGCATTGGAAAAAAGGTTTCCTGCGCAAAGAACTTCTTGGTGAATAATTGTTGAGTCATTTAACTCTCTTTCCTTTTTGTCCGGTCCACGCCTCCCAGCGTTTTACTGCGACCTCGACAAAGACCGGTTCTTTCTCGATAGCAAAACATCGCCGGTCCAGTTTCTCGGCAGCAATGATTTGTGAGCCGGACCCACAGAACGGCTCATAGCAGATAGCCCCAGTACTCGTATGGACCCGCATCGGGATGGCAAACACTTCGACCGGCTTCACGGTCGGATGCTCGAGCCCACCCGGTCTTTTCTTGCCTTCGTAATCCAGCTCCCAGACATCCTGGTAATATTCCGGGGCAGTTGGATCCCCGGTTTTGTTATACCCGACCGGCCAAACGGTGCCGATTGATTTGCTTTTGGATCTAAACGGTGGCATCTCCCCACGCTTCCACATTAACACGCACGGCTCGTGCCGCCACGGATAGAATGCAAAGCCAAAGACGATGCACGGCTTAACCCATATAATCTGTTGGTGAACCAGTATCTTCAGCTCAGCGCAGACCTCATCGACCAGGCCTCTTCGCCGGCTTGCATGCCATAAATAAATAGCCGCTTTCTTCTTGATGGTTTTCAAACCGACCGACAGATAATCCTTCATGAACTTTTTTGGATCTTCAATCTCAATCTCGCGGAATTGTTCCGACCAATTCTTCCCGCCCGATGGTCGGTTGGTGCCGGTGTAGTCAACGCAATACGGCGGGTCCGTTGCAAACAGGTCCGCCTTCGAGCCGGCCATGAGCCGGCTGACCATATGTCCCTTCGTACTATCGCCGCACAACAGCCGGTGATTTCCCAGGACCCACAAATCCCCGGACCTTGTCATGACCTTCCTGGGAATCCGGGGGATATCATCATCAGGGACCCTGCCGGTTTTGCCAGGGAACCTGCCCAGCTCATTCTGCAAATCTGCAATTCTAAGACTCAAGAAATCCTTATCATCCGGCAGCTCCCTTCTCAGCTGCTCGATATAATCCACAATATTCTTAATGAAGTCTCCCTGGATCAGCGGATTGTTCAAGGTCAGATTCAGAAGCTTCTCATCGGCCCGGCTGCAGCTAATAGTCACACACAGACACTCGGTGACACCCAAACCCTGCAGGGCCTTAAATCTCTGATTGCCCCCGACGATAACTTTCTTCTTGCCCCGGGTGTTGACGACGATCGGCTCAACGCAGCCAAACCGACTTATCGAATTCGTCAGCCCTTCCAAAGCTTCAGCATCTATCTCTCGCGGATTGTAACCGGCCGGGGCCAGGTCCTTCATCTTGAACCTACCTACCCCGGGACATCCGATACGCCGGCGGGCGGCAACCTGCCCGGCTGATACCGTCCGGTTTTGTTTAATCGCCTTCTTTTTTTTTAGCTTCTTTTTTGCCTTTTTGACGGGTCTCTGACCTGCAGGTTTTATATTAGGTTTCGGACTACTTGGTTTTGGATTCGTCTTCATTTTTCCCTTTCTGACCCGGTGACATCAGCAGCCATTGGACCAACTCTTTTACCATAATTTTCTTAGCAAAATTCCGATGTATGTAAAGTCAGTTTTAAAAAAGTTATTTGGAGCCGCTTTCTGCAAGCTTTGACCCGCGTTGGACTTACAGCCCAGGGAGGACCCAATTAAAATTAGAACGCAAGTGACATTCATAGCCGAAATCGTATTAAGTTATTACTAACACGTTACTTAACGATGTAAAGTGACATGCCAGCCAGCCCGAAATCGACCGGTCGGCACGCCTTTCAAGTTATGCTTTTGCTGTGCCCTTTTACGCCCTGCCAAGCTATGCCTTTGCCGAGCCGGGCTCAGCATTGAACGGCATCGCCTTTGCTGTGCCCAGCGCCGCCGTGCCAGCATTGCCCTTGCTGAGCTTCGCTGGACGTAGCGGAGCCCCGCATTGCCATGCCTTCGCCTTGCTGTGCCCATCGCCGCTTGGCCCAGCATTGCCTTTGCATCGCAATGCTTGGCACTGCCCTGCCTTTGCCGGGCTGTGCGCTGCTAAGCCACACGCTGCCTCGCGGCGCTTCGCCTTTGCACGGCAACGCCCAGCCGAGCTTTGCCGATACTGAGCAGCTGCTGAGCAACGCATCGCACCGCTTAGCTACGCCTTCGCCAGGCATGGTTCCACACTGCCTCGCAGTACAATGCCCTTGCTGTGCTGTGCCCCACCACGCAATGCGATTCATACCCGGGCTTTGCCTTTGCTTTGACCTGCTATGTAACGCACAGCTATGCCTTCGCTTTTTTGCTCAACGCATTGCCGTGCATCGCTATGCATAGCCTCTGCTATGCTTCGCTTAGCGGCGCAACACGCCGCGACGCCTCTGCAGTGCATCACGCGGCATGGCATGGCTTCGCCTTTGCTCAGCTTTGCGTTGCATGGCTTTACCATGCCTTCGCACCGAGCCTATTTTATTTGTAGCCGATGCCACTTGAAACGGCCCATCCCGCTATTCCGCCACTGGCCCAGGCCTCGCAATATTCCATAGTCGAGCCAATTGATAACGTACTTTTTCAAATCCGGTTTCAACAGCCGTATTTCGATTTGAATCTTCGTGCCGGCCGGCGCCGCTTCCGAACGGGCCAAGGCGGTGCGGTCACCTTTCGGTGTCGAGATACGCAGGGGCCGTTCCTTAAAAAACAAATCGCCTGAAAGCATCAATGGGATTTGCCGGGGAAAAACGAAAATCAGCCCATCGATGATTTTCTTATGGGCCTTCAGCTCGTCGACCTGGGCCACCCGCCGCATCATCGAGCACGCATCCTTGAAGAAACCTTTTATCTGGTAATCCCACAAGACGGGATTGCCCTTGTCGTCTCGGGCGAAATACGACGAGAACTTCTTGATTTCTTCAGGCAAAGACGCCCTCTCATCTTCCTGAACACCGTCTGGGTGTTTGCTGGTGACATAATCCTCTGCCAACTTTTCATCGCCAGGCAAAGTTCCTAACAACGGTTCGGTGAATTCAAGCTCCACCTTCAGGACTTCCTCTTTCTTCTTTTGTTTGTCAGCCATACTACATCTCCTATCAGATAAAATGGTTTTTATTTGTGGCATCCACAACGGGTGCCTTGATTACATGGTTGGCAGATTTCAGACATCTTCCATCGTCGGTAATTTTTCTTGTATAGGCTCGATGACCAGCTTAACCTTTTCGGCATTATCGATCATGCTATCGAGCTTGTTCCTTACGTCCTCGGTCAGCTTCACGTCACCGAGCCCGAGGCTGAAAACGCCTTTGCCTTTTTTCTTGGCGTAGCGACTAATTGTTGTGTTAACTGTGATCTTAGTTTTTCCTGGCATTTCTGATCCTTTCCAAAACAGTTTGCGTTACCATTGTTTTAACTCCAATAACAGAGTACAAGCCGGATGCAACCGGGCCTCTAAGCGACAATCCGCCTCCATGTCACAATCCGGATGTTTGCCTGTGTGATATAGCCGCATCGGGATCTGCGTTTCCAGAATCACAAAGCCGCAATATGAACAGATGCAATCCGGGTCCCCGGCGGGGGGGCTCGTTTCAAACCAGGCCAAATCATCGCAATGAATCTGCAGGCGTTTTTCCCGGCCGCTGTTATTCCTCAGTAACATATGACACACTTTCCTTTCCCGGCCCCGCCCGTCCACGCAGCGGGCGGGGCCATCACCCATACTCAAGCTGCAAAGTCCTGCTATTTCTTTCTGCCGAAAATCAAACCAACAATGCTGCTCAGCAGAGTACCCATGGTATCAATGAAACTCTTTTGTCCCTCTGCTGTGTTAAGGACCTCCACAATTTCGTCTTTACTGTTTGCGTTGGCAAGGCCATCGGTCACCGACTCGGGGATATCCGTGTCGGTCAGGAACTGATCGTCGAGAGTCTCGAGCAGTTCCTTCTTAACAATGAATTTCACCTCATCTCGACTTTTCGCATTCACAATCGCATCCTCAACGGCACTCGTGTCTTCATCAGACGCGATGTGTTCTTTGAGCAGCCGAAAGCCCAGGGCAACAAGCCCGTTCAATAAAAATGCTGGCATTCCCATAATGTGACTCCTTTCAAAAAAAAGTGTTTATTGTCCGGCGTTCCTTGCGCCGGTATTTACGCATAATTTCAACAATCTTGTTCCTGTCAATTTCGATAGCGCCGAGCTTGGTGGCCAATAACCGCATTCCTTTTGTCAAATCGTAATGAGGCAAGCTCGACTGGTCCTGAAACCATGACGGATTGAGCATCATCCGCCCGGCAAAGTAATGCAGCTCCTCCACGGAATCCGCGACAAGGTGACACGACTGGCTGTAGGGCCACTTGGGAGTTTTCACACGGGGACTCATCTCATCGACATAGACACTCATTCCGGCACCTGCCCTTTCTTCGGTGTGTTCCTATGACCGGCATATACCCATTGGTCATTTTTCTTTATAAGCGTGTCGTACAGTGGCCCGCCTTCATCATAGCTATAAGATTCACCAATCTGAACACACCGGCTTGACAAGCACGCAGGGGGTAAAACCTCGAGGAAATAAAAATACATTTCCTCATCAACCACATCCCCAACTTGCAAAAAATCGGAAAGATTTTTGCCTGACTTCATCCACTCTTGGTAAGTTTTCATTCGTGTTCTCCCACGTCAAAATAATCTTTTTTCTGCTGCTCTGGCTGTTTCGGTTCCGGTGATCCCCAGGCAGTTAAATGGTCGATGGGATTTTCGCCAGGTTTGGCCGGGGCTTTCTCGATCGAGAGATTCCTTGTCTGGTCCTCCAGCATATCAGGGATATCGCACTCGCAATCCAACCTCAACAAATCCCGGCCGTTCTGATTGTCCGGCCTTATTACCACCCCAAATAACTCACCTTGTGTGATCATCACTTCCTTAACGATACAAACCCCATACCTTCGGTGGATCACCTTTTGCTCGGGTTCTAATTTCAAAGCGTCTTCATTTTTCATTTCTCAATAACCTCCCTAATAGAATCCTTCCAAAGAATCAGCGGTTCCCTGTTCATCCGCTGGCAAAGCCCCAAAATAAATTCATCGGACTGGGCCGCTTTTAACGGTTCGACAAACCGCTCTCGGTCATCGTCCGTGGCGCCTTCCAAAACAACACGCTTCGTGAAGTGCCTGAGCTTGCCGATCCAAAAACTATTCGTTACGTAGGGCTTGAGCTGCTCGAACAGTGCGACAATCTTACCGACCTCGCAATCGAGAAACGGCTCACAGCTGACGGACGTCTGATATTTTTGGGACCACGCATATTTCAGACACTGCTTTCGTTCACCAAAAGCCGGGGCATTCGGCTCCCAAAACTTTAACACGTAGTCATCTAACGAGCCGATGGTAAATCTGAACACCAACTGCTTTCGATATTTCTGAAATTCTTCGCATATATTCGCGATGCAACCGATGTTCGGCTTGCTTACCAGCAGGACCTTGTTGCCGGCTTTCAGTAATTTACGCAGCACACAAACAGACTCCGACAGATTCCGCTCAGTGACATCATGGGTTGACGGATACATCACAACGCCCTCCCTTTTCAGATACGACCTGGTCACCCTCGACATGACAATCACCGGATCAAGCCACTGTTCGGCCGTGCACCATTTCCGAAAACCGACCGCATTGTCCCGGGCATAGCAATACCGGCATCCGTTCTCGCATCCGAGCTGAATATTTACGTTCGATACCGCCCATTCTTTTGTGCCTGTTTTTTTCTTAGCCATTTTTTATCTTCCTCACAGAAAACCTGCTTACGCATTCCAGTTGACCGTTATCGGTAAACTCGATCATGCAACTGTTCATTTTCCTGGCCCGGGCAAGCACCCGGCAAATCCTGCCTTTCATGGTTTGCCGTTTTGTGTTATTGCCCCAGCAAAATTTATATAACTGCTCTGCGATTTTCACAAACTCACCAAATTAGACCCATATCCGCCATGGCCAGGCCCCCAGCTTGCCCTGTGTTCGATTATCTCTACCCCCTGCCACCAATAACGCCCTACTTTTCAGATTCAGCATTTTCCCCGCCTTTCTGCAGACATTTCCTGAGCTGGTCCCCCAGGCCCGGCTCTAATTTATTTAACCCTTCTAAACTAAAATCCAATTCCTTCCTGGCCTTCAAGGCGCCACCCACCGATGACCGGATGCGATGTTTGCCGAAAGTTGGATGCGTCCCGGCCTTAATCGCATCGAGCTCCTCTTGACTGCAGGGGTTCGAAGCGCTTGGCTTTACCTTTTTCAGGAACGGCAGCTCCCAGTTATCGACAATCCGCTGCCAGTCGATCTCATCAGGATTGGCATCGGCAAAGCCGGCCTTCATAATACCTACAAACACATCTTGAATATGCCGAATGAGCAAAATCTCCGGACCCGATTCGGCAAGCTGCATATTCGGCGGATAGGTGTTCCTTAAGAAATTATGTACCGCACAGTTGATGCAAAAACCCTTCGGCACCTTCGAGCGGCGTAACATCTTCGCCTTTGAGCCCGGCACCGCATCCACCTTGAGTTGAGCTCCGCACCTTTCGCAATTCGTTGAGCCGGCTCCATCAAAAAGCGTTTCTTGCATTTTTAGTCCTCGATTTCCACATCATAAATTCCCTGATATCCCCGTACACTGAACGGTTCGATTTCTCGAATCTCCGACAGTACCCAGGCAAAAAGGTCCGGCCGCCATTTAACCCGGGCTCCAGCCTCATCAGTGAGAATCATCGGCCGGCAGTTTTTCAGATTAACTATGCACAGGGCATACCCACACTTGAAGCCAACGATATCCGGATTTAGAGTCGAGCAAATCAGCAGATCGCCCCTGTGATACGTGTACCAGGTCCGGGTCTCGATCGTTTTGGACCCCTGCTGAATCATCGATGCCCAGGGCTGATGCAGGGAGATTGCTTTGATTATCATTTCGCCCTTCCTTTCCACCTGCGGCCGGCCGCTTCCATTTTTAGGATCCGCTGCCAATAATCCGGCCACGTTGCCTTTTTGAATATCTTCTTATTATTTACATACCGGGCCAGCGACCGCTGATACAGGTCATGCTTATCGAACGGCATGACATACGGATCGATGCCCAGGTGCCGCAAAGTTTTTATCCGATGCAAATCTTCCTGCTGGGTCGACGAGAACCCGATTAGGACATAGCACATGAGCTGCCAGGGCCTTATATATTTTATCATTCGTCCGATACCTTCCAGGACCCTTCCCTCGTCGGCAGGGACATCCCAGGCAAACTTAATCCGCTTGTGATGGCGGAGCCGTGCCAGGACCAGGACCTGGGCTCTTGTTATGGTCCGGACATCGATGCCCTGGAAATCCAGGGGCTGATTCAAGGTTTGCAAACAGATTGCCGCCTCCGCCCATTCCGGGTTCGCAAAAAAGCTATTATCACAGACGACGATATACTCACCTTTCGGGTTCAGGTTCTTAAGAGGGACCGGATGGATATGCCCTTCCTTCTCGGGCACCACGCACCAGGGACATTTCCGGGGGCACCCCCTCAAGAACCACAAAAAAGATTTTCGGCATTCAGGATAGATGCTGTAATCCAGGTCGCAATCCTCAATCGGCCCCGGCAGCCGGGACTTAACATCATACCCGGTGCCGCCACAAGTCACGCCCAGGGGGACATACGCTTTATCCGTGTAGGTAAAAAGACAGCTGCAGAACATCTTCTCGAACAGCCCATAGGCCAGGGGATAATTTTTCGGGTCCCAGAATTCGACGATATGACCCCCGCGTTTATAAAAACTTGCAATCTGCATATACGCAGTGTTAAAAATCTTCGGTTCGATTTTGATTAGGGCAATTCTCATTTCAGCATCCGTGCCATTTTAGCCATTATCCTTTTTTGGTGGCTTTACCTTTGGCATTGGAGGAAAATCTTCTTCAGCCATTGAAGGCAAACCATCACAGCCGGTTCCCGGGTTTGGTTCCGTATGCATTTTGGATTCGGGATGGGTGACCCTTCGTTGTTTGCCTGAGGTTATTTTTTCCCTTCCCAGGGTTGCGATGCCCATCGCCGGCTTGCTCAAACTCTGGGTATCATTCTCATCATGCGGAAATGGGTCAAGCTGCCACCTGGACGCGGCGGCCGGCAGATACTCGGTGACTTCCCTTTTGAAACCGACAAAATTTTCATTCTTGAACAGCCGATAGCATTTAGTATTTTTCATTTTGCTCCTTTCCCAGCGTAACCTCAGCACGGGCCGCTCATACCTGGCCAGCAGCGCGGCAGGGATTACCTGGTAACGTGACATTTTTGTTTTTGTTTTGTCCATCACTCCACCGTCTTCAAATTCAAATCCATCTATCATTTTTCTACCGTGCCCAAACGGCGGCGGGGCCGGCCGGCAACGAGCCGGCAGGTCCAGGTGGTTACAAGCGTGAAAATCAGATATAACCATAAGCCGCCGTTTGCCTGAAACACAATTTCAATTTTTACTTTCCTGATTAGCCGCCCTCAGCAGCATCCTCTGTCGGAACAACCTTCCGAAATAATAATCCATCTGAGACATGTTTTTTTTAGCATCCTCAAGATCCTCGACATCGTGATATTTCACCTGATAGGGTGACCCCTCCCATTCGATGCAGCGCCGTATCTTTTCTTTTTTCATGATGCATTCGTCACAGACTATCGCCACAGCCCGGGGTTCATAACCCGGTATGTCAATATGCCCGGCAACAGGGAATTTCCAGGTAGCTTGCTTCTTTAGCTCAATAATATTTATACAGATGCTCGTTTCCAGCGTGCCGCCGCAAGCGCAACATTCGACATTCTTCCTGGCCCAATTTTCAAAATCTTCGATCATCACGGCTCCCTGGTTAACGATTTAATTTGAGCCCCGGTCAATTTAGACCCGGTCAACTTACCCAGCACTTTCCCCCCCTTCAGCCATTCCTCGATTCGTTCACCGGACACGCACAATTCCTTCGTCTGAATTGCAATGAAACCCCACTTGAATGACTGATGTAAATCCAGGGCCATGCAGCGGGCACCTTTGCATTTGGTGCGTAGAAGATAATCGTAAAGCATATTGAGGGCCAGGTCCGCAGGACCGCTGCCGCCGTACCCCCACCCGAACTCGGTCGGGCTATGCTGCACAATCCTCTGCTTGAGAAACGTAACATTTCCGTTGGCATGCCTGATGCGGACCACTTGCCGGTCCGGGCCTTCGTTCGTTCCGAAATATGTGATATCCATTTCAGCTCCCCTGGTTATTACTTTTTCGGTTTCGGTCGAAAATCAACCTTGACAGTTTTGCCGGGCTTCGCTTTGACGATCTTCGGTTTCTTCGTCGCCTTCGATTTCCTGGCGGCCTTCTTTTTCTTCGGAGTCCCATCCTCATTCAGACCCGCCCAGGATTTCGGCACAGTGAATCCTTTTTGCTTCGACACTTCCTGGAACAGCTTGTCGATATCCACCTGGATCAGCTTGGCGACCCACCTGGCACTAATGATGCAATATCCCGATGTTTGTGAAGCCGGGCCGCTATAAGACAAAAGATTTTTGAGCGTCGGCTTTACACTGGTCCATAAAAATCCCAAGGCGTGCTCGCGTCCTGCAGCGATATCACAGCCCTTGGCCCCTTTGACCATGTCATCAATTTGTTTCTGAATCGCCTTATCAGTCGTATTCAGTACCCGCCCTCTCGAGGGGGTTTCCGACATCCAGTAAGCAACGTTTCCGAAAAGAGCGGCCAGGGCCATGATGCCCGTTATCTTGTCTTTGTAAACGACATCGTCCAGGCCGGCCGAATCAACTTTTTTACGCAGCTCGATGAGGACCTGTGACCATCGCTTTGCACTCAGCGTTTCACGGCGCTGCTTTAACGGGGTCGGCTTGCCGGCCGCGGCCCGCCTCGCACCCCCGGGGCTGGCAAACTTTTTCTCCTTAACGAAAGTAATCGTGCCCGCCCCCTTGCCGTTGACAACCATGGCCGGGATAGCACCCTTGGCTCCCTTGGTCGATTTTTGCACATCCTCCGGATCGAGGACCCGGCCGAACTGTTTCGACAGCTCCTCCTTATCATTGGCCGATAGATGCTCGGTGGATCTGTAGGCCAGGTTCGAATACTTTTCACCGAGCTGCTTTGCCCGCTGCTGCAGGTAGCGGTGCATCTTATTATTCCAGCACAGCGGGTCCAGGCAGCGGTCCTTCGTATCGATTTGGTTCTCCAGCGCACCAAACCATAAAACCGGATGGGCCCCGCTTCGCTTTTTACAATCCGAGCACGCCCCGGCCTTCGGAAGTAATGTTACATCATCCAAATTCCAGTTTGCTTTGACCAGCAGCTGCAAGGTCGAACTGATACGCTGGTCCAGGTCCTTTACGGAAACGTTCTCCCATTGCCAATAAAACTTTTTTATGTTTTCCAGCAGCTCCTGCTGACCGCTGGCCGGCAGCCGGGCAATAAGGGTGAGATGCCCGACCGACCATTTCTTAAAAAACGGATGCCGGTTAAAATCCTCAAACGCACTGCGCCACCCCTGCCCGAGGCTCTTGTGAATGTTCGCCCTTAGACGAACCCACTGCTCGGTTTGCCCGATCAAACCCGCTATGAGCTTCGCATCGTTGTTGAGATGGTCCATGCAGCGGGACACCTCACAAACTTCCTCGAGGGGCAAAAGTTTTTCCCGGAACTTGTTCTCGGTGATAGTCAACAGCATGGCCGTCTGAATGTTAATCCCCCGGTGGACGATAGCAGGGATGGTTTTATGCGCCAGATTTTTGCAGGCCCGCCACCGGCGCTCACCACAACGGATCTCATACTTGTCCTTCTTTTTCGGATGGGGCCAGACGTGGATCGGTATCTGGACACCGCCGGCCTTGATACTTTCTACAAGCTCCCGGAAGCTCTGAGACTTCTGGTCGATATGCCGGGCATTGTCCTTACTCGGAACGATGCTATCGACCAGCATTGCCTGGTCTAAAGTGTGATTACTCATTTTGGGTTTTCCTTTCTTGAGATTTTCTAATGGTATTTATAGCCCGGGAGAATTTACCCGGGATTACACTTAACTTTTTTGGAACATAGTGGAAAGGCGGCTTTTTCATTGCGGCGACAAACATCGCAATTGGTTTGTCACCCCGCCAACATTGCCTGGCCGTAGCGAGTGACGATGAAAATAATGTGTATGGGCTGCCGCCGATAAGACGCTGCGCAAGCTGAGAATAAATGTCAGAGATAGTCGTAGAGTCCGATTTGTTACGCGGGTTGACTTTGAGAATTTGCGCCACCTCGAGTTCCACCTGACAACGTTCCCGCATAATTTCAAATATTTTCTGTTTGGACAAATGCTCCGGATCCTCAGCCCCAGGCCC
>SDBT01006720.1_pt1 | contig 19024 bp, 15 predicted proteins | sample 2277101 | NCBI WGS metagenome assembly SDBT01 (sample SAMN10404973, study PRJNA504765) | marine sediment metagenome | isolation source: marine sediment core GS10_PC15, 103 cmbsf | place: Arctic Ocean: Southern Knipovich Ridge | collected 2010 | reverse complement strand
TTGAGGGCTGTGTTTCTGGTGGAACTGGTAGACAATACATGCACGATGTGAAGCAAGAGATGAGGCGTATTGCTTTTGTGCATAAGCATAGCTTAACTAATTGGCAGCGTATTATTTATAATGGTTTTAAAGAAGTTTATTGTGATAGTATTGCTAGACGATTTCATGGGCAAATGACTTGGACTCTCTGTAATGCGGGTGTAAATACTGATACAGAAGAGTTTGATAATGATTTATTCAATAGGAGTAATGGGGCTATAGGTTCTGAGTGGTGTTGTATAACTGGTACGTGGTGTGTAATATCTAACGAAGCTAGGCTATCTACATGTACAGTAGATGCTATAAGTAATTTTATTGGGGCTGGCTGTACTTGGCCTACTAGTGTAAGGGTAAATGTGGATATTACTACAGTGGCCTGTATAGATGCAGGAATTGTATTTAGGTATCAAAATGCATGTAATTATTGGAAGGCTACTTTAGAGGAAGCTACTTGCATACGGCGTGTTAGATTAAGCAATATTGCAAGTGGTACAGAAATTCTAATAGGTTGTGTAAGAGAGTATTGCTGTGGTTCTCCTGGTTGGACAGCGGGACAAGTACGTATGTTAGAGGTTGAACTGTATAGATGTAGTATTCTAATATCAGTAAATGGTCTAACAGCAATTCATGCAAACAGTATTGTAGGACAAACACAGCGAGTTTATGGTTTATATAGTAATTCATGTACCAGCGTAAGATTTGACTGTTTCCGCCTGAACGCTTCAGGTGGTAGTGGGAGGTAACATATGACAGTAAAAGGAGGAGGTAGGTGGCGAGTTGACCAATTTCAATTTGCTATCGGTGAGGAACTAATTGATGGCGTACAGCCTGCTGCTATCGCTTGTAATGTTGGATTGATTACCGGAGGGATAGACCTTCCATGTCCTGAGTATGAATGGGATGTATTCTATGGTGTCGGTAGGGATGGTAGAGCTAGGAAAGACATGTATAGAGGCCCACAGACCTTTACAGGTGCTATTCCAGAAATGTATGTACTCTTTAACACACGCAAAGCTTTTGAAATGACACTTGGAGAATTATCTAGAGCCCCTGAATGTATTCCTTGTATTGGTGCTGATGAAGGTACCTTTAGTGCCACAACTGTTAGTGCTGCTACTGATACAGGTAGTGTTTTAACTTCCTTTAAATCTTGTGGTTGTGATAGCTTCGCTGTTTTTAGTGGCATCACTGTTGGATATATAGGAACAGGTGGAGCAGCTAATACAGTAAATGTATTTCCTACAGCTAATTTATGTGCATGTTGTGCAGCTTCTGGGTGGAATGGTCCACAACCTGCTGCCTGTGATGTGTATGAAATTAGGCGTATTTGTTGTGTAGGAACAGCAACTGGTAATAAGTATTTAGTAGGAACTCAGATTCTACCCACTATGGCTTGGGCGGCTAGATATAGAAACTCTACTGCTCATGGAGGATGCTGTGTGGGTGGTAATATGACCGTCAACTATCTAGGTGGAAAGGTTAATAGAGCCACTATTTCAGCTAAGTCTGGTGAGCATTTGATGTTGGCTTGGGATGAAGTTGTATTTAGAGACTTGGTTCATGATGTCGCTATACCTACTACCTCTTTGAATAAGCAGAGTTGTACTGTTAGAACTCCAACTGCAACATTTCCAACTGAACAGCCTATGCTGTTCAGTCAGGGAACTATTAGTTTGTTTGATCTGTGTACAGATTTTGCTAGAATACGGAGCTTTTCACTAGAGATTAATAACAACTTAGAGACTGAGAGATATATTTCTACAATTTGTTCTAATGGAAGCACAGTGATTACTCAAATTCCATTTGAGCTTGTAGAAGGTAATAGAGAGATTACTCTAGAGATTGAAGCAGTTATGGAAACTAGAGAGTATTGGGAGCACTTAATGAGAGAAGGCGCTGATACAGGAACATGCCTAACTTCAAAAGCTGGTTTTGACTTTAGATTAGAGTTTAGAAACTGTGCCTGTGCTGCCGAGAAACTAGTTATTCAGGGACCAGCCTATACAGCACCAACAGTCGTAGCCTCTACTAGAGCTATTGATAGTGATACGGAACAGTCTCAGACATGTAACGTAGGTGCGGTGTTAAATTCGGCACCCCATGTCATATCGGGAGAGGGAGAAAATTTGGTATTAGTTAGAATGAATATCAATGTTCCCTCATTAACTATATGGTGGGATGATGCTTAAAATAAGGAGAATAGATTATGCCTAATCCAGAGAATTCAAGACAAGTACGTAGACAGAAAGAGAGGTCTGGTGAAGAAGCTACAGGAAGTATGAGAGACCTTCTTAGAAATGATAGACCCCTAGAAAAAGTCATTATTTATAATGGTAATAAGTATGTATTTACGTATAAAAATGTACCGTGGGGATCATATTTAAAGTTTATTGAAAGTGCCTGGAGAGAAATTAATGGTGTGTCTAGTTTTGATATAGGACAATACTATGAAGATATGTTATTAGATTCTTTGATTTCTTTTCCTGGTGATGGAAACCCAACACGGTCTATATTAAGACAATTGCATCCAGAGGTCTTTTTTCAACTTCAGACTATAATTCCAAAACCTAGTTTTGGTGGTGAAGTTGATGAGTCAAAAAAAGAATTAACTCAGCAGTTGGAGGAAGAGGAACTGCAAGAGACAGAGGAGTAATACTTGCTGTTTTTATGGAGCATAGGCTTTTGGAGGGCGGCTTTATTTTAGATGAAATAAAGTCTATGTCTTCAACTGAAGTTGTAAATAGGTATAGTGCTTATTTGTATATGGATGAACTACGCAAAGGAGAGGTAGAAGACGAATGGTCACATCTGGCGCTGACGAAATAAGATTAGTCTTAAGTGTTGATAGAGCCGATATTGAGCGACAGCTTAGTAAAGGATTTGATGCTGCTATTGGAAAAGGAGCTAAAGGTAGTTTATTGTCTCAGTCCGATCAATCTGCTTTAAAAGGTTTTAGAGAGCAACGTAGGCAGCAAAAGGAGGTAACTGAGTTAGCTTCTTTTAGGGGTGAGGGCGATGAGGCTGGCGGTAAAGGAAAGCCTACTAAAGTTAATCCTGGTAAAAGCTTTATGGCTGTGTTAAAACCTTTGGCTGCTCTTTTTGGTATTAGTTTGGGTATTACTGGTTTACTTAAGAGTAGTAAAATAATGCAAACTACAGCAAATGCTTTTGGTCAAATTTTAGGAGCAATGGTAGATATGTTGTTGATGCCTTTTATGCCTTTGATTGTTGATTTATTAAGAGGGCTTCTTACTTTATTGCCTAAAATAAGTGCATGGGCAAATGAAGTGTTAGTTCCAGCAGTTGAGAAACTTAGGGATAGTATGAAAAGTTTCTGGGCTGAAAATGGTGAGGATTTAAAGAATATTTGGAATACTCTTAAGGAAATACTCGGACCAATAGCTAAGATTGCGTGGGAAGCCTTTATGATTAATATACAACATACTATAGATATATTGACTTTAATTTCTACTGGTATCAGTACTGTAATTGATTTTCTTAAGGCTTTTAAATTGCCTGATTGGATGTCAGTTCTTAAGAAAGATGAGAGTGGTCCAGGTGGTACAAGTGACAGATCAATAATGGAAAATTTGCCTCATGCAATTGCGAAAGCTATAGCTGATACACTTAATCCATTAGGTGCTGCTGCGGGTAGAATTAACATATTTATTGATAAAGAAGGTCAGGCGAGAACTGAGGGTAGTGGTAATACCTCCGTTGCATCTAAGATGAGTTCCTCTGATCCAGGACCTAGATAATGCCTGGTCCTGTAAGAAATGCAGAATTAAGAGCCCCTGTTTACACCGTAGTTCCTTATAGTCCAGATTCTACACCAGCTACTAAGGATATAATTCTTAGACTGGATGTAAAGAGGGTTCAGAAGGATATAGCTAGTGGTGCTAAAACTATGTTTTTTCCTGGATTTTTAAGTGAGACAATAAATCTAGGGTTAATGAAATTTGTAATTACACTTGAGGGATGGTTTAGTGAGGAAGGAGTTCATGCTAGTCATACAAGTACTGCTGTAGCTGATGGAGTTCCCCATGTACCCGATTTTATTGACTTAGAAGAGGCTACCATATTTTTTAATCATGATGCTAATAGAAGAAGTCAGAGTAATGGTTTAGAGGGTAACTTAGTAGAGTTACGCCTAGATTATGGTAAGGACGGACAAACGGCGGCAGATTGGAGAACATATAAAGGATTGATTTTGAGTACTGAACTAATAATGACAGCAGGACATTTAGCAGGAGAGTTTGTTATGACATTTGGAGTAGTTTGGTCAGATGATAATCCAACATTGAGAGAGTGGGCCTAGTATGGCATTAGGAGATATTGGAGCCTGTTTTTTAGATACCCTAACATTAGCAACTGGATGTGTAACATTTCAAGGTAGCATTGCTCATGTTAGAGGATTTTGTACTACATGTCCTTGTTGTACGTGTATTCAAATACGCACAGATATTTTTGTGTCTGCACATCATGCGGCAGGGCTAGCTCAAGCATTTATGCAGACTTTTACTGTTGATTGTTGTGGATGTTTTAGCTTAATTTTGGATGTACAAACTATTACATGTTGCGGTTCTGGAGTTTCTCCTGATGTTCATGTAGAAAAAATTTCTAACGGAATTTTCGCCCTGAGTTATAATGATAGAACTACCTGTCCGGTGTCAATACGTGTGGAAACATGGCCTGTAAATGCTTGTGCTATTATTGGTTGTTTGATAGACTGTTTAGTAATTACTACTTGTGCTGCGGCGACTTCTCATGGCTTTAGCCCTTTGCAACATATTAATTGTTGTGGTGTTACTGTATTTGGAGCCGTTTTTGTAGAGCCTACGAGAGATGCACAGCTAGTAACCTTTACCATAGATTTATGCGGTAATATTGGTTGTTGTGTTTTATCTAAAGTAGAGTTTCATTGTAATGTAACTCAAGGCCGATTTCAAGCTGTAGCTTGGACTGGAGTAGGAGATTTTTATGCTGTAACTTATAGTGAGACGAGCACTAATGATGGGTTTGTGGAAACTTGGTGTATCAATCCTTGCGGTTTGATTACAGGAGGTTGTCCGTGTCTTCCTAATGTGCCAATAGATAACCTTGAATTTGACCCTGGTTGTGGAAGAAGTATCTTTATTGATACTGATGATGCTGGTACACTAGTAGTGGCGTTTAACAGTGGTGCCAGTGGTGAGTTTCAGATAATTAATGTTGATGCCTGTGGACAGATGACGTGTGGGGATACCTGTACTACGGCATTTGGCGGCGGGTGTAAATTTATACTTCGTATTTGTGATGGTTCTGTTTGTTGTGGATGCAAAAACTGGTGGATGGTAGTTTCACAAGATGAAATTACAACTATGACTATTAATTGTTGCGGTTGTGTAGTTAGGCATGACTGTCAAAATTTTGGTGTATCGTTAAGAGGTTCTGGGTCGGTAGTTTATAAACCCAATAGTGATAATATCATAGTTGGGGCAGCTTATAGAGGTCCTCCTTGTTGTAGTTGGAATGTATTTACTTTTAATACATGTGTTAATATTGCAGATGTACCCTGCCCAGCACTTCCAGTTCCCGTTATAGTAAAATTAGGTGTGTGTAATTATAAACCGCTTGGTTGTCCATGTGCAGCAGGTATTAATATATGTTTTGATTTACCTATTACAGAGTGGAGAGAAAAAATAGAGACAGGAGGCGTAGTTATAGGGGTAGGCTTATATAATAATATTGCCTTTCCTTTAAATTATGTTAGAATGAATATAACAGTTAGAGGTATTATCTCTGATGTTGGACATGAGCCTCATCCTCTAGTAACGGGAGTAACTCATCACCCAGATATCATAGATTTAGAAGAAGCAGCTATTTTGTTTAATAAGATAGGCATAGCTGACCAAAAAGCTAAATTAGTTCTTCCACTACCGGCAGGTAATAGAACATATGAAGGTGTAATTGAAAGTATAGCTATTATTAGTCCCCCTGGAACTACTAAGAATGAGTATATTCTTAAATTTCAGGCAGCGTGGAATCCCAGTATTCCAGGTCTTAGGGCTTGGAATGATGAATAGGAGTATTTTATGGCAATTGGTGTAGGTGCAACAACATGTAGTGTAGCAGTTGGTTCGTCAAGTCTTACTGTAGCTAAGCCTGCATGTACAGTAGCGGGAGATGTATTAGTTGCAATGTTTGCTAGAAATAACAGCTCTGGCATACCTATTGAAACAGCCGAATTTTCTAACACTTCTTTTGGTCATGCATTTATTTATAAAGCTGCTGGTCAAGATTTAGATTTATATGTAAGAATAGTGGGATCATGTGATCCATGTTGCTATACTTTTACTGTTAGAGCCGGTAGTCTTTTAAGTTCTGTTGTAATTTTAGATAGACTAACTTGTGCTGCTTTTGATTGGGATGAAAATCATGGGGTTCCTGTAGCCTATTCTTCTGATGCTTCTCAAGCAAGTTGTTATCCTACTACTTGTTGTATCCCATATAATGCTTGTAAAGTTTGTGGAGACCCTTGTACTGCTAGAAATTATGTTGCGTATGTTGGATATAGTGGTGGAGGAGGTGTTGGTGTACCGTGTCCAACACCTAGTGATAATTCTTGTTACACAAATAGAGGACGACTTAGTACTTCTTTTTTTGGTGTTTGGTTAGTTGATAACTTTAAAACACTTACTGGAGTTACTTGTGAAGATGCTTGTTGTTTTTCTGTTAATGCGTGTATAAATGGGCATATGAAACCCACCTCATTTTTAATCAGAGAAACCGATCCTTGTATATGTATATGTTTATCTTGTTGTACCCCTGTAGTAGAAAGTTTTACATCTTCTTTTGGATGTTGCACATGTTGTCTAACCATTACTTATCCATGTTGTATAGATGCATGTGATTTATTAATTTTAGTAGTTACTAGGTGTTCTTGTTCACAGGGTATAGCATTAGGATGTGGAACTGGTTGTAGTGGTTGGGCATTAGCTGATCGTCATGAAGCGGCTCTTGCTTTTCCTAGAGATATAGATATATTATGGAAGACAGCAAATGGTACTGAAGATGGTACTTGTGTTACTTTTTGTGCTGGTGGTGGGTCTGATAGATATGTAATGCAAATGCTTAGAGTTACTGGTGCAGCATTACAAGCTCCTGGCTGTTTGGGAGTTACAGAGGCTGTTGTAATCAATCCTAGTGCTCCATGTACTTTAATTGGGTTAAGTGAGCCTAACTTAGTAATTACAGGATTAGGAGTTTTTGGAGAAATTACTGCCACTTTTCTTAGAGGACATGTAAGCCCCATAGGTTTTTGTTTAATTAATCGTACAGAGGGTGGTGGTACTAATTCTACTAAAGTAGTTAGTATGATTGCTCAAAAAGGATATCAGCATACTAATTCTAATGCTCCTCCTTGGTTGATTTGTAACTGTCTTTCTACTACAGCATGGACTATAGGAATAGCGCCAAGTGGTACTGATTCAGGGTGTGAGCCTCTAAAATTAACTGAACTATGCGTATTTAATTATAGAGGAATTACTGGTACAGCTTCTGCTAAAGATATTTGCTTTATTTTATGTGTATTAGAATGGAGGGAAAAGATAGAAACTGGGGCAATTGTGCTGGGGGTAGGGCTATATGAAAATATTGCTTTTTCTCTTAATTTTGCTGATATAAATATTAAGTTAACTGCAATTCTACCTCCTAATCATGGAGAGCACCCACTAATAGTAGATGCATGCTGTAATGCAATAGTCCATCTACCCGATTTTGTGGATATAGAAGAGGCGGCAATAGCATTTAATCAAATTGGTATTGCTAAGGATAAGGTGAGTATATCTCTACCTTTACCTGCTGGTATTAGAACTTATGAGGGAGTTATTGAGAGTGTTGCTTTGATTACTCCTCCTGGCACTGTTTTTAGACAATTAATTTTAAATTTTCAGGTAGCATGGAATCCTAGTTTTCCTACGCTACGTGTATGGAATGATGAGTAAATGACACTACTATCTGCAATTGGATCAATGTCAAAAATTGAATATTGTAACTGTTGTTTAGGCTATATTGAGGAAGTTGCCTTAGATAAAGTTCAGTATAATGAATCATTATACGGTTTTTCTAGACAGGTTTCTTTTAGAGTAGTCAATTCATGGCGTTGTGAACCATTAATAGAGTGTGGTTCACAGACAGCCGGTGCTTCTTCTACAATTCTAACAGATACGGCTGCTGACTTTTTTAGAAGAAATGTTGTTCCTGGCGACATAATTTTAAATAGTACGGATTGTGGTGCATTGTGGGATGTGACAGGGGTTACAAGTAAAACTGTATTATGTGTACGATTAAATACAAGCGGTGGTGGTAGTGATGATTTTGCTACTTCTGATGTATATGTAATTAGACGTAAAAATGCCGAAAGAATTTTTATACCTAATTTAACTAAAATACGCATGACTAATAGAATTACCTGTATTGAAGTCTTCAATGGGATTGTTATGGAGATAGACCCTGAAGGTGGACAGCAGGCTAGACATTTGTGTGTCTTAGCCAGTGGTTTTGATATACAATTAAGAGATGCAACTCCAACTACTAGCAATTCTACACCAGCTATACGTTCAACAGTTATTGGAAATATATTTGATGATAAAACATGTGAGTTTCAACTAGTATTTCCACTAGTTGCAGGAGATGAGCGTAGTCCTGGTATTGAGCCTTCACCTAATGGTAATACTGTAAATTGTGACTTTGCAAAGAGCCAGCGAAATGCTTTGGCTGCTTTGTTAGATTTAGGAGGTGCGGAGTTTTGGACACGAACTGGTTTAATTAATCAGCGGTCTCCTGCTACTATTGCTAATACAGCAGATAATTGTCAAACAGAGTTAGTTTTGAGGGCTGAAGGTAGTTTAGCAACTAGGTTTGAAACAGACTGCCAATTTTGTGTGGGAAAGATTACTTTAGAGTTAAATAGAAATGCCTGTTTTGTAGGTAATATTTATCTTAGAATTGAACCAGAAGAGCCCACTATTTCTGGTATTGATCCAACTCCATCTGGTTATTTAGTAACTCCTAATGCTGAGTCTAATCTTATTAATGCAGGGAGTATTACTTTAGTAGCTTGTGGGTCTAGTTGTCAGGATTTTACTTTTGATGGTCCTATACCTTTAGCTCCTTGTACTGGATATTGGCTTGTATTATCTTATCAAGAAAAAAACAATAACTTTGTTGCCTGTACTACAGGTATAAATTGGAGAATTGATACCTGTGATGCAGTAGCTTGTCCACCAACATCGGATAGAAGTACGGCTATTTTTGCTAGTAATGTGTGGTGCGCTACTACTACTAGTTCATTTAACTTTACAATACATAGATTTTCAGAAGGTGTGTGGTTCTATGATTTTAGTGCGGGTACTTTTATAGATAGAACAGCAGCTATTGAAGCTTGTGATTGTTCTTCTATGCCTTTAATGGCAGATGCTGCAAGTTCGTGTGATGAAAGTGATAGGTTATATGTTGGTGTGGCTGGTCCAATTAGAGGATTACAATTTTGTTACTGTACTGCATCAAGTGCAGAATATGGTACGTGGACTGCTAAGTATCATGGTGGTCATAGAGCTAAACTTTATGGTACGGTAACTACAGCATGTGCTTCCGGTACTTGTCTTACTTTAACAGATTCGACTAAGAATTTTAGTAAAATTGGAATCTGTGTTGGAGATATTCTATATAATATTACCGATAATTCAGTAGGTATTATTACAGCAGTAGCTCCTGGTAAAGTTAGGACTACTATGACTATTAAAGACTTATTTACAAATGAGTTATCCCCTCAATGTGGTGTAAGTAAGACATTTGTAATTGGAGATGAGTATGCAGTTTTAGGTTGGGAAAAGATTATTTGTGGTTGTGGAGATGCAACTTCTGCTACTACTTTAACAGATGCTACAAAATGTTTTCCTGTATTGGGTGTTAGAGTTGGAGATTTAGTAGTTAATGAGACTGATAATCTAGTATCATTTATTACGTCTTATACTGCTACTACAGTGGTTGTAGGGTGTGGGGCTATGAGTTGGGTGGCATGTGATTCTTATGCTATTTATAGTAGATGGAGAACTCTAGAACTTCGAGATTTGAATAATACATTCATTACTCCTCCCGCTACTGTTTTACCAGTAATTATGGAGTGGACTATTCCTGCTGACTGGGAACCACTTAGATTTACTTCTAATATAGCTGTAGATTTAGGACCTGAAGCTCAAGACCCTGGAACTTGTGCAGGAGGCTGTGTTGCTTGTTCTTGTCATCAGAGATATTTCTTAGTATTACAAAACAGTTCTATTCCAGCAACAGAAGCATCAGTAGATTTAATGAGTGCTTTGCCAGGGGCGGGATTTGGAGTTAGAGTTTCTAATCATACTAGATCAACTGTTATTTGTAACTTTGCTTGTGCTGCTTCAAATAGTTGTTGTGCTACTAAGATGGTAGACAATAGTAGAAACTTTTTTGGAGATGCTAATACAGTAGGTATTTATGTTTGTGATATTATAGATAATAGTACAGATGGTTCTAGTGGAACTATTACTGCTATTGATACAATTAATACTGCTTGTAGTAGTGCTAACTGTAGGATAACGGCTACATTGTCTGGTGGTAGTGATAATAGTTTTGATACGTGTGATAAGTATGTATTGCGTAGAAATCAATATCCCCTAGAGTATTTCAGACTTGGTAGTAGGCCATTAGGTGGAGCTACTAGGTATGGTATGACTTTTATATGTGGGGGTAAAGGTTCTTGTCAAATGATTTCTATGTATTCATCTGATGTTAGTAAAAGTTCTAGAACAGCTACTAATAGAGTATCGGTAACAGGTCAGACTATATGTTGTGGTTGTGCTGCAACAATTGTAACTAACGTAACTGAGAATAGAAGAGGTCAACGAGAGTTTAAACGAACAGTTCAAAAGAGTATAGTTGATTTATCTGTTGATACTCTATGTGAAGCTACTGATAGAGGAGAAGCAGAGATTTCTAAGTTTGTAGATGCTCAAGAGAGAGTTCAGGCTATAGTTTATGGCTGGCCTACTATTACTAAGTTAGTTGATAGAAAAGCTTGGAGATTACAAGGCGTATGTTCTGAAGCTGTTATGGATGGAAGACAGAATAATGATTTTGATGCAACTGGTGGTTCTGCGAGTACTTTAATTGATACCGACATTAACTTTTTTAAATGGGGGGTTAAAAAGGGAGATATAGTCACTAGAGAGACGGACTGTGCTCAAATGATTGTAACTGCTATTTCTACGACTACTAATAAGAATGATACTTTATGTGGTACTTGTTTTTCAGGTACATGGGTGTCTGGAAATGATTATAAGATAGAGCGTAGAGATATGTTGCAGGTGGGTTGTTTAGTAAGAGTTAGAATTTCTGATGGGGTTCCTACAGCAAGAAAGAATATAGACGAGTGTTATTTAGTAACACATATTTGTTATACTGAACCATCACAAGAGTTTAATGTAAGACTACAGAGAAACTTTAGTTCATCAGCTACAGGTGATTTTAGAGACCCAGGAGAGTTGAGTAGCTTTGTAACAGATCAAGTTAAGAGATTGGGTCAATTGGCCAGGTTAGCAAGTGGTATCGGAATATAAAAAATTGGAGAAGAGTGATGATTAAATACGGTCCTGAAAAGGGTGCTAAAAATAGGTGCTTGACAGTGGGGTAAAATAGGAGTATCATTAGAGCATGACTAATAGTATGCAAATTGACGAGACCCATAAAAAGAATTGTAAATGTTTAGAGTGTAGACCAGTTATTCCTGTATTAAAGGTGGGAACCAAAATTTGGAAATCTCATCTTAAGAATAACTGGTCTTTTCTAATGGTCATTGAAGGGGTAGAGTGTTATGTAGATAGAGGTCAAGGTGTCTGGACTATTAGAGAAGGTGATAAGAAATTCAGTAAATCTCATGGTCATTTGAAACAGGTGATAAGTATGGGATTACGTTGGCGTGACCGTCCTACCACTAAACGTAGACCAGGGGCACGAAAAAGGTCTAGAATATAGGGGTTGACAACGGACCCTATATGTGATAAAATTACATAGTAAGAAAAGAATAAGGAGTTCCCAATATGGCTTTCATCGATGGCTTGGCAGAGATTCCCTGTGACTGCTCAAACTGTAAGAATGATGTATCTGCTCAACAAGTACCTAGTAGCCTCAGTTTCAGCGGTCCAGGTAATCCACCTGTGGAGGTCTGCAAGAAACCAGCAGTAAATAAGCTCTCTGTTTCTGAGACAGCAAAATTGAAGAAACTAACTGACCAGATTTTCATTGAAACTCTGGACAAGATAGATTTCAATGACAATGATACCTTTGGTGGGAAGGCTACCTCTTTGGGTCGTATGATCCAGCAGGGACTTCCTGTACCTCCTGGGTTTGTTATTCCTACAGCCGCTTCTAGGCTAAGTAGTGAAAATTTGAATTATTTTTCGAGAGAAGACTTTGTACGTCGATTGATGAAGGATGTTCGGTACTTCATCAAAGGATTAGAGGTTGAGACTGGCAAGGTATTCGGCAAGGACTTGTTTGTGTCGGTACGTTCTGGTGCTCCTGTATCAATGCCAGGAATGATGGATACTGTGCTTAATGTGGGTATCAGTAAATCCGCTTACAAGCCTTTTATGAAGACTTATAACAGTGCCGACCTGTTTATTAGGCTTTGGCAGTCCTTCTTGCAGCAGTATGGCAGTACCGCTTTGGGGATGACTTCTTCTAGGTTGAATCAGCCAGAGCAGATGTTTAAAGAGGAGTATCACATTGATCCAAGTGTGGAACTAACTCAGAAACAAAAGTTTGAAATGATTGACAAGATGGAACTGAGAATTCGGAAACAGTTCTATCAAGAAATCCTGAGCCCTTATGAAGCTTTAGAGCATTGCATCAAAGCGGTGTTAGATAGCTGGGATAGTGAAAGGGCTAAGATTTACCGCAAACAGAATAACATCTCCAATGACTTGGGTACGGCTGTCTCTATAGTGGCAATGGTTTATGGTAATGCCTCTGAGGACAGCGGTACAGGGGTTTGCTTTACTAGGAATCCTTCCACTGGTGAAAAAGTTCTGTATGGAGAATACCTGGCTCAAGCACAGGGTGAAGATATTGTGTCTGGTAAGGTTACTCCGAAAGACATTGATTATCTGGCTGAGAATATGCCAGAAGTCTTTGGCCAACTGGTCAAGATTGCTGCTGACTTGGAGACTAATCAGCAGGATGTTCAAGATATTGAGTTCACAGTAGAGAATGGAAAACTCTGGTTATTGCAGCATCGGGCAGCTAAGCGGACAAATCAAGCTGCCATTAGGATAGCTGTTGACATGGCTAATGAAGGTCTTATCACTAGGGAAGAGGCTGTTAAAAGGGTTCCCAGAATGTGGTTGGATGCACAGGTGGGTGCTAGGTTTGATGAAAAGGATATGGCTAGAGCCAAGGCTGAAGGTAACTTTGTAGGAATAGGGACTCCTGCCTCTGGTGGAATTGCTACAGGCTTTGCAGCCTTCAACACCAAAGAAGTAGAAAGTATGGTATCTTTGGGAATGGATGCAATTCTCTTCAGGAAGTTCACGACACCTGATGACTTAGGTGGGATGCTTAAGGCTAAAGGGATTGTGACTCTACAGGGTGGCTCTACTTCTCATGCAGCAGTAGTAGCCAGGGAATTGAACAAGCCTTGTATCGTAGGTATTACTGCCATAGAGTTCAATGAGTACAGTGAGACCATGAATTGGGGTAGTGAGAAACTTTCTTCCACTGAGCTAATATCAATCTGCGGAACTGATGGCAGCGTGTTCATGGGAGGCATGAAAGAGTCTAGGGTTAGGGAAGACCTTGAATCAGTTAATGCTATCTTGAAAGAATGGCATGAAGAGTTCAATGAAGTGATAGACCAAGAAGCTATCAAGATTTCCATAGCTTTACCATCTTGTTCTGGTTCAAAACAAATTCCTGTAGGTCTACAGTATAAGACTTTTAGGAATAAGTGCTGGTGGCCTGAATTGACCATAAGCTTGAATCTAACAAAGATGTGTGCAGATTTCTACACACTGGCTGATATGGCTAAGAACAATATTCAGTACAAGAGGGCTTTGTCAGAGTACTCTTCAGTAGTAGCCAAAGAAATGGCTGTCTATCTGGATGCAGCAGTTGGTGGTGAAGCTAGGCATATGCGTCCTAATGGATTCATGGGAATGAATGGAAACCAGTTGTCTCGTACACTGGCTAGGAAAGAATGGCGGGAGATTCGGATTAAGGGTGGTATGGAGCCTCTTCACAAGTTGGTCAAGGCTTACCATGACTATGACAAGTGGGGCTCTAGCTTTGGTGGAAAACAGTGGGCCAGGATTACTGAGTTGTTGGTAGCCTATCTGGAAGGACAGATCACTCCTACCATCTTTGTAGACCTTGCTTTTGATCTAGAGCACAACTGTGGTGGAGTCTTTAGCAAGCTGAGCAAGTTTGAGGCTCTTTGGGATGGCCAAGAGTATGTAGTAGGCTGGAACTTGGATAATCTGAAAGAGATTCTCAATGCAAAGTTTGTGGATAATACTGAGTTGGTTCGTAACTACTGTACCACTGGTATGATGGATGTATTGAATACCATAGATAGTGGTAAGCCAGTGGAGATACTGGTAGAGGATTATGAGAATTCACATCCTCAGATAGTGGATACTGAGGCCATTGCAAAAGGGGCTACAGTTACTATCACCAATGTGTCTAAAAGTAAGACTAGGGTTGGTGACACTGGAATTATAGTAGGCTTTACCACAGCTTATAAAAAGAGGGTTGCTAGAGTACGGTTTTCTGACAATAAAGTAGGTATGTTTGTACTAGGAGCTTTGGAGCCACAGGAAAGATCGGATAGAGTGGGAGTTCGTCAATACTTCTTCGATATTGACCCTTGGAATCTGGGTGACTCCACAGAGGAGCTAGAATATGCCTAAACAGACTAAATTCAGAACTAAGAAACAGCGTAAAGCTGAGAATAAGGCAAAAAAGGCGCGACTAGAGAAGGAGAACAAGTTGACTACAGTAGGTAGTATTAAGGACATAGATACCGCACAGATAGCAGCTAAGAAAACTGCTGGTACCACAGGTTTGGTGTCACTACAAAATTCTGGATACAAAACAGGGGATCATATTGAGAAGGTAGGAGAGACCCTTCTAAGAGTAACTGATATCACTGGTAAGGTAACGTACAAATCGGTCACGAAAAATGCAACACAAGGAAAGCTACCCATAGGAGTCAAGGACACTGGAACTAAGAGTGTATATAATAATAGTACGTATTCCTATGGTGGAACTACCTACAGTGTATGCAATCATTGGCAGAACAAGCTCACTATTGCTGGACATGATGTTCTTGCATCTGGTATAATGGGTGGTAAGGGATCAGGAGTATGGCCTGATTTTGGAGTCTACCTGGATTATAAGTGGGCTGACTATTTGGAAATTGAGTTAGTGTCCTTTGGTTCTGGGGTGAAGGGTCGTAAAGAACATCCAGTATGGTTACTTCCCTGGCGGGACTATGGTTCTGTTGATATGCGGAAATTTCGTCAAATAATTGATGAGATTGGTCGTCAATGGAAGAAAGGGATCAAGACGTTAGAAATAGGCTGTCTAGGGGCTCATGGCAGGACTGGAACAGTCATAGCCGGTCTAATAGTCAAGTATGAAGGGTTAGGAGCAGCAGAGGCCATAGAACAGACTAGGAAGCGTCACTGTGACAAGTGCGTAGAGACTTATGCACAGAAATGTATGGTTTATGATCTGGCTGGTGAAGAGCGCCCAAAAGCACCACCGGCGGTTACCACTTCGGCTGGGATATGTGGGATTACTAAGTGCAAGAAACCCTACAATCTCTGTGAGTGCAGTCAGGCTGAACTGTTAGAAGCCGGTGAGATTTCTGAAGCTAGCTATAACACTAACATAAAGAATAAGGAGTTCACTCCGAAAGTGACGACTAATGGATTCTGTGCTCAATGCAAGGCTTTTGTAAGTAACTGTTCTCATAAGGCAGCAACAGGTAAATCTAAGGTGTTACTGACATGGTGTGCAGACTGTAAGGATGATATAGAGGACTGTGCCCACAAGGATAACTTTGGGGATGTGTACTGTTCTGATTGCTTCAAGTTTGTGGTTTGGTGTGAACATAAGCCTACTGGCAATAAGAAGAACACAGAGCCTATACAGACAATGATACCAAATGACTTGGATGACTTGGCTTTGTGTCCTATATGCAAACATGAGTTTGATGACTGTGAGTGCATCAAGAATGAGGGTGTCAACTGTATCATATGTGAGAATGACTATCTTGGTTGCTACTGTGACCAGGAGAGTCTATCTTACAAGGAATGGGCCGATAAGAATATTGAGGCTATACAGTCTTTAGAGGCTATTACTTGTCAAACGTGTCACAGGCATGTAGGAGATTGTGAATGTGATAAAGATGCAGAAGAGTATTGGTGGGAGAGAGAATGTGAGCGGTGTCATCGTATAGCATATTCTTGCACTTGTGGTGGTCCTGATAGGATTGCTGAGCCTGAACAGCCTGATCTAGAGGAGGATATGAGTATCCTCACAGGTGGATGTGCTTTGTGCGGGTTTACTCTGGAAAATTGTATTTGCAAAGAGGACCTTCAAAAGTGGTGTAACGACTGTGGAAAATTTCAATTTTTATGTGAGTGTCACAGATGATGATGAAACAAGAGATAAGCTATAAGTCAACTCCTGAGTATTGGGGTGGGGTGGTGTTGTGTTTCAACTGTGCAGTTAAGGTAGCTGCGTATGGTTACACGGTAACACCTAGCATAGAGCTAGAAGGATTTTCAAAGAATAACCCATGCAAGGTATGTGTAAGTGGAGCTAAGTCTAGAATGGCAGACATCTTTCAGATGTTTATCCCAGAAGACTCCAAAGCTAAAAAGGTATAAGGAGAAGTACGAAAAAATGGCAGCACAAGATAAATACAGCATACTCATCAGGGTGACCAGTAAGATTGAGGCATCTAGCATGAAGGAACTTATTGAAATGTCTCATAACGCTATAGAGTCAATGGAAGAGGCAGCTATGATGTATGGGTACATACCAGACCATGATGCTCAGATGGGTGCCATAACGGAGAAAGATGATAATTAATAAACAAGGTATGGAAGAGCACATTGGAAAGCTACAAGAATTGTTTGATGATGATGTGCTGTTAGATACGGAAGAGAAGAAGATCAAAGGGCTCAGAACTGGTATCAAGGACTCAGTAAATGAGATTGCTGGTTTGCTTGGTTCGGATACTGAGAGGGTAGAGCTTGAAGGCTTTTTTGACAGGCAGGTACGTAGGCTAGGCGGCGGACTTGATTCAGATATGCTAAAGCTTGAAATAGGAGTTTTGGAGTATCAGAATAATTTTTGTAATAGGGTAGTCACTTATGAGTTTGATTTAGACAAATTTGAGGCTGCTAGGAAGTTAGGAAAGATCGATGATGCGACGATAGCTAAGTGCATGATAGAACCAAAACTTTCAAAGGTGGTAATAAGGGTGAAGAAGTAGATGGGAATTAAGATTCATACTGATGGGGCTACTAGACCCACTAATCCAGGTCCATCAGGTTACGGGGTAGTGATTAGTAACGATGTTCTGGAAGGGGAAACCATAGAGATATGTGGATACGTAGGGGACAATGTTACTAATAACCAAGCGGAGTACTTAGCAGTAATAGTGGGGTTAGATGCTATACTCAGTTTGGCAGGGGGAGTGCTTTCAGGGACTACGGTAGAGATTATTAGTGACTCTCAGCTTGTGATAGAGCAGTTATCTGGTAGGTGGGCACTAAAGAGTGCTAAGCTACATGGGCTGTATCAGAAAGCTATGAGTCTGGTAGAGGATTTACACCAGATTGGAATTGAGATTAAACTTACTCAGGTAAAGGGGCATAGTGGTATACCAGGTAATGAGAAAGCTGATGAGCTAGCTGGTAAGGCTGTCATAGAGCGTATACCATGTCCTAAGTGGGTAGAAGACCTTATCAATGGCACTAAGGAAATAGCGTCCAAAGAGAAAGGTCATGAGAAGTTAGAAAAGCTGGTTTTACCTTGGTTAAATAAACACTTGACTATAGGAACTATCAGTTGTACGATACAGAAACAAGCTCTACATAGTGCTGATAATACAGGGGCTAACTTCATAGCTTACATGCCTTCAGTGGTGGGTTTATCACCTACTACTACTTACTTGATAGTCTGGACTACAGGTTATCAGATGGTCAAGAATGTGAGTGGGGTTATGTACGGTGTGAGGACTATGGATTCTAAGTCCTATGCAGCTTCTCAGTTGTTTGATAGGCATATGCCAGTGAAGGTCTTGTATATCCATAAGCCTCATGGTGGTGGGCGCTTCAGGCGTCTAAATGAGCTAGGATGGACTCAGGAGGTCGTAGAAGCTCCTGCTATGGTGTCAGAAGGGGTGCATGTAGTAGGAGAGCACCAGAATCCAGGGTGGCCTATCTTTGTAGAGATAGAGTCTAAGACAGGATGGACGGAAGTGAAGGCTTACTTTAAAAAGGAGTTAGAATTGTGAAATGGTCACAAAAACGAGTCATAGAGAAGAGGTAGTTCAGTTACGCAAAGAAAACCCATATAGTACACTTGCAGAGATAGCGGACCAGGTTGGTATCACTAGACAAGGGGTCTATGAGCATCTTAAGCGTAGCGGTATGCCTACCAGTGGGGAAAAGCTCAAATACTATTGCAATACTTGTCATATAGAATCTAAGGAAAAGACTCTAATTCATAATGAGGGTAGATGTACCTCTTGTCGAATCAAATATAACCTGGTAGAATCACCATGTAACTTCTGTGGTGAAATTGTGATACGGCGTAGGTACTTGATTAGAGGTACTCATTGCTGGTGTAATCGGGTATGTCAAGGCAAGTGGTTAGGTAGTAGGGGCAGAAA
>SDBT01006719.1_pt1 | contig 19025 bp, 25 predicted proteins | sample 2277101 | NCBI WGS metagenome assembly SDBT01 (sample SAMN10404973, study PRJNA504765) | marine sediment metagenome | isolation source: marine sediment core GS10_PC15, 103 cmbsf | place: Arctic Ocean: Southern Knipovich Ridge | collected 2010 | reverse complement strand
TTCCCCGCCGTGCCGCTCGCGCCGAGCGTAACCTGTTCGCGATAAACGCCTTCCCTGAACCGCCGCTTTTAAGTATCGTGCCTTTCTGAATACGATCAATGCTGTTCGAGGTTCGCTGCATTGAGCCTACAGCTTTGTCGGTAGTCTTCGCAAATTTGCTAATACCAGGCTCTGCCTGCCGTAAGATTGTCGCTATTTGCTCAAAGGCTAATTGGGCACTGGCGACGTCCTTAGTGTGTGGCGCGAGAGCCTGGAGTCGCTTAATGTCAACAGTACTCAAGCCCTTGCCTGCTTTAATTTGGCCCGAAGTCAGAGCTTCAATGCCTTTTGATAGACTTAGGAATCCTTGCGACTTAGCAAACTTCGATAGTAGTGGTGTCTCTCTTTGTATAGACTTGGTACTTATGCCAGTGTCGGCGAGGCCGCCGAGAGCTGTCTGGATGTCTTCCTTAAGAAAAAAGCTCCCCGCTGACTTTATGACTTTCTTCCCTTCTTTGTTGAACTGTGAATTAAAATTGTTGGCGATCTTATCTAGCTGAGTGCTTAGTTGTATTTTCTTAACGAAGTTGCCGCTGGCAACCTGAAGAGATCCAAGCATGGCAGCGATGACGCCACCAATAAAAGGAATGCCAGCTAATGATCCGCCTGCGGCCCCCCTGCCTGCGCGACCCACGGCTCTGCCTCCACGGCGAACGCCGCCACCAAATCCACCCTTGCCGCCGCCCTTTGATTTGTTGAATTTCTTCGAAGACTTGGTTGCCTTATCGAGAGATTTCGTTACTTTCTTAAGTTGCTTTTCGTTCTTCTTGAGCTGTTTCTCGGAAGCCTTCAGGGCCTTGTTGACCTTTTTGGTTTCCTTCTCGATCTTCTTCGTCTCTTTGCTGACGAGATTATCTACCTTGAACGTGGCTACAGTTATTTGTAATGATTCACCCATCGAACTTGCCAAACTCTCTAGCTTTATCCCATACGGTAAAGAACTCTTTTTGCGTCATCACTCGCAAGTCACTGTAGGCTAGGATGTTAAGATGAATAAGTTGGAACCATGCGTCATCGTAATGCTGTTTAAAGGGCTCACTATGCCATTCGGTTCGAGTGACGAAACTATGAGCGTCGCAAAAGTAACCCCCTGATCAACGGAGACCACAACTTGAAACCGAGGTCGGAGTGCTTGTTGAGGTAGTCTTCGTCAATCGCGGGTGATTCATCTACGGGATGCAGAACGGATAATCCGTAAAGAAGAGTGGCATGGTCTGAATTGTCATTGTCTGAAAGTAGCTTGTGGAGCGTAAAAAACTTCGGCTGCACTAACTTGTAGTGATGACCGCTCTCAAAAACAATATGGTCAATGTCGGGATGCTGGGTGTCGGTAGTGACGATGAACTTATGTTCTCGACCGAGAGATTGAATCTCTTCGTCGCCGTACTCAAATAGGGGAGTCGCGTCTTTCGCGTCTTTTCCCTCTTTGGTCATGATCGAGTCTCAATCAGCTCGCCGCAAATTATAGTCCACTCTAAGAAAGACTGATTTTGGCTAACAACTATTCTGGGGGCTGTGCCGATCATTGCTTGCGTTGCACTGGCTCGCTCAGTAATGTTGTGTGTTATTTTTGTGCTCGCAGGAAACACTGTCTTACTTGCGCGAAGCGAGTCGAGGAATGTGTTATAATCGGCATTTTGCATCAAGGTGAGAATGATGCTTCCTGATTTATCTGGGTTGATTTCGAACGCAAAATCACCATGGAGGCCAGCCACGACTCGAGCATCTTCTTCGGTGAAACGCTCGGTTCGAATTGCCTCTTCGGGCCCAAATCCTGAAGCTGGCCGACCGGCGATGTCAGCGCTGCTTTTCGAGGGATCGTAAACGCCTTGATTCAGTTTAGCCATTAAAACGATTCCTCAGTAAAAAGAACAATACCGGTTACAATGGCTCGATGAATAGCGCCCGCAGGTATGTAAGAAAAAGTTATCCCGCGAACAATTCTATCTTGAATGTCCTCCGGGGTCGCTGCTTCAATCTCGGCACGAGTTGGTACACTGACGCTAAACCTGAAACGTTTATCGGCGCTCTCTTCGGCCTGCGTGACGTTACCTTCTTCTACGGGAGCTATGATTCCTTGGGGGCCTGATGCAGATAGTCTGTTCGTAATAGGATTTGTAAACGCGGTTTCAATGCCTTCGTCGGTATAGGGGATCTTACTGCCGGCGTTCGATGCGTCTTTGAATACTTGGGCGATGTCGATGCGAAGATTCTCTTCGAGAAAATCTTGCGAACGAACATCGTCAATATAAGTTTTGCCGGCTGGGTCGCTTGTTATGCCCTCGTCCATTGTTGCGACGCCGTCGCTTTCAACATAGGAATTACCTCTGTTATCTCGAACGAAAATCAAACTGTCTAAACTGGATGTAAGATTTGGCGATTGACCTTGAAGAGGGCCGACGTCTTTCCATGTCGTCGAACCTGGTAGCGTCCAAAGCTTAGAGGATGACCATGAAGCTTCGGGGTGATCGTCTGGGGCATCGTGAATCGTCCACGATGTGCGACGGTCTTGAATTGTTTCAAGTATTGTCTGATCTGACGAGACGGGTAAAAATTGGCGCTTGCGAGTACTGACGTAGTCTGAAAGTTCTTGTTGAACGACTTCGCTCGTGCTAGTGGTATGCAGCATGTACCAGGAGCCATCGTCAACGGCAGTTATAGCATCAGATATATCTGGTTCACCAAAGACGTCGATAAGCTTGCGTTCGGCAGTGGTAGGCCGCTGCGCGATCATATTACCAAGTATGATAAATTCAGGATCGGTGGTGTCGTAGAAAAATCTCAATTGTTCAGCGAGTAGAATTGTACGGAAAGCAATAAATACGAGTAGAGTTTCTGCGATAAGAGCAACCGGGCCCGATCCAGTCCTGACCTTCTCAAGAGTCAACTCGTCGGTAACGATTGTTGGTGCGTTTGCATTAAAGTCTGCGATCAAGTCGCGAACCAAAGCGCCTGCCGGGATCTCTATCGTGACGACGCCGGCAGCAAAAGCATAAGTAAACCCAGAGCCGAGTAGAATCTCTAGGCTGACCTCGCCCTGGCGAACGGTGGATTTAGCAGCTAGACCCGATGAGCCTGTGCCGATAATGAGAACAGACCGTTGACCGGTTAGGCCGACCAGCGCCGGAGTTCCGAAACCTTGTCGGGCAAGCCTGGGGGTGGCTGGAATAATGTTTACAACAATATCTGGGATAGCTGCCATTCGGTACCGCCTTATTATGTCTCTTCCGTTTCGTACAGACTTTTTTTACAGCTCAGGGGAGCCTGGTACTCTCTCAGGATCTTCGAACTCTTCTATAACGCTGATGTCGGTTTCATCTTCGGAAAATTCGTCCATGTGACCATATCGAACATCGAAGAATGCGCGACGTTCCATATCGTCTTGCCGGTTAATTGACAGCTCAAGGATATCGCCCAAAACCGTTCGACTTGTGCTCGGGTCTAGGGCACGTAGTGACAGTTCGAAACGGTCGCTTGACATGAATCGGTACAGGTCTTGGCATTGAGAGAAAATTTCGACTTCTTCATCGCCTGAGCCAACGACAGCGTATTGAAAGGTCGTGTAGGTCGGCACCTTGTATTCCCCCTGGATAACGCCTTCAACCTCTTCAGTTTTCTTTTTGATGATCGATTGACTGCCGGCCTTAAGTAAGGCAATTTGTGTAAATTCGATATAGATCAATTTTAAACTTTCTGGGTTTTGCCCATTACGAACAGGAATCAACTCTGTTCTTACTGCGATCAGGTCGTTAATTTTTTCAAGGGATAGCGACACGGGTACCTTTCCTTCGAGTGACAGACCTGCCAATGCCGTAAGTAAAATTACCAGTTCGTCGAAAGACTATCTGATCGACAGAGAACTCGACGCCCTCGCAATCGATGATCGTATCTTTGTTCTGAATATCTATGCGGCCGACCACTCGAAACTTTATGTCGTTAACCGCGACCGTGCTATCTGACCCAGGCTTAATGCTCTTGAAACCTACGGGGGTCTTCGATGCACAAAAGAACAAGCCTTCGCTTTGTGGCTTAGTAAAGAAGCCTGCACGTGAAACCTCGCGCACCGTCCCTTGTGGTGATCTTCGTTTCAGCTCGAACGTCTCAGATCGCGCATTTATAGCGGCTGAGAGGTTCACGCGTCGACCTCGAAGGCAATCGAGTTGACCATGCGGCCCGAGTCAATACCAGGTAGGTCACCGATCTTTTGTTTGAGAGTCGAAGGCGCGTTGGGGGGCGACAGCCTTTTTTTAATCGCTGCTTGTATGCTCGTTACTAAAGTGACACCGAGGCCATTCAGAACCGCTTCGACGTTGAGGCCTTTCTCCGTAGAATTTACTTCCATAAGACCTTTAATGTTAGCCTTGATGCGAGAGGTGTCTCGAAAAACAGTGCGTACCGGCGCTCTCGCTGGGCTATTCTTGGTGCCGAACTCAAGCCACTTTAACAATGTCGCGTTGCTTACCTCACCTTGGTGACCGGTAGCGCCGATCTTTATCGTCGCCCCTGCCAGCTTTTTAACATCTCGCTTGTACTGCTTCCACCCCGTGTCTTTGATTTTCATCGGGCAAATATAAAGTCGTCGTCTTCGCCGCCAAGCATAATTAAAAACTGCGATAGGTAAGGCGACATGCCTTCTTTTTCTCCGAAGTTGATATCTTTGCGAGTCTCGCTAACATCGTCCACCGAAACCGCGACTAGCCGGTTGAGAATGCCCCAGGTGTACATAATGTGGACGGCGTAATAGCGAACTAGCACGGTAAAATTGTCGTCTTTATAGGGAATGCCGTACTGTTCTTCGACAATAATTCGAGCATCGTCTATGGCAAGGCATACCGCTTTGGGGTCGACCTCGCCTTCAGCCATCAAGCTTGCTGATATCTGTTCTCCGCTTCCTACTTCGCAGTTCTTAGCCATAAAAAAATTGCCGAAAAAAAGGGAGCCGAAGCCCCCTTCTTTTTGTTCTCGCCTCCGAGGCTTAAGACTTAGGCCTAATGCCTTCGCCGAGGTACATGGCCGATGGCTGCGTGACTTGCAGACCGCCGGTCTCGCTTTGAACGACTTGAATGATGGTCCCTTCTTCGTCGGTGATACTGGGAAGCAAAACCATGTCTTCAACAACCGCGACTGCTTGGTTCGCTTTATCAGCGTCTAGAAGCAGAAAGGCGTCGTCGGCAAGAAATGTGTTGCGGCGCTTGGTACCGACGACATCGCCAGCTTTTAGCGCAGTGGTACCGACGATCTTCAAATCAACGTCGAGAATATTCTTGATCGCTCTACGCAACCAATCTACCAATGGCGTCGAGTCGGTGTCTGATGTTCGGCGCAAACCGAAGTCTTCGCTCAGAAGAATTTCAGGAGGAAGCGCCAGAGTGTTTGCTTTGAAGGCACTGTGTCGACCAATGTGGGCAACACCTACTGCAATCTGTGCGATAATTGCATTGGTCGCCAAGGCAATCCATGATGCGAGGCCGTCGTCGTGTCGACCGTGCGTTGGAGCCGGGCCGTCGAAGTTGTTAGAAACCTTGCTGAAACGATTCCACAAGCCTTGCACTTCACCTTGGCTGGTGCCTTCGAGCTTGCCACCATTCCAGATGATCTGGTCTTCGTGACGGGCAATGAACTTTCGTGCTGCTGAAAGTTCTTCTTGCAGTAGGTCTACCATCGGCGCAATGCCTCTGGCTCTGCGCAGCTCCATGCCGAGAATGGCGTCGCGGGTTACTTTGATCGAAGTTTTGATAACGCCGACGTGTGAGAGGTTGCGGTCGATAGTGACTTTCGCTTGTTGAATGTCATCACCGACGCGGCCTGTCGCGTATAATTTAGCCTCGCCTCGTTCAGAAACAAGATCAAAGCCTACGGTCTGAGAGCCTGCGTGAAAGCTCGAGTCTGCGGCGAAAATTTCTCGACCCATAAAGGGTTCGTCTTTTGACTTGATGAGCTGTTGCGCCAAGCTGAAAAGCTCTTGATTGGGCACAACCGAGTTCAAGCGAATTCTTACCCCGTTAAGGCGGTGGCCTTCTTGTTGAAAAGTAAAATAAGCGTCTGATTGTGCCGGCGGGTTTAGGTTAAAACCCCTGCCGTGCTCTTTGCGAATTGCATTATTGACTCGAGTTATAAACTCCATGAAGCCTTGCATTTTTCGGTCTTTGCTTAGGTCTAAAATTTCCATAATGTTTTCTTTATTCCTTTCAAATTTTTTAGGCAATCGGTATTAGACCATCGCCTCGCACCGAAACAATCGCAACGGTGTCTTGCACCTCTTCGATAGTGACTGCACCGTTGCTAATTTCTTTCGAATTAACGTCATCGAGCGAAGTCAGGTAACCCTCTAGGCCGCCTGCATGGCTGATCAGCACCTGCCCGTTGGCGACTGGGGCATTCGCCTCGTCAAACTTCACAGTGAAGAAACCGCGACGAGCAACTGCAACTTTGTCGTCGATGTTGAACTTGAAGTTCTCGAAATCGTCGGCGAGTTCATCGAGCAGAGTGATGCCGGCAGTGTCTGTCGAACCGACCGCATGTTTGATAAGGTTTCCGCTGCCATCAAGAGCCGCAAACACTCCCATCTCGAGACCGTCGACCGCAGAATCTTTTGTTGTCTGAAGAGCTGAGGGGTCTTTGCGAGCTTCCATGCCCGCGAGAAATTCTATGATATCCCAGTTTTGTTTTGAGCTGACGCCCTTGTATGGTTTGATTGCCATGTTGTTATTCTCCCAGTTTTTTTAATTCGCAAAGTCGTCGAGCGATCCTTGGATGACCCCGTCGGCTGTCTCGCCCAAGTATTCGCCAGTGCTTTCGCCATTGCTTTGAGATGAGTTGATCTTTTTGCTGATCATATCAACGGAAGCTTCAAGGTGTGCTAGCACTTGGTATTGGTTCATCTTGTCGACTTCGCCTTTCGTCTTGGTTTTGGTCTCAAGTAGGCAGTGGCGAAGAAAACCGTCTACGGTATTGTGGCGAGAAAGAATCACCGAGGCATCGACACCCAAAACAGTTTGCCCGAGTACGAGTGCGTTCTCTCTCTGTTGTAGCAAATCCATAGTCTCCTGATCTCGCTGCCGTCTAATGTTGGCGGCACTTAATACGGTTGACTTGAATGGGTCGTTGGGAGGTACGGGCTTCGGAGCTGCACCTTCAAGAACTGCTTCTTGGTTGAGTTGCTGCTGGTCGCCGCCCATCATACCTTTGATGATCTCAACACCACTGGCGAGAACTTCGCCAAGCTTAGCCAGCCCTTCCATGTTGGGGTTGTTTGCTTTTGGCCTTTCATCATCGTCTGCGTCGAATGCGTTGACTTCCGGCTCCGGCTTCTTAGCTGGCGGATCGTCGTCGTTGGTGTCGTCTTGATTTCTTCGTGCTAGAATTGCTTTCATAATTCTGTCGACCTCGTTTTTGGTTTTTATTGTGATTTGCTTTGCGTTCAAGAGAACACGTACCGACTTCCCGGCGCGACCTTCATTCACTAGGGCCAAGTGATTCATAAATAAGTCAGACTGAACAGCGTCGAACTTCTTGCCGCCGAACTCGCCGGCCTCATTTGTAACGACACAAGTGTAGCCCTGAGAGACTTCTGTCAGCTCTTCAGATTGTACCAACTCAATCACGTCTTTGTCCATGATCTTGAGTGTGCCGAGCACTCGATTGTTTTGCTTATCGGCGCGGATGTTGAAAAGCACGCCGCTCATAAAGTCGCGGAAGTTCGAAGTGTCAACGCTTACGAACTCGCCGTTTCGTTTCTGAGGATGCTGCAAGACAAATGGCAGGCCTTCACAACTGTCGATGAATTTCTTTTCGTAAATAGCTTCGCCCAACAATTCATTGCGTCTCTTTATCCCGTTCTCGGTTTCGATATCGTATGGTAGAACACCTTCTTCGGCGACAACGACGTCGACCTGAAGAAAACCCTCGGGTGTCATTGTCGGAGAATTGATAAAAGGCGAGACTTGAATATTGCCGTGTAGGTTTTGGCGAACCGTCATGTCGCTTAGCCGTGCTGAGCGAGAGTCGACTTTGTTAAACCGAGCCTGGCGTTGACTCTCGCGGCGGTTGCTGGTTCGCACAGCGTGAGCTTGGCGCTTTTTGCGAGAATCTTTGTTATTCTTCTTCATGGACTGTCTGGCGGCAGATGAGACATAAGACCGTTAACTCGTAAAGAACTTTTTTACTTGCTTGACTTTACACCTGTGCGGTTCACGAACGTTGACATGGAAGCAATGAACCTAACCGTCTACGTAATCCTTAAGTCCGTGTACACTGAGGCCTTAACTGTAGGCCAAATCATTCAACGCGCTGGCGAGCGAGGCCTAGAGCTTTCATATGCAGGAACACTTAACGCCATCAATAGGCAGATTTCAAAGGGATTGTTAACTAAGAAAAAAAAGACACATCGATCAAGTAAACATCCGCGATGGCATAATCATCAGCGATGGCATTATTCAACCACAGACAAGGGCGACGAGCTTGTCCGCACATTCGAAAAGGTAGCGAGAGGCAAAGATTTCACTTGTGCGTTTTGCGGTTATCCATGATTATTATGAAATGCTCCAGCTGCAAATTTTTTCAATCATCTCATGATCAGCTAACTTCTTATCAGGTCGTCTTCAAAGGTCTCTGTCTGAAAATACCGGACAATCAACTATACAAAAACGAAAACTTTCCTTCTAATCATCCAAACGGAGCCGTAATCGAACCAGGTGGCGACCCGCACCTGCACGTATTTTTACAAGTAAGCGAAAATTTTGGCTGCGTTCTATGGAAACAACCTAACTAGGCGCAAACCATGAGAACATCTTGCGGCAAGATTGGTCACGACACCAAAAAAGATGCGGTGCAATCTGCTCGAATGCGTACAAAACCGAAAATGTACACCTACCTATGTAGACTCTGTGGCTATTGGCACTTGACGAAGATGTCTTTAAGTCAATATAAAAAAAGTTTCAAGAACAAGTACAAGAAATAGCTAAGGCGCGAACGCCGGCACCGCAATGCAGCGGCACTGAAAGTCTTCGCCTGGATGCAGGTTACGATCACCGACGAGGGGAGGATCGTCCCACCTGTGGAATGTTCCATCGAGGGCCGCATGAGTAGCCCTAGTTCGGTCGTCGTTCGTGGCTTCCCAAGTGTAGCCGTCAAAGCCGGATGCTCGCTGTTTAGCCTCATTCACATCAGCGTAGGTCTTAGCAATTTGATCACGGGCAATAAACTCTGCTTTGGCCCGTCCTTGGTTTGATGTCTCTTCGACGACCTCAATCACCGTGTCGAAATCACTACCCTTTCCAACGGCAGAAAGAACGGCCGCCTCTAACGTCTCGGTGTGCTCGTCAGCGATAGACCCGATCAAAGCAACGTTGTCTGAGATCGCCTGCTCGATCATCTCGGGTGCGGCCTCGAAGATTATCTCAGGTATCGGAAACTTGGCCTTCTTGAAAGTTTTTTCCAATTGCTTAACGACTCGACCTTCGACCCGAGAGAAGGCCGAACGGATGCGCTTTAAGATGGGCCCTTCTATGGTCTTGGCAATCTGATCTCTGATGCTGAAAAGTTGCTTCTTGAATGATTCAAACTCGATGGCGTTGGTTCGATGTAGCGTATTGAACTTGATGCCTTCGACCATCATCTTCCGTAGCAGTCGATTGTATGAGGCGTTGAGTTTATCGAAGAAGGCAGCGACCGCCTGAGAGTATTGGGTCTCGAGGTCGTTGGCTATGACGGGCCGACGCTTGGCCATTATGTTCGAAGCAAGTAGGTCATGCCGCTACTCCCATTTCATCTAGAAGTTGCTGCGGTGTTTTGAATCGACCCGGCCCGTCCATGATCGAATCAAAACCAGATTCTCTCAACTCATCTTCGTTCATGTCGAGAGGGCTCTTGCTTGTGACTTCTCCGGTACCAGCATCGAGGCGTGAATGATTATCTTTGCGTACTTCTTCAGCATTTCTCACCTGGCCGGAAATATCAATCGCACCTGTTTGCGCTTTGATTAGACCAACCTGGGCGTCGGTCATTTCGTTGACAGCTTGCATTGGGTTGAACTCAACGTCGATCTCAATGTCTTCGATGTTAATGCCGTGCGCGTCGAGGATCGGTCGAATGTCACCTTTGCGCTCTGCCATGATGATTGGCGCCAAGAACTGTATCAATGGCTCAAGCTTGGCTTCTTGTACGTTGGCCTTAACATCGTCGAAGTATGCTCGCTCGTCTTTTTCAGCCGACGCAAGCTGGCCCATCGCCGAGCCCTTAATAATTGACTGGGGCCTGCCGCTGACTGTGGCAAGGTATTCGTATAAAAACTCAGTGGCCTCCCTAATGCCAGTGAACTTTGTCTCAAGATAAGTGGCGTCGTAGGTGTTAGGTATAGCGGCGACCGACTTTGAAGTGAAGGCAGTGCGAAACATCTCGACCATTTTTTCCAAAGTACCTTTGTTCTCGCTTTGCTTTTTCACGGCCTTGGCCTGGCTGTTTCCTTTTTTTGCTGGGGTGTTTCGACTGGCTTCCTTCGCGGGGTACTTTATGATCAATGACCGGTACCGCAGAAGAAGATGGGCGATTGTCCAGTTAGCAATGTTGAGAGCTAAGCACGCTGTGTAGATTCGATCAAGAGTCGACATTCCGCTTTGACGAAAAATGTCGAGGTTCTGAACGCAGATCTTATATCTTGAATCATCAAGAACTTGGCCATTGACTTGCAGGCTGGTGATCTCGCCGAAGTCTTTTGCTAGTGCATCCATGTGGTTGGTCTGGTAAAAGAAGTAGTCTTCAGGGATAACGTTTAGGCTTTCGATTTCGTTGATGTTGCGCAAGTCTAGTTCGCGCATCCAATGTGAACGGTCTTGCATCATGCCGCCTTCGCTGATCACTGGAGTTAATAGACTACCCCGAGCGTACAGTGATGAGAAGACAACGAAATCAATAAACTTTTTCTTGTGCTTAAGGCTCTTGAGTCGATTAAAAATCAGCGTGCCCAGATTGTATTCTTCGTCAAGGTTGGTTTTGATCGTGAAGCCATTCTTCATCGCATCGTGACCGGGTGCGTCGACGATTCGTTGCACGATGTCGAGCCCTCTGTAAATCGAGCGAGCTTGGGAGCCATGAAAGAGTCGGTCTCGAACGCCGATCGACTCAAGTGCGTCGTCACCTAGCTTTGCGATGCCAAGGTCGTCTGAGATAATTGAGTTTTCGCGTTGAACATATCGGGCGACTTCCATCGCCTGACTGTAGGCGGTGTCGTAGTTAGCGTCTACCGCGGCGGGGATTGTCGGTTGGTAGTCATTTCGCTTTCGGGTGAAAGGCCAGACCTGTGTAGAACCAATAGTAATTTTCAATTTTGGTTTAACCTCGTCTTGCCGGTTTCGGAGGTCGCGGCGGCGGGGGAGGCTTGACTGCACCTTTGGGCGGCAACGGGTTTGATTCTTTCTTACTCATCGAAGAATTAACCATAGGGCAAGGAAGATATTCAAGGCGATGGAGATCAAGAAGACGCGACCATCGACAGCCATCTGCGATATCATCACAGTCTCGTCGTGCGACTCGGGAAATTCAAAGGTGTCAAGGCCAATTTCATTTGAGTACGTCCAAATCGCGTCTGAGATAATTGAGTTTTCGCGTTGAACATATCGGGCGACTTCCATCGCCTGACTGTAGTTGATTTTATTTTTATCGCCGTCGCATTTCATGATAACCTTTTCTGCACAGCTAGAAGAGCTTCAATGTCGGTGTCAAGGCCAATTTCATTTGAGTACGTCCAAATCGCATACTCCATGGCATTCATGCACTCGTCGTTAACTTTGATCGGCTTCTCTTTGCCGCCGCCGACGCTCTTATCCCATTTGTAGCTGTCTATTTCTTTGATGTGGTTCGGTGCATGCTGAGCGTGGATTCTGAGCTGATTGTTGCCGATGAGGCCTTGCAAGTACATGATGCGGGCGAAGACAGAGCCAGGCCCTTTCGACGCGCCTTCCGCCGGCAGGCCTGACTTTTGCATTTGGTCTATGATCTCAGGCCTAGCTGGATCGCAGTAGATGTAGTCGAAATCGTAATCGTCGTGGTACTCCCACACTCGGTCGATGATCTGAAGACTGTCAACCTTGCGGGCGAACCACTCATCAACGACATCGAAGGTGTCTGACTCGATGCCGATGCATGAGAGCGCTGTCGCGTGATTCCAGCCAAAATCGAGACCGGCGATGAAGATATCATATTCGATGCCCAGGGGTATCTTGCGCAGCTTCTGTGGCAGCTCGTAGCATAGGCCTTCGAGAACGCCCCACTTGCCTAGCACGTTGCGTTTGTATAGATCTGGGTTAGTACGTTTGAGGTCTTTGAGTGTGTCGAGGTAATCTTGTGGTAGGTAGTGGTTATCGGTGGTAATAGAGTAATAGACCTTGGCCCCCTTCATCTTGGTGGCTGGATCGATAAACTTCTTGTATACCCAATGATTGAAGCTGTCGGGGTTAGTGGCGGCGCCAAGTGTGCGAGGGAAGTCTGGTTTTTTATCACCAGGTAGTCGAACCTGGCGAAGGCGGCCAATTAATTCGTCGAACGTCTCTTCTTTGAGCGAGGTCAATTCCTCTACGAAGATGGCACCGACGGTAAAACTTTTGGGCTTCCAGGGCTTGTCGAATGAGCGAAAGTGAATGATTGAACCATTGCGAAAGAAGGCATCGAGTGGCGACTTCGTATAAGGGGTCATCGCCCGCAAAAACTTCCTAGGGCATATCTGAATAAAGTCGCGAAAGACCGTGTCTCGCAACATCGGGAATGTCTCGGCGCAGAATATAATCTTGATGCCGGGGTGCTTCAGCGCGTAATGTAGCGCCTTGAATATTAGCGACCAAGTCTTAGAGGTGCCCCAACCGCCACTTAATAAAGTGTACTTGTGGCTGGAGTGGATAAACTCGGCTTGCTTAGGTAAGACGTCGACTTCGAGATGAACCACATTTGTTTAGTCAGGGAATGTTTCACGAGACAACTCGTCAGCGTCGATTTCGTGTTCAGGCATCGACCTCATCGCATATTGAATCATCCACAGATGACAGCGCATGTAGTCTTTCAATTGATCGAAATTGCAAAGGTGAATCAAATTACCATTGATATCAATGCACCCGTCCCATTTGATCGTAAAGCTGAGCGTCTCTTCCATATGATCCGGGCCGCCGTTTTCTTCCGACACTAGAAACTCGACCAAGTGATCTTGTTCGTTGATCACCTTGATATGGTACTTGCCTATGGTCACTTTTTCTTGGCCCTCTTGTTGCCAGCCGACTTGCGCGTCGCCGCAGGTTTCTTCTTCTCAGGCTTCACAACGCGAAACAAGATGCCGTAGTCTTCTTCGTCATCATCGTCGCCACTAGGCAGCATCGGAAGCTTCGCGCCAAACTCTTTGGGCCATCGTCGTTCGAGAATCCAGGCGCTTGCCTGCCATGGATTTGTCTTGGCATTGATGCGCTCAAGGAGTCTCGCCTTAGCCTCGTCTTCGACCTTTTTTAATGTGTCCAAAAAGTCCACAAACTCGGCGCTTCCTGGGGGCAATTTGCCGTCTTCGTCAGGTGTTGCTTTATCTTTCCAGTTGTAGTAAGTGCTTCTAGCTATGCCAGCAAGGCCACAAGCCGACTCAATTGGCATACCAAGCCTGATATAGTTTAGCAGCTCTTCGAGCGTTTCTTTTGTGAGCTTGGTCGGTCGTCCTATTTTTTTACTGGCCATGTGATTACCTTGCCGTTCTTCTTAATTTTGGTCTCGCCGGTGTAGTTCACCCAGCGCTGCACTATAACATCAACGCATGCTTCTTCTAGCTCAACGCCGAAAAAACGTGCGCCGCTCTGCTCGCAGGCTATCAAGGTGGAGCCAGAGCCGGTGAAGAGATCGAGCACAGTCTTCGGTTTACCAAAAGCTACTTTGAATGCCCAGAGGGCCAAAGCCACAGGCTTTTGCGTGGGGTGGACCCGCCTCTCGCCTTTCTCACTTGCTTTCATCATGCCAGACCATTTGTGTCGAAAAAGCTTTACTGATTTTTTTGCTGTACAGTATGCGATCTCAGCGTCAGCGAAGTTGTTGTCGCCGGTCTCTTTATCCCAAACTAACCAACATGAGACAGGGGGCAAATGATGGGAGAAGTAATTGCCTCCCCAAAACAAAATGATTCGGGCCTTAATTTTTTTGCAAAGCTCAAAGGCCTGCAAGCCCGCCTCGATTGAGTTGTCCCTTCGCATAACCGGGTATGCGCCAGCTGGTGCCAAACCTCGGCCATCATCAACGCCTGGCTGTCGACCCATTGAAACGCTGCCCATCTTTCCCTTTTTTCCTTTCTTGACGATACTGATGCCGTACGGCGGGTCGGTGTAGACCAGATCTATCTTACTGGTGCCAGTGGCTTTCTTAACGACTGCCATGTCCGTCGCGTCTCCACAGACAATGCGATGATCCCCGAGTTGGTACACATCCCCTCGCTTGCTTTTAGCTCGCTTGGGCTTACTCGGGGCCTCGTCTTCGTCGGCTTCTTTCTCGTAAGCAAAACCAAGCTTGAAGGGCTCAAAGTTAAGCTTCAGCTCATCAAAGTCTAGCGGAGCCGTGAAGTCGGCGAAGCCCTTCTTATCAAACTGGGCGTAGTGAGAGTTAAAAGCGACGACGGTGGTGATCGCATCTTCTTCGTTCTTGATACGGATGATGCAGGCCGGCAGCTTGTCGGGGATCTTAGTCCCCTCGGCTAGCAATTCCTTGAGGGCTCGCTCTCGGTGGTGGCCGTCTAAAATCAGCATCTTCTTGCCGCGCTTCCAAATGAAAAAAGGCGAGGCGAAGCCGTTACTCTTTAGACTGCGCTTGAGCTTGGCCATGAGAACGTCGGTGGTTTTTTTGACGTCGTCGGGTTGAAACCATTCCAGCTTGCGCCAGTTGATCATCTGTGTCGAGACGATGCGGTTCTTTACTGAGTTAGTTACCATAGAGTCTCCAGTTGGGATATACCTTGAGGTCAGACTCGTCCGTGGCCGTCAACTTAAAGACATAGCGAGTTAGCTGAGCCAGTTCATCAGCGGGCCAAAGTTGAGGGCTCATGCCATATGTAGTCGAGGCGAAGTAGAAGACATGGCCACGAAAGCGCTCTTCGCACTTCTGTAAAAAGCTGCGCTCGCATAGGTCTTCAATGTTTCGCACCGGCTCATCGTGCCTAACATCTCGAAAGCAATACTCTAAAGGCAGTTTTTCTAGTCCTGGATATTTATCCCCCTCGGTAAACCGGCGCTCATTGCCGCACTCGGGGCACACCCACTTTTCGCCTCTGGGCTCCATGGCGTAGCGGCACTTCATGGCCAGACTTTCATTGCGGAGCCTTCCTCAAAGTCGTCTACACGTATCGGCGCGGGGTTGGGGTTTACATCAGGCCTCTGTGCTGGCGGGCGAACGTTTGGCTTTGATGCTTTACCCAGGTGCCCAAGCCAATCTGTACGCCATCGGGCATGGCCTTGTTCTCTGTGTTGATTCGCTAGCTCTTCAAGAGCACCTCTACGATCCCCCGCACAACAAAAGCCAACGAGACCCTTGTGAGTGTACCAGGCCTTGTATTCTAAACGGGCCAAGCAGATGCAACACAAGCCCTTCTTCTTGAACCAACTCTTAAAGGCCCAAGGCTTACCGATAAGGCGAAGTGCGAAGTGTTGCATTATAGTAACTCCTTTATTCTTGCAAAAATTAACGTCCTCCTGTGGTCTACATACTCAATCTCTATAGAGTCGGGTAATAATGGCAGGGTCTTGGCTAGAATCGTGTCGTGGCCTTTGTTGGTTCGATTCTGCTCGGGGGTGAAGGTGGCTTTCGGGGCCGGGGTGGTGATGATGATCAGCCTGTCTATCGGTGCCTCGTTCTGGTTAGGGTGAAGCTCTGGGTGCTCGTACCACTTGCGGAGGGCGCGGATCGCCGCGATGCCCTCGACTATCTTTGCCTCCGGTGTGATGAGCCAGTTCGTTAAGGCGTAGGCGCTGTACTCTTTCCATTGTAAGTCGTCGGGCGCGTAGGTGATGCCGTCTTCAATGTGCCGAGTATCTTTCTTAGAGTCGGTACAGAAGTGCGGGAGCCCCAACTCTTTGGCTAGCTTCTTGGCTAATGTGGTCTTGCCGTGCATGATGCCACCGGCTATCAAAATTCTTTTGTTCATTGTTTTTCTTCCTAAAGTTTTTTTAATGTCAAGGAACGTTTCACGTGAAACATTGTTTTTTCTCTCCATCTTGGCAACTCATCCCAGGTACGGCCGTCGAGAACTCGACCAGCCTTCTTTTTGTTCACACCGCCCCACTGCTTGAAAAAGAATTTCACCCCAGCTTGAATGCATTGGTTGCGGATTCTACGAGCCCAATCACCATCCATTGGCCTAGACCCTGGGCCTGACTCACCGCCGACGATCACCCAGTCGATGCCGCTGAGATTAATATTGCCCAAATCTTCGAGAAGGGGCTCAAGCGATAGAAACTTTACGGCGGCACCGGTGGCACGAAGATCGTCGATGCGGGTTTTCTGCTTAGCGATTCCACAACTTACACCCATCCATATATTTTTAGGCCAGGGGTGGGAGTATCTAGTTAGAATTCGAAGTCGTTTTGATCTTTTTGTGAGCACTTGAAATGTATGCTGGGGCGAAAGTGACATTGCATCAAAAACCTTGGCAATAAATTCTTTAGGTACGTCGTTGTGAAACAAATCCGCCATTGAGTTTACGAAGACCATGCGAGGCTTGCGCCACTTTGATGGTAGGTCTAGGGTTTGGGGGTGAATGCGAACGGTGTGAAAGGGCTCTGAATACTTTTCTTGACCCATTGCCCTTAGCCGCTTGTGCATTATTTTAGCGTAGCAGTGGGCGCACTCGGTGCCGACCTCGGTACAACCGGTTACTGGGTTCCAGGTTTCGTCCGTCCATTCGATCTTACTCATGCCGCGTCTTCGTCAATAGTTAATTGCGCTCGGTCACCGTCGATGTACTTTTTCGCTAGCTTGTAGAGTTTCTTAATCTTGTCGTCGAGACCTGGTGGAAAGTTTGCCTCGTTCACAGAGGGGCTGTTCAAACCCATCTGGCCGTGAGTCTTTAGAGCTCGCCGGGCCGTCATCAAAACCGAAGTGCCTTGATCGTTGCGAGTGATCGTTATGCCGGTTACTTTGATGGCTTCTTCTTTGCTAAAGTCGAGATCGACAATGGCGCAAAATTCTTGGGTGAGGTCGACCATCGCCTCTATAAAATTTTTATTGGGTGGGTCTGCCGACTCAAGAGTGTGGACGTCGTTCTCTTCTCGCCACCTTAGTACAACATCGCCAGCCTTGAACTTGATCGCTGTAAATTTCATTTCTTATCTCCTGGTTTTGTATTCACTTTTTATAAGCATTATCACAATTCGCATAACGCGAAAAAAAGAGAGTCGCGCAGATTCATTGTTGCGATGGTGTTTCCTAGTCGAACGCATAATCTGTAACAAGCTTCGATTTCGTTCGCAACCAATTTCTAATTTTTTCGAATTTCATCTTTTCCCCTTAATTTGTTTTTGACATTCATGCTCATCACTAGGTGGGTAGGCCACACCGCAGTCATCGCAAGTAGTAAGAGTGCCGAGGTCTTTGGTTTTATTAAGGCCGGCCTGGTGGTGGTTGAGTATGGGGCCGAGGTCAGGGGCTACCGAATGTAAGAAGGTGCTACGAGAAAGCGCGTCGATATAATCTCCATGTAAGTCAAGCTTGTTACTTTTACGCCAAAGTTCTTTTGAAATCCGAATCGTACTTTGGCGCTTTACTGGTTTATTGCTCATCGGTCATCCCCTTAAGGTCACACAGCATCTCTTCGAAAGTCTCAGTAGTTTTTTCTGGCTCTGGTGGTCGAGCCGCCTCGATAGCATCGGGTGTTTTTTCTAAGTGTTCGCGCATGAAGATTATCGCGTCTTGGCCCCAGTTATTTTCAACTGCACGACGAATGTGCCCAGGGAATGTTTGCCACACTTGACCGATAGTCCAGTTCTCGTACATGCCGAAGCCTATCTTTGTGTTCATCGACATGGTACCAGGAACGACTCGTCGAAAGGTGTGCCGAGTCATTAAATCGGAGCCGCAATGAGGGCAGAGAGGCTTGCCCATGTCGTCAGTACCGGCTTCGTGGTCGGTCATCTTAACACCGCAGCCTTTGCAGTCTATGGCGGGGCTAGTCACTTGGCACTCCCGTCGCACGACACAGATATTTAGGCGGTCGTACTTGTGTTGGAAAGAGTGTTTTTGCAAATTCATAATATTCGGGGGCTCCCATCATTAAGTTACGAAACTTTACCAGAGTCACTGGCCCGGCAGTGTGCGACTGAAGTCCGTAATTATCACACTTCCAACACTCCATTGCGCCCATAGGAATGGACGATGTCGAACTGTCGCCGTTTTGGATGCTGAGATGGCCGCACTCTCTTGATGGTAGAGGTTGGCCCGGTTGATAGGGTGAATATCTTGTCAGAAACCACCATAACTGCATTAACAACGGATGCTTGCCGTCGTCGGTCATGAGCTTTGTTTTCACAATGCCCTCAACACAATCTAAAACCCGCTCAGTGGGTTCGAATAGGCACTCTAATCCCTCTGGTGTGTCTCGGTAGAATACTGGGGGCTGCTTCTTGGTATCACTCGGTTTAACCTCATACGGTGCAATCTCTATAGAATTACCAGGGTTTGGTACTATTTGAATTGACTTCCCGATTGTGAGCAACGTAATCTCCAGGCCTCCGTTCGGACGCTCACGCAGGGTATAGACCACACCATCTATATGCACATTGAACCCACTACTGTGTTGCTCTATGACTCTCATCACAGCTTAGCCTCTAGGTCTCGGGATACTAGAATGTAGCTTTCACCTTCAAGTTTACGCTCTGTGCAATAATTATCAAATGCTTTCATGGCCGCCGCGCTATCATCTGACCAGCCAGCCAAGACACACATATAATCTGGCACTCGTGTCAGCTCTAGGTTGTCAGGTATAGTATAGC
>SDBT01006718.1_pt1 | contig 19026 bp, 19 predicted proteins | sample 2277101 | NCBI WGS metagenome assembly SDBT01 (sample SAMN10404973, study PRJNA504765) | marine sediment metagenome | isolation source: marine sediment core GS10_PC15, 103 cmbsf | place: Arctic Ocean: Southern Knipovich Ridge | collected 2010 | reverse complement strand
CTTATGGGGCATGCGCGTCGCCTTTCGCGGCTTGCAAGTGCCAGCAGCGGCCGCGCTGATCGACGGCAACATGGTGCCTAAGCGCTTCCCCGGCAAAGCGCGCGCGGTGATCGGTGGCGACGGCATATCGGTATCGGTGGCGGCCGCCTCCATCGTCGCCAAGGTCACCCGCGACCGCATCATGGTGAAGCTGTCACGGCGCTATCGCCGCTATGGCTGGGAGAATAATAAGGGCTACGGCACGCCCGAACATGCGCGCGCTCTTGAGAAGCACGGCGTGTGCACCCACCACCGCCGCTCCTTCAGCCCCATCGAGCGGGCCCTGCGGCTAGCGGAGAGCCGCGGCTAGCGATCTAGATATCTAGCGAATTAAGGCCACCTTTACCCTAGTGCGCCAGCATCACCTGGTCTCGCTCCGGCGCGAGCGCGTGCAGTATTGCGTAACCTTGGTGGTGAGTATGGGTGTCGAGGGAAACGGGGGGGCAAGCCTCCCCCGGAACAGAATCATTGTTGGCGATTGCGTCGAAGAGCTGTCGCGCCTGCCCGAAGCAAGCGTCGATCTCGTCTTCGCCGATCCGCCCTACAATCTTCAGCTGAAGAGCGAGCTTTTCCGGCCGGACAACAGCCGCGTCGATGCCGTCGACGACGACTGGGACAAGTTCGGCAGCTTCGCCGCGTATGACAAATTCACGCGCGAATGGCTCACCGGTGTTCGCCGGGTGCTTAAGCCCAATGGCAGCCTGTGGGTGATCGGCAGCTATCATAATATTTTCCGAGTTGGCACCATCCTTCAGGATCTCGGCTACTGGGTGCTCAACGACGTGATCTGGCGGAAGACGAACCCGATGCCGAACTTCCGGGGGCGCCGCTTCACCAACGCCCACGAGACCATGATCTGGGCCTCCATGGGCCCCAAGGCCCGCTACACGTTCAACTACGAGTCGATGAAGGCGTTGAACGAAGACCTGCAGATGCGGTCCGACTGGCTGTTTCCGATTTGCTCCGGCGCGGAGCGGCTGAAACAGGCATGCGGCCGCAAGGCCCATCCCACCCAGAAGCCCGAGGCACTGCTCCGCCGCGTGATCCTTGCCTCAAGCCATGTTGGCGATGTGGTGCTCGACCCATTCTCGGGCTCAGGCACAACCGCCGTGGCGGCCAAGCAGCTCGGACGCGTCTATATCGGCATCGAGCGCGATGAGACTTATGCCAAGGCGGCGAAGACGCGGCTCAAAGGCGTCGTCCCGCTCGACCCGGACTCTCTGAAGGTCGCCAAGGGGAAGCGGGCCGAGGCGCGCATTCCCTTCGGGGCGCTTCTGGAGCTCGGCCTGATCTCGCCGGGCACCGCCCTTTACGACACGCGTGCCCGTCACGAGGCATTGGTCCGCGCCGACGGCTCCATCGCGTGTGCCGACGCGCAAGGCTCAATCCATAAGATCGGCGCCCATGTGCAAGGGGCCACGGCCTGCAATGGCTGGACCTTCTGGCATTACGAGGCCGATGGCGCGCTGAAACCCATCGATGATCTGCGCGACGCCGCTAGGGCGAAACTGGCGCCCCGGCCCGCGCAACAAGCTTAGCCCGCGCAGACGACTTGGGCCGCGCGTCGAGCGCATGGGCAATGACTTTTCGCATCACGCTCGGCAACGCCGCGCCGGAGAGCTCATCGCGCTTGAGCCAACGGCACCGCTCCGGCTGAGCGGCGTCCATCACCGCCGCGTTTTTCCCGACGTCGGCTCGGTAGACCAAAAGCCGAAGATGAAAGTGCGTGAAGGTGTGCTCGACAAGGCCGGGCAGCTTGTCCCACTCCGCCGCGACCGGCGCATGGTCCTTAAACTCCATCGGCGCGCGCTCCTCCCACGGTGAGGACGGCGTCTCCAACATGCCGCCGAGCAGGCCTTTCAGCGGCCGCTCCCGCAATAGCACCGCGCCGTCGGCGCGCAACACCACGAAGGCGACGCCGCGACGTGTGGGACGCGCATTCTTCTGCGCGCGGTAAGGCAGCATCTCGGCGAGCCCTTCGGCGGATGCGCGGCATCCTGTCTCCAAAGGACAAAGCCCGCAGGCCGGACGGCGTGGGGTGCAGATCGCAGCCCCCAGATCCATGAGCCCTTGGGCAAAATCGCCCGCGCGCTTCGGAGGCGTGAGACTCTCGGCCAGCACCTTGATCTCAGGCTTGGCGGCGGGAAGCGGCGTCGTCACGGCAAACAGCCGCGCCACCACGCGCTCGATATTGCCGTCCACAGGCGTGGCACGTTTCCCGAAGGCAATCGCCGCGATGGCTGCCGCCGTATAGACGCCGATGCCCGGCAGCTTACGCAAACCGTCTTCCGTCTCGGGGAAGGCGCCCCCATGCTCGCCGGCCACCGCGCGGGCACAAGTATGGAGATTGCGGGCGCGGGCGTAATAGCCAAGGCCTGCCCAGGCAGCGAGAACTTCGCCAAGCTCAGCGCGGGCGAGCGAACTCACATCCGGCCAGCGACGCAGGAATGTGTCGTAGCGCGGCGTGACCGCCTTGACGGTGGTCTGCTGCAGCATGATCTCGCTGAGCCAAACTTTGTAGGGATCTTGCTTGGTCCCGGGTCCGGCGCGCCATGGCAGAACGCGGCGCTCGCGATCGTACCAACCAAGCAGAGCCGGAGCGACGGAGGCTCTATCCTGGCTCGGAGAGTCCTGGTCCAAAATCGCTTGTTGGCCCTTTTGCATAAGTCCGACTCCGGCCGCCCACCTATCACCGCATGGTGTAAGATCGTCTCACCAGATGGCAAGGGGCGGAGAAGCGCTCTCCACCGTCAAGGCGAGGGTCATGAACCAGTACCGGCGGAAGGGTTTTAGGAAATCGGGTCCGCGCGCCATCGGCAGCTATGTGGCCAAAGCGCTCGATCCAGTGGCCCGCGCAAGGGGCTTCGCCACCACGGCCCTGCTCAGTGACTGGCCGGCCATCGTGGGCCGCGAACTGGCGCAATTCACCGTGCCCGACCGGGTGATTTGGCCCCGGCGGCGCGAGGACGCCGAGGACGACAACCCGAGGAGAGGCCACCGCGCCGAGGGCGCCACTCTGGTGCTGAGGATCGAAGGACCGCGCGCCATCGAGGTTCAGCATCGGACGGGCCAAATTCTCGAACGGGTCAATTCCTATTTCGGCTATCGCGCGGTGACCGAGATGCGCTTCTTGCAAGCCCCGATCACCCGCGCTCAGAAGCGCCCTCGGAAACGGAAACCGCCGCTGCCCGCCTATTCTCTGCCCGAATCGGCAGGCATTGAGGACGATGGCTTGCGCCGGGCGCTCTCGCGCTTAGGCGCGGGCACCCGCTCCCGCCTCACGAGAGGTTGAGGCACTAACGTCTTGCCGCCCTTGCCCGATGGGGGTCTATCAACGATTGTAGGCGCCCCCAGCGCCCAAAGGGCATTTTGATCAGCCGCAGCCGGAGTAGTGATATTGGCCAAACCAAATAAAAAACCGACCAAAGCCTCAGACGACGAAGCCTCGGACGGCAAGAGCAAGTCCGGCCTTTATATCGCCGGCGCCGTCGTAGCCGTGGTGGCCGTGGCTGGTTTCATCTATTTCAACGGCGATGGCGCGACCGGGGCCAGTGGGCCGAAGGCCGACCCCGACACTGCCGTGCTGATGGAGGCCGGCCCGCTGAAAGACATCATGATTGGCGACGCCGACGCGCCGATCACCATCGTCGAATACGCCTCGATGACCTGCAGCCATTGCGCCCGGTTCCACATCGACGTGTTCCCGGAGCTGAAAGAGAAATATATCGACACCGGCAAGGTCCAGTTCGTCTTGCGCGAATTTCCACTGGATGGACTGGCGGTGGCGGCCTTCATGCTGGCGCGCTGCGCTGGCGACGACCGCTACTATCCCATGGTCGGCGGCTTGTTCGAGACCCAGAAAACCTGGGCGGTCCCTGGCGAGAACGGCAAGGAAAAGCTTTCGCTCATCGCCAAGCAAGCCGGCTTCTCGCAGGAGAGTTTCGACAAATGCATGGCGGACAAGGAGCTGTTCGACAACATCGTCGAAGTGCGCACGCGGGGCCACGAGAAATACGGCGTCGATTCCACGCCGAGTTTCTTCGTCAACGGCAAACGGATGAAGGGCATCGAGATTAAGGACTTCGACGCCGCAATCAAAGGCGGGAGCGCGGAGACGACGTCGCCGCCGAACGACTAGGCCGCACGTTTGATGATGTTTGCCAGAGGATCCGTCGTCGTTCTGATCGCCGCCGCGCTTGGCCTTTCGGCTTGCGGCGGCGCGACCGGCCCTGCCGACACGGCTATTCCGCTGAAAGAGCAGATGCTGGAGCCGGGACCGCTTGGCGAACGCGAATACGGCAACCCCAAAGCGCCGGTCACCATCATCGAATATGCCTCACTCACCTGCCCGCATTGCCGCAACTACCACAAAAACGTGTTTCCCAAGGTCAAGCGGCAATACATCGACACCGGCAAGGTGCGCTACATCATCCGGGAATTCCCCATCGGACGCTCGGCGGGCAACGCCGCGATCGCCACGCGCTGCGTGCCTGCGAACAAATATCTTGCCCTCACCGAGGCTTACCTGTCCCACCAGCGCCAATGGGTGAGCCAGGAAGTCCGCATAGACAAAATTCATGCGATCGCAAAATCCAGTGGATTGACCCGCGCGGCATTTGACAAATGCTTGGCGAATCAAAGCATTATCGATGGAATTAAAGAGGTGAAGCAGCGGGGGCGCAAATATGGCGTGATCGGCACGCCGACCCTGTTTATCAATGGCCAGAAGGCGCAGGGTGCCGTCTCCTTCGAGCAGATCAAGGCCATGATTGATCCCCAGGCGTCTTGACCTGACCCGTTGCCCACCAAGTCGAATCACTGCCAAGTTCCGTACAGGATGTCCGCGTAGCCTCGCGCGCCGCTAACTCCATTTGAGGATAGTCAGAACGTGAAGATCACCAGAATTCGCCTTCTTGGTTTCAAATCCTTCGTGGAGCCCACCGAGCTCCTCGTCGAGCCCGGCCTGACCGGTGTCGTCGGCCCAAATGGCTGCGGCAAGTCCAACCTGCTTGAAGCGCTGCGCTGGGCCATGGGCGAGACGTCCTACAAGAGCATGCGCGGCACGGCGATGGACGACGTGATCTTTGCCGGCTCCGAAAGCCGGCCTGGGCGCAACACCGCCGAGGTCACGCTGTTCATCGACAACAGCGCCCGGAAAGCCCCAGCTGAATTCAACGATTCCGACGTGCTCGAAGTGACGCGGCGGATCGAACGCGAGGCCGGATCGGCCTACAGGGTCAATGGCAAGGATGCGCGCGCGCGCGATATCCGCCTGCTGTTTGAAGACGCATCGACTGGCGCCCGGTCGCCGGCGCTGGTGCGTCAGGGCCAGATCGGCGAAATCATCAACGCCCCGCCGCAAGAGCGCCGCCGCGTGCTTGAAGACGCTGCGGGCATTGCCGGCCTCCATAGCCGCCGCCACGAGGCCGAACTCCGGCTGAAGGCGACGGAAACCAATTTGGCCCGGCTCGCCGACCTGATTGGCCAGATCACCTCGCAATTGCAGGCCATGCGGCGCCAGGCGCGCCAGGCCCAGCGCTACCGGGAGATCTCCGGCAAGATTCAGGCGATGGAGGCCCTGCAATATCATCTGCAGTGGACCGCCGCTTGCGAGCAGGTCGAGACGGAAGAGGCCGCCTTCAAGGAGGCCCTTTCGGCGGTGGCCGAAGAGACCAAAGCCGAAGGCGAGGCGCTGCGCCAACAGGCGGAAGCCGCCGAGCAGCTTCAACCTTTGCGCGACGAGGAAGCTCAGCGCGCGGCCGTGCTGCATCGCCTTAGCGTCGAACGCGATGCGCTTGAGCGCGAAGAGGCACGCGCCAAGGCGCGTCAGGCCGAGCTTGAAACGCGATTGGCGCAAGCGTCCCGCGATCTGGCGCGTGAGGAAGAACATATCGCCGAGGCCGAGGACATGTTGCGCGGGCTCGGCGAGGAAAGCCGCAGGCTCGTTGCCGCGAGCTCCCGTGACGAAGAGGAGCCGCAGCTGCGTGAGGCCGCGACCAAAGCGGCGGCGGCGCTGGGCATGGCGGAAGGCGCGCTGCGCGAGGCCACCACGGTGCTTGCCGAGGCAAGAGCGGAGCGCGGGCGCCTCGACGCTGAGAAAACCACAATTACCGGACGCATCGGCCAACTCGAAACCCAGTCGGACGAGATCGGCAATGAGCTTGCGACGCTTGAGACCGAGACCGGCGGGGAAACCAAGCTCGCCGAACTGAAGGAAGAGATCGCGCGTCTGTCCACACTCGTGGAGGAGACCGAGACCGAGCTTGCCACGGCCGAGGCCGACGAAGAGCGGGCTCGCGAAGAGGAAGCCCGCCTGCGGTCCCTCGCAAGCTCCGCCAAGCTGGCGCGCCAGGAGCTCGAAACCGAGCTGGCCACGCTGATCAAGCTTCTTGCCCCGACCCATGACTGGGCGCCTATCGTCGAGCAGGTGACGACCGAAGCCGGCTACGAGCAGGCGCTCGGCGCCGCTCTCGGCGACGATCTCGATGCCGCCGGTGACGAGACCGCACCCGCTCATTGGTGCAAGACAACCGACGGCGAAGCCGATCCCGCTTTGCCCGGTGGCGCTGCCCCGCTAAGCCAATATGTCCATGCGCCTGAGGCACTTAAGCGCCGCCTCGCGCAGATCGGCGTGGTCGATGCCACGCAAGGCCGGGACCTGCAGAAGGCCCTGAAGCCCGGTCAGCGGCTGGTCTCAAGGGATGGCGATCTGTGGCGCTGGGACGGCTATAGCGTCCAGGCTGGCACGGCGAGCGCCGCCGGCGCCCGTCTCGTGGAACGGAACCGGCTCGAAACGCTCAAAGCCAATCGGGCCGAGGCCGAAACGAGCGAAACCTCCGCCGAAGCCGCATTCGTCGCAGGCGCCGCCACAGCCGAAACCGCCACGGCGGCAACCAAGGCGCTGCGCCAGCAGACCCGCGAAAACCACACCGAGCTCAACCGGCTGCGCGATGAGATCGCCGCCGCGGAGCACGAGACCCAAGCCAACAGCAAGCAGCTCGGTGCGTTGGCCGAGGCGCTGACCCGCACCAAGACCGCGCTCGAAGAGGCGAACCAGCTCCGCCAGCGGGGCGAGGAGGCGATGGCCACCCTTGCGCCACTCGCAAGCCTCGAAGCTGCACTTGAGACGACCCAAGGCGACGCCGGAACGGCCAGGTCTGACGCCGCCCGCGCCGAAGCCACGCTCGAAGGCTTCGAACGCGAAGTGCGCCTAAGGCAGGAACGCATTGAAGCGATCACTGCCGAGGAAGAGCTTTGGCAGAAGCGCATCGCCAATGCGCGCGAGCAGATCGAAACACTGACGGCCCGCAAATCCGAGACGAGCACTGACCTCGAAGCTTTGGCCAACCTCCCCGCTGAAATTGAAGGGCGGCGCGGCAGGCTGCTTGAGACCATCGCCGAGGCCGAGCGCGAGCGCTCCAAGGCCGCCGACGATCTGGCCGTGGCCGAGACTGCGCTAAAAGCTCTGGAGAAGGCGTTGCGCGCGGTCCAGGAGCAACTGGCGGCGGCCCGCGAGGCCCGCGCACGCAGCGAAGCAAGGCTGGAAGCCGCACGTGAGCGCCGCGCCGGGACGGCCCACGTGATCCGCGAACAGGTCGACTGCGCGCCCGAGGAATGCCTGGAGCGCGCCAATCTGAAAGAAGGCGCGGAATTGCCCCTCCTCGTCGATGTCGAGGCGCGGCTGGCCAAGCTTAAGGCCGATCGTGAGCGGCTCGGTGGCGTCAATCTCAGGGCCGAGGAGGAAGAGGTGGAGCTGGCCTCCCAGCTTGAGAACATGGAGCGCGAGAAGGCCGACGTGGAAGAGGCCATTGCCCGGCTGCGCCAGGGCATCTCCAATCTCAACCGCGAGGGCCGTAAACGCCTCCTGGCTGCCTTCGAGACGGTCAACGAGCATTTCGGACGGCTGTTCAAGACGCTGTTCGGCGGGGGTTCGGCCGAGCTGAAGCTGGTCGATTCGGACGATCCGCTGGAATCAGGCCTCGAAATCCTCGCTTGCCCGCCAGGCAAGCGGACAACGATCCTGAGCCTGCTGTCCGGTGGCGAGCAGGCTTTGACCGCCATGGCGTTGATTTTCGCCGTATTCCTGACCAACCCGTCGCCCATTTGCGTGCTCGATGAGGTGGATGCCCCCCTCGACGACGCCAATGTGGACCGTTTCTGCCGCTTGATGGAGGAGATGTCCAAGGAGACCGATACGCGGTTCCTAATCATCACCCACCACCCCCTCACCATGGCGCGCATGAGCCGGCTATTTGGCGTCACCATGTCGGAACGCGGGGTGAGCCAGCTCGTATCGGTGGACCTGGGCACGGCCGAACGCCTGCGCGACGCGAGCTAATGGCCGATTTCAGCCAATTTGGGATGTCCCCTGCGTCTTCGTGACTTCCTTGACAGGCCTAATTCCCAAACTAAAGTGCGCGCCAAGCTTAAGGGCCAACCGGTTCTTTAGGGCTTTCCCGGAATTGAGCATCGCCAATGGCCGGAGCCAACAATCAGTCCGGACGCCACGGAGGCGGCCGCGACACAGGAACTATTCGGCAGCGGCTTGACGCTCTCGAGGGCAGGCTCGTTAAGGTCCAGGGCCGTTACGTGCCGCCACCCGAGAAGCCCGATGGGAACCGCCGGGCGATGGGCCAGGCTTTGAGGCTCTCGACCGAGTTGGTCGCAGGGGTAGCAATTGGGGGGTTCATCGGTTGGGCGCTTGACCGGTTGTTCGGTACAGCCCCGTTCTTGATGGTGGTGTTCCTGATGTTGGGAGCGGCCGCCGGGATCATGAACGTGGTACGAACGGCCAATTCTATGCAGGGCGAACCGTTACCCGGGGAGCACCTGCGCAATGCGACCGACGATGACGATGATGATTAGGGGCGGATGACAGTGACTGACGCTCACGGCGTAGACCAAGCAGCACAACACGGCGGTGGCGGCACCAGCTTGCCCGATCCCATGCATCAGTTTGAGGTCAAGCGCCTCATCGATCTCGATGTGTTTGGTGTCGACGCCTCCTTCACCAATTCCGGTCTGTTCATGGTGATTGCGGCCATCCTCATTACAGTTTTCACGGTCTTGGCCATGCGCCGCCGCGCGCTCGTTCCCGGACGCTGGCAGTCGGTGGCCGAGATCTCCTACGAATTCGTGGCCAACATGGTGCGCGACAACGTGGGCACCGATGGGATGAAGTATTTCCCATTCATCTTCACGCTGTTCATGTTCGTTCTGGCGCTCAACATGCTCGGCATGGTGCCCTATTCGTTCAGCGTGACGAGCCACATCATCGTCACCTTCGCGCTCGCCGCTTTCATCTTTATCGGCGTGACGCTGATCGGGTTCTGGAAGCACGGCATCGGGTTCCTGAAATTCTTCGTGCCGTCCGGCGTGCCTGTCTTCATGCTGCCGCTGCTGGTGGTGATCGAGGTGATCTCTTACCTCACGCGCCCCGTTAGCCTCTCGGTGCGGTTGTTCGCCAATATGATGGCAGGCCATACCATGCTGAAAGTGTTCGCCTCGTTCGTCGTGGCGCTCGGCTTTCTCGGCGGCTGGGCAGCGCTCGCCTTCATGGTGGCCTTCACCGGGCTGGAGGTGCTGGTGGCATTCCTTCAGGCTTATGTGTTCGCCATTCTGACCTGCATCTATCTCAACGACGCGCTCCACATGCATTGAGCGCTAGCCTTTACGCTTTAATTTTGGACTTCATTCTCACGGGAGAAAATCGATGGAAGCAGACGCAGCAAAATTGATCGGCGCAGGACTTGCCTCGATCGCGCTTGTCGGCGCCGGTGTCGGCATCGGCACTATCTTCGGAAACTATCTGCAAGGGGCGCTTCGTAACCCCTCCGCGGCGCCTTCGCAGTTCGCCAACCTGCTGCTGGGCTTTGCGCTCGCCGAAGCCACCGGCCTGTTCGGCCTCGTGGTCGCGCTGATCATTCTGTTCGTGTTCTAGTCTGAGCCATTCGGCTCTGCTGAAAAGGACGCGACCATGCCACAACTCAATCCGCTCGATTGGGCTCCTCAGCTCATCTGGCTTATCCTCACCTTCGGCATTCTCTATCTGCTGATGGTGTGGGTGGCGCTGCCGCGCATCGGTGTTGTCATCGAGACGCGCGCGGCCCATATCGCCGCTGATCTCGCTTCCGCCGACAAGTTGCGGCGGGAGACCGAGGAGGCGATTGCCGCCTATGAGCAGGCTCTGGCCGAAGCGAAGCAGAAGGCCCACGTCATCATCGACGAGGGCCGGGCTAAGTTGAAGGCGGAGACTGACGCCGAGCGGAAGAAGCTTGACGAGAAGCTCGCCGCGAGAGGCGCGGAAGCGGAAGCGCGCATCGAGAAGGCCAAGGTCTCGGCCATGAAAGAGGTCAACGCGGTCGCGGCCGATGTCGCCTCCGACATCGTGGCTAAGTTGATCGGCACCGCGCCTGCCAAGGGCGACATTGACAAGGCCGTGACTGCGGCACGGAAGGCTTAGGGACCATGGCAATCCTGTCGACACCGGAATTCTGGGTCGCCGTCTCGTTCTTCCTGTTCGTGGGCGCCGTGCTCTATTTCGGCGCGCATAAGAAGATCGCCGTGGCGCTCGACGCCCGCTCCGAGGCCATCGCCCAGGAGATCGACGAGGCCAAGCATTTGCGCGAAGAGGCGGAGAAGGTGCTCGCCGACTACCGCGAAAAGCAGGGCAACGCGGCCAAGGAAGCGCAGGCCATTATCGACCTCGCCTCACGGGAAGCCGAGACGCTTGCCGCCGAGACCTCCCGCTCCATGAAGGAGCATTTCGAGCGGCGCATGAAGCTGGCCGAGGACAAGATCGGCCGCGCCGAGGCCGATGCCTTGCGCGATGTGCGCGCCGCGGCAGCCGATGCCGCTGTCGCCGCCGCGCAAATTGTCATCACCGACAAGCTCACGGCCGAGACGGCGGACAAGCTGGTCCAACAGGGCGTCGACGCGCTCAAGACCAAGCTCAACTAGCCTTCAAGCTACTTCACGACCGCGATGATGGGCCCGTATCCGCCATGGCCCGGGGCATCGTTGCGCCCAAGCTCTGGCGCGTAGAGGCCGGGCGCCGAGCCGCCATCGAGAAACAACGCATTGTCGGAGCGCAGGCGATCGCGGAAGAACCGCGCGAAATCGTAGAAGCTCACCCGGCCTTTTGAGATCGCGAAGTGAACCTCGGTCGGGCTCGACACGCCGACCCCGTTGCGCTGCTTCCGGTCCCTCGATTTGACGATGAAGGCCGGGTGGATGGCCCCGTCAATCACCAGCATCGGGCCTGACTGGGTGGCGAAATTGGCTTTCAACTTACGGCTCAGAAATTCCTCGGTCGCCAAGATGCCCGCCTCACCGTTGCCGAGATAAAATACGCCGTTCGGCTTCTTGTAGAAATTCGGGATCTGGCTCGGTCTACCGGTGACGGTCTTCGTGTTGGCGCGGCTGAGCGTGCGCCCGTTCTCGATATGAAGCCCCACGGGGCTCAAATCCTGCTCATACATGCCGCCATTCATGGCGAACTCGAGCGAGCTGCCCTCGGCCTCGATATCCCCAGCAAGCGCCCCAAACGTGCGGTATGGGCGCCCGTCATCGCCCCGCCAAACGATGCGAATGTCTTCGCGTGAAGGATCGAAGCTGCACACGACATAAGACGCGCCGCGATAGGACTCATCGCGGCAGGGCTCGGCGAATGCCGTAGCGGACGCAAACAGCAGGATGATGAGGGCAAGCAGGAGAAGCCGGAATGTCACCTCGGTCCCGTGCCCCTATTTCTTGATGGCGACGAAGATTTTGTAGTCCTCGGGACGCGTGCCGATATGGATGGGGAAGGAAATCTCGCGCACCATGGAGAAATAGCCGGACGTCGCGCCTGGGGGGATCGTGGCCGAGATCGACATCTTGTCGGTGGCGAGCGTCCTCTTGTCGGCGCTGGCGACCCGGATTTTAACCGGCATCGTCACCCTTCCGGGTTTCCCCTTGGGGCCAAGCAGCATCCGGCCAGCGAAGCCATATTTGACCACGACCCGGCCGGGATAGAATTTGCATTCGCGGGAGAGCTTGGTGAGCTCGCCGCGATGAATGACGAATTTCGCATCGCCGTCGTGACCCGACTGATAGATGGTCTTCAGCCGCTCGTTAGGCCAGGCGACCACTTGCGGGCAATTGAGACTCATGCCGTTGGCGGGAGCGCTCACATCACTCGGGGCCGCACCCGGCGTCGCGCCCGGCAGCTTGTCGTCAGCCAGCACCGAGGGGGTCGTATTCTCGCTGCCGCCAAAGGGATTGGTCATTTTGGGCGTGGAGCAGCCGCCAGCGAACGCCGCGCCCGCAAGCAACGCACCGAGCCCGCAGGCCCGCAGCCATGGAAGAACATCAATCCGCTTCAACTCACCCCGTCCCCGGCTTGACATGCCCGGCGTCCCTGCCTGATATGCTTGAACCTGATCCAAAAATTCTTGATACGTCGCAAGCTTCCGGACCTTCGATGGGCGCCAAACTATCCGCACCCGGCAAGCCCGACAAGGCCTGACTTTAAGCCCCTTACGGCCTGAAATGGCGGTTTCTGGAGCGCCGATGACCGGCATGAACAACGCCAATGGGCGGCATCGCGACCGTCCTCCTCTTACGATCTATCTCGCCTCCCCGCGGGGATTTTGCGCGGGCGTCGACAGGGCGATCCAGATCGTCGAACTGGCGCTCGAGAAATATGGCGCGCCGGTCTATGTCCGCCACGCCATCGTCCACAACCGCTACGTGGTGGACAGCTTGAAGGCCAAGGGCGCCGTCTTCGTCGAGGACTTGGACGAAATCCCAGAAACCGACGCCCCAATCATATTTTCCGCCCATGGGGTGCCGAAAGCGGTGCCAAAAGCCGCCCAGAACCGGAAAATGTTCGTTCTCGACGCCACCTGCCCGCTCGTCTCCAAGGTCCATATCGAGGCCGAGAGGCTTTTTGACGGCGGCCGCGAGATCCTGCTGATCGGCCATGCGGGGCACCCGGAAGTGATCGGCACCACGGGGCAGCTCCCGCCGGGGGCCGTGCATCTGATCGAGACGGCCGACGACGCCCGGCAGTTCTCGCCCAAAGACCCCGAACGGCTCGCCGTCCTCACCCAAACCACGCTGTCGGTCGACGATACCAAAGAGATTATGGGCGTGCTGCGGGCCCGCTTTCCCCTTATGGCCGTGCCGCGTAAGGACGATATCTGTTACGCAACGACGAACAGGCAAGACGCGGTCAAGCGAATCGCTCCAGACTGCGATTGCATGATCGTCGTCGGCTCACCCCATAGCTCCAATTCGCTCCGCCTCGTAGAGGTGGCCGAACGCGCCGGTTGTCCCTATGCCGTTCTGGTGGAGCGCGCGGACGAGATCGACTGGGAGGCCTTTGAGGGCATCAGCCGGCTTGGCCTCACCGCGGGCGCCTCGGCTCCGCAAGTTCTGGTGGACAACATCATCGACGCCTTCGGAGTGCGCTTCGACGTGCAGATCGAGTGCGTGACCACAGCGGAAGAAAGCATCGCCTTTAAGCTCCCCCGCGAGCTCAGAGACGTGCCAGCACTCTAGATGGCTGTCTATACCGACGTCTCCGATGAAGAACTCAAAGCCTTCATCGGCAGCTACGACATCGGCACGCTGACCTCGTTCAAAGGCATCGCCGAGGGCGTCGAGAATTCCAACTATCTCGTTCATACCGATCGCCGGCCCTACATTCTCACTCTCTATGAGAAGCGGACGCGCCCCGAAGACCTGCCCTATTTCCTCGGGCTGATGGAGCATCTTGCCGCGCGCGACATCTCCTGCCCGCTTCCCGTGCGCGACCGCGAGGGGCGTGCGCTGAGGGAGCTTGCGGGACGGCCCGCCGCACTGATCAGCTTTCTCGAAGGCTTGTCGGTACGCCGGCCCGGCATCGAACATTGCGCCGGACTTGGCCAAGCGCTCGCGCAGTTTCACCTCGCCGGCCAAGACTTCCCCATGAGCCGGGAGAACGATCTGTCGCTACCCGGCTGGCAGGCGCTCTATGACGATGTCAGCGCATCCGCCGACACGGTCATTCCGGGCTTGAAGGACGAGATCGCCAAGGAGCTTGCCCATCTTGAGAAGCATTGGCTGGACGACCTCCCTTGCGGCGTGATTCATGCCGATCTCTTTCCCGACAATGTGTTCTTTCTCGGCGACAAGTTTTCCGGCCTGATCGACTTCTACTTCGCCTGCAACGACATGCTCGCCTACGATGTCGCCGTGTGCCTCAACGCCTGGTGCTTCGAGGCCGATGGCAGCTTCAACATCACCAAGGCCCGGGCCATGCTTCAGGCTTACGAGAAAGAGCGGAAGCTGACCGAGGCCGAACTTGCGGGCCTGCCTTTGCTCGCGCGCGGGGCGGCGCTGCGCTTCCTGCTGACGCGCACCTATGACCTTCTCAATACGGACGCCATTGCCTTGGTGAAGACCAAAGATCCCAGGGAATATCTGCGGAAGCTGAGATTCCACCAGGGAGTCACGTCCTACCGGGACTATGGGCTTGGGAAACACTGAGCGTGGCCGAGCTCCCCAAGGTGATCATCCATACCGACGGCGCCTGCTCCGGCAATCCGGGGCCCGGCGGCTGGGGCGCTATTCTGGAAGCAGGCTCGCACCGCAAGGAGATCAAGGGCGGCGAGACCGAGACCACCAATAACCGCATGGAGATGACCGCGGCCATCGAGGCGCTGGAGGCGTTGAAGGGGCCGTCCGACGTCGATCTCTATACCGACTCCAGCTATCTGCGTGGCGGCATCACAAGCTGGATCAAGGGCTGGAAGAAGAACGGCTGGCGCACAGCCAATCGCAAGCCGGTAAAGAACATCGAGCTATGGCAGCGGCTGGAGCAGGCCGAAGAGCGCCACACAGTGCGTTGGCACTGGGTGAAAGGCCATGTGGGCCACGACGACAACGAGCGGGCCGACGAGCTTGCCAGCGAGGGCATGGCGCCCTTCCTCACCGGGCGCCGCGGCGCCAAACGGGACTAGCGGCTCTTACAGCGCTTTGAGGATCGCTTCGGCGGTACTGGCTTCGGCGACGCCAGGGGAGTCCTCGGTGGCAAGCGCTTTCACCACACCGTCTTCGACCACCATGGCGTAACGCTTGGAGCGCGTGCCAAGCCCGATGCCGCTGCCGTCGAAGTCCATGCCGATCTCTTTGGTGAACTCGCCATTGCCGTCCGACAGAAACAAGACCTTGCCCTCGGCGTCGGAGACTTGCGCCCAGGCGCTGAGCACGAAGGGATCGTTGACGGCAACACAGGCGATCGTGTCGACCCCCGCAGCCTTGAACTTGTCGGCATTCTCCAGGAAGCCCGGCAGATGTTTCAGATGGCAGGTGGGGGTGAAGGCGCCCGGCACGGCGAACAGCACGACCTTCTTGCCGCTAAACACCTGATCGGTCGTCAGCGTCTCGATCCCTTCGGGGCCCATGAGCCTGAAAGTGGCCTCGGGCAGGCTGTCTCCTTTGGCGATGGTCATGGGCGCTCTCCTTGATCGAAATGTCTCGCGCCGCACCATACCGGCTTCGCCAAGGTCGGCCAAGGCGAGGTCGATCAAGACTGGCCAAGACGAGGCCCGGCCAGGATGGCTTCAAAACGTCGGCAGGCCGGTTACTCGGCCGTCCAAATGGTTTCAGTGGAGCCTTCGTTCGAGACGAGCGTGAAATTCAGTGGCTTGCCCCTGATGGCCTCGACCTCCGAGGGCGACAGGAAAACAACGGTGAAGCGCTGCATGCCGTCGCTGAGCGGGCCAAGTGATTTTGGTACCGGCACGATGACTTCCGGGCTCTCGATGAAGAGGTCCGTCCCCGTGGCGCCGGAAGGAAACAGCGCCTCGATCTCAAGTGTGGGTTCGGGCCCGTCGAGCTTTGCGGTGATGCGTGCAATGCGCGGCAGCTTGTCCGCCTGTGCAGGCCTCGGCACGCGGGCGAGCGCGGTTTTTAAAAGCACCGCATCGCCCTTGCCGAGATGGGGCGGCAGAGCCACGCCAAACGTCACCGCGTTCGGAATGCACAAATCCTTGCAAAGCCCGTAGTCGAAAGCGAGCGCAAGCTCGACCGGCTCGCCGCTTCGCTCCGGCGTGATCTTGACGGGAAAGACGACATCGTTCTTGTAGCCGATGGCGGTGCCGCCCGCGTCGGCGAAACGATGGGGCGCCGGATAGAGCACCTCGGCGCTTTTCAAATTCTTCGAACCCGACCAATCGAATGTGGGCGGGACACCGGAGTCGCCTGGATTTCGCCAATAGGTCTTCCAGCCGGACTCCATGCGAAGCTGAATGCCGGCATAAGGGCCTGCGCCGTCATCCCCAGTGAGTGTGCCGCTCACCAGCCTCACCTTGGAGTTGGTTTGGTCCATCCATGACGACTGGCCCACCAACGCCGCGAACCCGACGCTGCCTGAGGCGATCCCCAGCACTGCGCCAACAACCAAAGCGGCAGGCAACGACACGGCCCGGCGCGCAAATAAACTCGTGACGATCACTGACATCCAATTCCCGAATTAGTTGAACACGTGGTGGCAAATCTAGTCGTGCTAGCCGTCCGGCGCGACCTCAACCAGGGGCCACAAGCGTCACTCTTTTGTGAGCCCAAGCGGCGAAATTGACACGAACTGCCTTAATTCGTGGTTGCCTTTTCCCTGACGGCGGAACTGCTGTAACATCGGCCCATGGCAAGCCGATCCCATCCTTCGGATGAAGGCTATCTCGATGGCCAACTCCTGATCGCCATGCCGGCGATGGGCGATGACCGCTTCTCCCGCTCGGTCATCTATCTGTGCGCCCACTCGTCCGAGGGCGCCATGGGCATCATCATCAATCAGCGGGCGCCGAATATCAGCTTCACCGAGCTCCTCGATCAGCTCAATATCGCACCCACGGAAGACCGTATCTCGCTGCCCGCGAACTTAAGCGCCATGGCCGTGCATTTCGGTGGCCCGGTGGAGACAGGCCGGGGCTTCGTGCTCCATAGCGCCGACTATTTCAAAGCCGAGACCACGCTCCCCATCGACAAGAGCGTGTGTCTGACGGCGACCATCGACATCTTGAGAGACATCGCCAAGGGCAGCGGCCCTGACAAGGCGCTGCTGGCGCTTGGCTATGCGGGATGGGGGCCCGGTCAGTTGGAGGACGAGATGCAGTCCAATGGCTGGCTCAATTGCCCCGCCGATCCAGAGCTGATCTTCGACCCGGAAGTCAGCCAGAAATATCACAAGGCGCTCGGCAGTCTCGGCGTCGACCCTATCCGCCTCGTCAACGACCTAGGTCACGCCTGACGTTGCAGGCCGTGGCAGCGCCGGTATCGCCGGCTGGCCAGGCGCTTTTACCTCAAGACCGGTCGCCGCTTGTGGCTGGGCCGGCGCGTGGGCCCGCTCACGCTGCCGGCGCTTGCGATGGCTGGCGAGAGCGGCCAGCAAGGCGGCAACGTCCTTCGCCGACATCGGCTCCCCGTAATAATAGCCCTGGCCGAACTCGCAGCCGATGGAGCGCAGATAGGCCGCGTCGGCGGCGGTCTCCACACCCTCGGCCACCACCTCCTTGCCGAGCTCATGAGCGAGCGCGACGACCGAGCGAAGAATAAGCGGCGTCTGGCCGTTGAGGCTGCTGTCGCGGACCAGCGAGCGGTCCACCTTGATGGTGTCGAAGGGGAAACGGTGCAGATAGCTCAGCGAGCTATAGCCCGTGCCGAAATCGTCGAGCGCGAGGCTTGCGCCGAACGTCTTGAGCCAGGTGAGGATCTCGACGGCGCGCTCGGGGTTCTCCATCACCAGCGACTCGGTGATCTCAAGCTTCAGCGTACCTTTCGGGACCGCCTCGCGAGCGAGCATCAACCGGATTTCCTGAACCATGTCTTGGCGGAAGAGCTGCCGGCTAGAGACATTGACGCTCACGAACAGCGGATCGCGCTCGCGCGGCAACACTTTGTGCCAGTTCGCCGCCTCGTCCAACGCCTGACCCAACACATAAGTCCCGAGATCGACGATCAGCCCGGACTCCTCGGCGAGCGGAATGAATTCGTCCGGCGACAAGCGCCCGCGGGTCGGATGGTCCCAGCGCACCAGCGCCTCGAAGCCGGCAAGCTGGTTGGACGCCAAACGCGTAATGGGCTGATAGAACACGGTAATCTGGCGCCGTTCCAGCGCCATCCGCAGTTCGCTCTCCAGCGGCAAGCGACTCTCGTCCTCGCCCCGCATGGCGGGATTGAAAATCTCGATGCGGTCTGCGCCGCCGCGCTTGGCCCGCAGCATGGCCATCTCACCGTCACGCAACATTTCCTGGGCGGTCGCTTGGGTTCCATCATGGACGACAATGCCGATGGACGCCGTGAGGATGATCTCCTTGGCGTTGATCTTCATGGGCGTCCTGAGCGCCCGCTTCACCCGCTCAGCCAGCGTCGCAACGTGGTGCGGGTCGCTGTCGGAAATCAGCAGAATGGCGAACTGATCCCCGCCGAGCCGGGCCAGCGTATCTTGGGGATTGAGGTGACGCCCCAGCCGGCGCCCGAGCGTCAACAACATGCTATCGCCGATGATGAGACCGAAGCTCTTGTTGACGTTCTTGAAGCGGTCGATGTCGATGAAGATGATCGTCGGACGGTGCGACTGGCCTTCGGCGGCGCGGGTGATGGCGCCTTGCAGGCGGTCCATGAACAGCTCGCGGTTCGGCAACCCCGTCAGGCTGTCGTGTACCGCGTCATGGATCAACCGCTCATGGGAGCGCTTGAGGCTGGTCACGTCGCGCATCAAGCCGACGCAGCGCAGCAGCCGCACATTCTCGTTTGGCGCGGCATGGGCGCAGAGGTCGTACCAAACATAGGTGCCGTCATGGCGCCGGAGACGGAAGTCGATCCGAAGCTCCCCGCCCCGCTTCTCTTGCAGCGACCAAAGCATGAGCCGGAAGCGGTCGCGGTCGGCGTTATGCATGTGTTGAAGGAACTCATCGACCGTCAGGTTGAGACTGCCTGGGTCGAGCCCCAGCTCCATCTCGA
>SDBT01006717.1_pt1 | contig 19027 bp, 21 predicted proteins | sample 2277101 | NCBI WGS metagenome assembly SDBT01 (sample SAMN10404973, study PRJNA504765) | marine sediment metagenome | isolation source: marine sediment core GS10_PC15, 103 cmbsf | place: Arctic Ocean: Southern Knipovich Ridge | collected 2010 | reverse complement strand
TGTACAATTTCAGCAACTCATCAAGTATTTTTAACTGTTTCTTTTTCATAGTTCACCTCCAGCCTCCATAGCATTTTTTACCAGCTCCCAGTATGCGATGCTGTTGTTGATCTTGGTCACAGCCTCCTCGAAGGTATACCCCCGGTTGCGCACGAACCATCGCGGATCGTTCCGCCATCCGTCAGGACCTGAGTTGTGGATCCGGGCCAACACTTCAAATCGCAGATCTTCGGATATAATGAGGATTTTATCCCAGTAGTACCCGGTCAATATCTTAAACATCTCCCTGCTTGAGGACCTGTCCCACCGGTCCTCGTAGGTGAAGTACGGGATGTTCATACTTAAAACTTGTATGATCCGGTTGACGTCGTCGACATACTGCTTCGTGATCTGGTAGGGACCAACCTCGGCGGGTATGTCCGCGGTAATCGAGTGGCCGCCCCTGCTCTCAACCCATTCGATGGCGTCAAGCAGACCGTCAATGGTGGGTTCGGAGGGGATGTAGTATTTTAAAACGTCACCATCGCTGTCATAGTAGATCCTGCCGTCAACCGGCATATCGGTGTCGTCTCCGAAAGACACAACGGCCTCATCTGGGAAAAACTTCCCTGTCCGCTGCTGCTCGATATACATCCCGAGAAGCACCCCACCAGCAAGCACAACAATACTCAATAAACATCTCTTCATGATAAAACCCCTTTCATTTTTCAATTAGTTTTGGAGGTACCATTAGCTCTATTGATTTATCTACGAGTTCATCGCACCAGGGAGCATTCTGTTTGATAAAAGTATACCATATCATAAGATCCCGCATCTCCTCTCTGGTTAAATCGCCACACCTTGTCAGATCAATTTTCCAGTCTTTCGTCCCCGCAATGGCTATGTGCTCTATGTCCGGCCACGCTATATCAACAGCAGCCAACTCATCTAAGTCGCTGGGTGGGTTTTCCGTAATATCATCACCATCTATCCATTCGATCACTTCGGATGTTACATGTACACCATGTAAAGCCATTTCTTCGCCATCTATAATCTGGTACAGCTTTTCCGCCCATTCGATTGGCGTTCCGTGTGCGTTGGTGTATTCAAGTGTTGGCAATGACTCAACAGCCGGCTTTTGCTCAGGGTGATTGAGCCAACAGAAACTCCACCCGATAACAATACTTATGACCGACGCCGCGATCAGTTCAAAAGTCGATGCTTTCATATCAAAACTCCTTTCAAAATTAAGGTTTACATTTTATCCCTGCGGCTGCCTCTCTTTCTGCAGGTCGAACATCTGCCGCCAGTACACTCTCCGCCGGTGCGGTATGTTTAGTTTCTCACACGCCAGCGCCGCCAGCCTTACAAGGTGTTCGCACGATATCCCCAGGCGGTTGGCAAGGAACTGCGGGGATGCTCCGCCCGTCACCATGTCCCACACAACCTCGATCCCAAGGTCACACTCCCCGTCCACGAATCGACCCGCTTTCATCCGCCATTTATTCACGACCTTTGTCCTTAAAAATTGTCAAACATCAATACTCCTATATCGTTTGGGTCTGGTTTTTTGCTGTAAGTCAGTCTCATATCATGCCTTAGCCATGCCTCTTTCAGTTCCTCAATGTTCATGCTCGCCGGATATTCTCCCTTATCGAGCACCTCACAGGTTCCATCATCGTGCCATCCCTTCACAATATAACTTCCCTTGCTCTCAACGTTACTGCTGTCGAACTTTTGGGATAACCTGCAAACAAACCAAATACCCCCAAAGTTAAGAACTATGACAAACACACTGATAAGAAACTTGATAAAATACTTCATTTTTAACCTCACTTTCGTTCGTTCAATAATCTTCAAATCCTGCCGTTTTGGCAGGCACGGATTATGCTCATTTTTCAAGACCCCATTTTTAGCCTGAAAATCAACTTGAGGGTCATTTTACAAACTTCATCTTTAGCCCAAAATCATTAACAGGACTTGATTTTTGCTCCAATATCCTGTACAAGACCTCGCATATCATGAGTTGTCGCCGGAAAAGTCGCAACTCATGACGCGTGAAGTCCGTTATTTTAATCCGTGCAATTTCAATTTTGCTAACTCCCTGTAAATAATACGTTTGTGTTTCCCATAATCCCTGTTTTACATATTACAGCTACAAATGCGCACGGCGATCTACAAAATCACGTGAAATGGCCCAACCGCCGCGGTCCAGTGCACTTCCCAGCTTATTATTAAGCAATCCGGCGGTATGCACATACCTCTGGGTGGTCGCCAGTTTTGAGTGTCCCAGCAAAAGCTGCAGCTCGGGCAGGGTGACCCGCCCTTTGAGCAGTGCATTCGTCGCAAACGTATGGCGGGTCATGTGCGGGTGGATGTGTTTGCCGATCCCCGCTCTTACAGCCATGCTCCCGAGCATGTACCTGATCTGGCCGCGGTTGAACGGCCTCCTGCAGTCGTTGTAGAACACCCGCTTCCGCCGATCGCTTACCCTGACCGATGCCGTCAGCGTCCCGGGCCGATACTTCCGCAGGTACAGACCAAGATTAACGGCGATCCGCTCGCTCACCGGGATGTCCCTGCTCCTGCCCCCCTTACCCTGGTGGACCCTGATCACATACCCGCCAAGGTACCCGGGGCAGTCCTTGACCCTCAGATCACACAACTCCGACACCCTCATCCCCGTCTGCAGCAACAGATCGAATATCAGGCACGTTCGAACCCCGCCCGCCTCACCGCTTACAGAGACCAAATACGCCATAAACTGCTTTTCCTCCGCCGGGGTCAGGATCTTGTCAAGCCCGACAGGTGCCTCCGGTTTTCGCTTTTTCCTGCGCTTAGCCATTGGACCATTTTCCTTTACCTATTATTTTCTGAATATGCCCGTTTTTAACCTCTGCGTAAACAACCGCCTTGCCCTGGCATGAAAAATGGGGCGAATATCTTTGATATTTCTTCGCAAATTCAACCATCCATTTTTCAAAATTCGGGGGGTCGAACAACGTCTCTGCCTTAACCAGTGGAAATAGTTCCATAACCCTGTCCTGTAGATACCAGTTGTTACTCCTGAAATTCAATGCCGCCGAAATACCACGCCCTATCAGGTATGTATACCACCCGCAAAACAAATTTCCACCCACTCTCTTGCCCCAAGGATTACATATCTCACTGCCGATGCCGTGACAAAAAAAGACCCAGACATACATAGGCTGCACTTTTGTCACAAAACGTTCACCCCGCACCCACGTCAATCTCTCTTTTGCCCGCTCCTGTCGGTTCCGTCGAATATCCGCGTTTGTGATAAACTGCCAGGGATCACCCCGATGCCTCTGATAAGCTGACACCGCATCATCCGGCCAGACGATCGGATTAAGATCCTCTTCCCGATGCCCAAGAGACAATAGATGTTCTCTCGCCCGACGCCGCCCATCGGCACTCAAAATCGGTCTCCAGCTTCTTTGAATAACAGTACTCAATAGATCATCCCTTAACAATAACCGTCCGCTCGATCTTGACGCCGCATCCTGCATATAGCTTTTCACACTTCCGCCCGTCACCATAATCGCCGGGGGTATACTCATTGCTCGGCTCATCACCAGCAGACGATGGCAACAACAACCAGCCCATATCCAGCTCAGCTGATAACTCGCTACAGAATATACTCGACAGGTCCGTGGTGTTTGTCACCAGCCCCTTTATGATCGGCCAGTCGCTGTCGATCGCCGCGGCCGCCATCTCGAGCATGTCTTTTTCATACGGCCTGTTCCGGAATTTCCGGCGCAGGTGGATCAGTGTGCTGAGCCGGTCGGCGTTCATCGGAAAGTTCGACAGCCGGCGGATCCCGACAACCCCTTCATACAAAGCTATCCTTGTCGACAGGCTGACCGTCTGGACGCCAACCTTAACCCTGTTGTCGTTGATGTCTTTCACCGGTGATAGCGACGTGCTCTCCCACAACAACACTTGGCCAAAGGTGCCGTCCTGGATAACCCGCCCGATATGGGTCCAGGGCGAATCACTCGCCCGCTTGATAACCTCAGAAACGGCCCCGGTACCGGAGAACAAAACAATGTCCCCGGTATGTAACATTTTTCGATAGTCCTCGTAATCGATCCTCTGTAATTTGCTTAATTCGTTCATGATCTTATCTCCCTAATTTTTTTTTTGCGTTCGCTATGCCCTGATCCCAAGCGCTTTCGGGAATTGGTTTGATCCTGCATTTATCTGTCACAATATCTATCATTAACCGTAATTTGCCAACCTGGGCCAACATACCCCAGCACACAAAACTCAATCCTATGCCCCCGATAGCCCACTGCAGGGATATATCGATCTTACCAAACAGCGTCACTCGTTTTTCCCATCCCTTCATTTTTCAACCTCACTTTCAGTTCGTTCTATAATCATCAAAACCTACAGACTACGCCTGCAGGGATACTGCTTATGCGCGATGCCGTCCAACAGACAGCCCGCTTTTTTCTTGCCGACCCTGCATACCATACCCTCATGTTGACCGTCAAGTGATTTTACCACTCCGGGCTTTTGTAATCCGGGGAACATATCACAGGGGGCCCATTCGCCCCATTGCTTAAAGAAAAACGGAATGCCGGCAGCCGCGCACTGATCACGCAGCGACCTTGGGTTGTCCGGGTGCATCGGTCTTGCCCTGGGCCCGGATTCACCGCCACAGATTACCCAGTCGATGCCGTTATGCTGTTTATACGATTTTGTTGCGTCATAGAAAACTGGCGTGAATGCTCCAGGCAACGACTCAATTTCTCCGACTTTCAATCGCTTTAGATTCACCGGCCCCAACATGGGCTCAACGCTAATAAATCGAACCGCCGCCGGTGTCTGTAAAAGCTTTTCGATCCGATGCCGCTGATCGTTGTTCTCGACAGTAACGCCAAGCCAGAGGTTTGGGAGAACTTGCATTTCCGGCGGAAAATGGTCTCGCATGTGATGGTGGAAATAATTGTGCATTCTTTGTTCTCGCTTTGTTAATATCTGAAACGTATGTTGTGGACATCTTCTAATTATATCTACAACCCTCGCAACCGTCTCAAACGGTATGGACTCATGGAACAGATCTGTCATTGAATCCGCAAATACCATGCGGGGAGTCCTCCAATGTAAAGGTTGCTGTAGTGTTTCCTCGTGCAGTACCGTTTTGCCGTTCCATTTTTTACCGGTAATGACTTCCCGATACCTCTCAAACCGTTGAAGTCTCGGCGATGCCGCCGCCTTCTCAGCGTAGCAATTATCACAACCAGGCGATATGTGACTGCATCCGACAACCGGGTTCCACGTAGCCTCTGTCCATTCGATACTTGTTTTGCTCATAGCTTAACTCCGGTCATTTAAAAACTATTCGCCCCAGTTTTCTTTGCTGATATTGTTTCCATGTCTTTGTTTTAAACACTGCTTTGCGGTTGACCCACCGGGAGAACATGTCCTGATAGAGATCCCCGCGCTTGTACGGCATGACAAACGAATCGATCTCCAGTTTTTTTAACGTCTGGACCCGTCGCATGTCCTCAGCCGGTGTTGAGTTATACCCGATAAGCACATAACACATCAGCTTCCGTGCAGGGATGATCGCCGTTACATGTACCAGCTTATACTCCATATCCTCGGCTGGATTATCCCACGCGATCTTAAACTGTTTTTTCTTCCACTGCCTCAGTTTGGCCAGATCAAAACACTGCCTGTCCGACAACTTCTTCACATCGATCGACTGAATGTCGACGGGCATGTTTCCGATCCAGCGAATTATATCCGCCCAGTCCGGGTTTGCTGAAAAATCATTGTCCATGATCGTCAGATATTTACCGTTCGGATTGAGCTGCTTGCGCCGGACTTTATGAAACGTCCCCTCCTTCTGGCGGACCACACAAAATGGACAGTCCCGATCGCACCCTCGGCTGAACCACACATACGACGTCTCGCACTTCGGGTAGAGCGAATAGTCATACTCACACGCCTCGACCGCCTGGGGCGGTCGGCTTGACACGTCAAACCCGGTACCGCCGGTGATGGCGCACTCCGGCACCTGTGCCTTATCGGTGAAATCAAACAGACTGCTGCAATACACCTGGTCGAACTCACCCGCTGTCAATGGGTGCCACCATCCCGCCGAATCGCCGAGTTGTTTATGGTACTGACTGATCAACATATACGCCGTGTTGATGATCTTGGGCTCAATATTTATCAAACCGATCCTCACGCCTTGGCCTCCTTTTTTCCAAACACATCCGGCCGGTATTCTTTGATCAGAGTTCTCTCAAACGTGTTACCCGCATGGAACCTCGCCATCACCTGGAACCCGGTCATGCTCATTATCTGCTGCCGGAATGTTATAACGGGCTCGGTCGGCTTATCGTCTTTTTCCTGGACCTCCAGTTCTTTGCGTTCCTGTTGGGCTGCCGCCTCCCTGCTCCTGACCATCGCTGACGCCAGCTTAACCACATCGGCCAGATTCGGCTGCCAGCCTTTGTGCCGGCCTTTGTAATCGCTGAGGACCCCGGCCAGCATCTCGATGTCGAATTTAATGTAAAGCTGACGATGCCAGTCCTTAACCACCACCACCGTGACTTCGAATTTGTTCCACCTGCCCATGACCTCCATATCGAAAAACTCCAGGAACCGGTCCGGGAAGTGCAGCTCATCCTCCAACACCTCCCGGGCATTTTCCCAGGCCCTGCCCGCCTTGGTCTCCGGCTCCGGAGATTTTTTTTGTTTTTTCTCCGCAGGATCCCGGGGGGCGGGGGTCTGCACTGTATTCTCCCCCCCTGTATTATCTACTGTATTCTCTTCTATATTATGAACCGCCATTTTGTCTGTAGGCTCCTGCCATTTTGTCTGTACCCCTACTGCCATTTTGTCTGTACCCCCTATAGCCAAATTGTCTATAGCCCCCTCGACCATAAATATGGTTCTTTCATTGCCGCCCTGCTTATCGACAACCACATTTATCAACCTCAAATCCTTTAACTTTGCTATGCCGCGAGACACCGAACGCTTTGATATCTGGAAAAAGTCGGCAAATTCACCGTCAGATCTGTCACAGCCCTCGTCCCTGTCGGATAGCGAATGAATCTCAGCCAATAAACACCGCTCAACAGGACTTAGATCACGCGCAAACCATAGCCTGCGCGGTATCCAGACACCCTTAAATTTCCGGCTTAGACGCCGTCTTTTCGCCATAGTAATCCCTTACAAAGCTATTTATCGAACAACATCTTTTCTTTTTTCTTGGTTTTTTTCCGCTTCGGTCTTTTTGACGCCGGTCGGTTAGATTTCATCAAACCCACAACGCCCTGGAGTTCCATGCTTTTGATAAATGATTTATATCCCCCCATGTCTCCATCTTCTAATATTCGACAGAAAGCATCTAACACAGGTACACCGTCTGGAGTCATCATCCCAACTATACCAGGTACATTTTCAAAGCAAATTGTCTTGGGCTGTATTTCACATATCAAACGGGCAAACTCAAACACCAAATTGTTCCGAGGATCTGCAATATTTCTTTTGCCGGCTGTACTAAAGCCCTGGCATGGAGGTCCGCCAACTACAATATCTACATCGCCAGGCTTTAGCCCCAACGGGTTTAGTATATCCATCGCAGACATTTTGCGGATATCGCCCAAAAAGAAGTTACTGACCCCCGGTGTACTCGCAGGTTCGTGCGATATCCAGCCGCTTCCAGCAACCGTAACCTTTTGCACCCCATCCTTAGCAGACCGTTTCATCTCTCTTTGTAGTGTTTTCTCAAGAGCTTCTTCGTCCTTCTTTTCTGTAAAGTGAAACTGGCAGGGATGCGTGCCGAGGTTGCACATATACGTTAATGACGCTGTTGGATCGTTCTCAACCGCTGCAACTACCTGATACCCCGCTTGAATCAGACCCAATGACATACCCCCACACCCCGCAAACAAATCTATGGCTATGGGGCGTTTTTTTTCTTTACAATATGCCTCCGCGGTATGTTCAAACAGTAACAACCCGGATGGCATTTCCACAATTTCATTCATTCGACAAAATCCCTTTCAAAACGGCAGGTCGATCCTGCCGGTTACATCTACCTCATATTTAAACTCGATCCGGTTGAATCTTTTCTCAGGGTACGTCTGGTAGTGTTTACAGAGCATCTTGACAAAATCCGCCGGCGACATATCCGGAAACCCCTCAGCTATGACATCAGCCTTTGTGATCGCGTCCAGACGTTCATTCCTGGTTGACACGATCTCGATCACGCAAATCGGCGTGAGCGTTTCGCCTTTTTTAAGTCCCCTGCCCTTAACCACCGCCTGTACACGATCGCCGGGTTTCAGAAACCACCACCCCAACCGCCGCGTGTTGGTCTTGATGCGGTCCCGCATCTGCTGTGTCGTTAACCAAAAACTCATGTTTCTCATTTATCGCCCCGGTTTTATTGATAATGCTTTCATGGTTTAAGGCATTCCGTTTGACGGATCGATTCAGCAAGCTTAATAGCGGCCATGCAGTCGGGTCCGTATGTGATTATCGTATAAAATCGGTTCGTTATTATTATGGCCGACTTTTTTGTTCGCATGACATAAGCCGTACCTTCTTTCTGCGGATCCTCACAAACCACCGTATTATCAACCCCCTCAGCCTCTTTGTTGCAGGTAAAAATTTTGAGCAAGGGATTTTTAAATATCACCTCAAACAGGTCTTTTTGGGGGGTCCTTTCGATAAGCTTGTCAAGTAGTGGCTTACTTACCCAGTCACATTTTAAGATTCGCTTTGCTCTTGTTTTCATGCGACCTTTCAAAATTGAGTCGCCAGGGCCATGAAGGAGGGAAGCAAACCCCAGCGACTCAGCATTTAGGAGAATGCCTTAAAAATCATCTACCGGTCCACGCGGATCCAGAGTTTTTACCGGACCCGCCGGGCATATTTCTTTATCCATATCCTGAAACATGGCCACCATATCCGTCGCTTTATCCAGGACAACACGCAAACCCACAAACCGCTCGGACATCACCAACCGCTTACACTCCTGCAACCGCCGTGCAACATCCATAAGATCGGATCTGTCACTCATACTCGGACTCCAGCATCCTCATCGTGTAACCTGACGCCGACCAGGACCTGCACCCCAGCCCACAGGCCAGCCAGTATCGCTATGATCAGTCGTTTTGCTTTCATAATAAAAAAGACCTCCGTGTCTGACTCCGGTTATCCATATTTTTCCAGTTCTGCAGGCCGGTGACGGGCGAGAAACTTTGCCCGTCACGCGGTCTCACGTTCGCGGCCTGCTTATATCCCGGGGCTTTTCGCCGATGGGTCCGTGGCCCTGCTTGTCTCTCACACAAGCGGCGATCGGTTCCCGGTCAGTTTCTTTCTTTAAGATCATCGAATAAATATCCATTGATCGGTGAGGCCCATTCAATAAGAATCTCGTCGTTACTTTCCATTGAAATACTAACTTTGGTATCTTTGCTTTCGCACGGGACATTACTATAATTCTTAGTGATCAGGCAATGATCCCGTGTAATAACAAAATTCCTTCCATCTTTACTTATACCATAAGCGCCGGTTCGTAGTTTACGATAAAGCTCTTCGCGGCGATCTGCGACCAGCGTTATGCGTTCGCTTTTGAGTTTGTCAATCTCTGCATCTATCCCTTCGATCGTCTCGGGCTGTTCAGTCTCACTGCGTTCGTTCATAATCTTAACCCCTGGCTTGTCACCAGGTACGGATGATGTCCACGGAAACTGCCCGATCACCGTAAAGCCATAGTGTACGCTGTTGAAAATCCTGCTGTCACCTTCCAGGACCACCCCACCGCCGTCATCGACGGATTGTAACAGGCCGTAGGCCCTAAATTCTTTGGGCCTTGACAGCCGTACTACTTCAATTTTGTCGCCTGGGTCCATGATTTCTCCATTTTTAAATTTATAAACATTCGTCACATAAAAAACTCGGATTTGTTGTGTCCCTGCCGCATGATTTACACGTTACAATTTCACATCGTGCATTATGTTCACCTGCCAGACTTGCCTCACGCGCAACTCTGGACAGCAGGTTCTCTTTTTTATACCAGTTTTTTGTTTTTGCCATGTCGCCTCTTTCAAGATCCCTGCGCTGGATCAGTATCCTTTTCTGTGCGATCACCCAGTCATACCTATCCGGGCCGACTCACTCGTCCGCTGCGTTAATCTAAGGCTTTATCGAGAGCCTTTGCCCATGCCCATAGCTTTTTAGAAACATATCTGAGTATATAGGAAATTGCGACACAGCAAAACAATGCAAAGGCAAATAAGGCTGTGGCGTGAAAGCCCACCCACCACTGAAAGGCAACACAGGGCATCTCTTCATTTCCTTCCTCTATATAATGCCCCACACAGAACATCGCAAATACAAAAAAGTATGCTCCAGCAACTACAACTAATACAAACAATACTACTCTCATTTTCTTTCTCCTAACATTTTTCGTTATATAAAAAGAAACCGCTGTCAGCTGGTCCTGATCGCTGTTGACGAAAGGATTGCACCTTGGCGGTTTCTTTAACTACCTGAAATATCATTGAGTCAACAGCGATCTTCATACCTATACTATTCGGCAGAAAAACGAGTTTGTCAACACTATAATTTGCTTTTTCTCACGGCCACATCATAAATCCCTTATTTATAAGCGTTTACAGATGAAAATTTTCTTCAATAAAAGGACGCCGGCTGTCCATAGCCGGCGTCCAGACAAAGAAAAGGCACCTACTTTTCCTTACGGATGCTCTCGATCTTGGCGTCAAGTTTCTCGAAATTCGCCTCCTGCCGCTTCTCGATCTTCTCGAAACCCGCCCTCTGTTGAGTGCCGATCGTCTTTAGAGTATCGTTTATAAATTCGAACTGCTGGTCCTGCTGTTCTTTGTGCTGGTCGAACACTTCCTTTTCGACTTTTTCCATATCAAGCTTTTCAATCACCCTGACATTGGTGTTTTGTTGGTTCTTAACCATCCCCCAGCTGATCGCACCGCCGACAACAACCAGTACGATCATCCATACCAGGTGCACAAGTTTTAACGTCATCGCGTTACCGTCCTTTGGCATCTCAAAAACTCCTTATCCATTTTCAATTATTTATTTTTTACGGCGCCGCTTCCAGGACCTTGATCTTCGCTTCAAGCTCCTGAACCGCCTTGACCAGGTAGGGTATGAACTGCCCCTGGCTCATTGTCCACAGACTGTCCGGATTCCCCGGCTCCGGCGGTACCGCAGCTGCCGGGCATACTGCGTAAACCTCCTGGGCCGAGAACCCGCCGGTCACCGTGGCGCCGTTTTCGGTCCACTCAAAATCCCTGACTTTCAGCGACCTGATCACATCGACCCCCTTGATCTGCGTATCGCGCACATTCTCTTTAAGCCGCTCGTCCGATACATCGAAGAACGCAAGCGCCCCGCCACCTGTCGGATGCCGGATGCCGCCTATAGAATCAGCGTTGCCGTCGAGAATGCCAACGACGTCCCAGTTACCCGTCGCCCCGTCGTCGGGACCGCCGGTCAGGTTGAGTACCTGGCGGTTGGCGTTGTTCCCGTCATTAAGGAATCTCGCTGTAAATCCGACGATATCCTCGTTGACTGCAAGCAGGTAGCTCGGTGTTGTGTCCCCTATCCCAACAAAGCCGGTACTGCTAAGGATGAAAATATCGGCCGTGCTGAACGAACCCATACTGAGCCCGGCCAGCCCCTCGTCATACCTGATGCTCGCGACGGTGGTCTCGGTCCCGTCCTCCTGGAACAGGATACTTGCATCCTGATCGGCGGAGTTATCGTCCGAATCGCTCATCAACCGGATCGTCGTTACACCGGTCGACCATATATCCAGGGCATAGTCCGGGTCGGTCACCCCAATCCCGACCAGCCCGCCATCTTCGATGAGTATCCCCGTCCCGCCGTCCTCATGCAGCGACAGGCCGTCACCGTCGACCGCTATGATGGTCTCGACCGTCAGTGTCTTAGCTGTCGCCATCCCGACATCACCGGTAATATCCAGATCCCCGGCGATCCCGCCGGTCAGTGTTGTCGCCCCGGTAACCCCGAGGGTTGTACCGACCGTCACCGCCCCTGTAAAGGTCCCACCCACCCACGTCGGGCTGTCGGTGGTTCCCAGCCCCATGAAGGTGTTGGCGGCGTTGGCATTGGATTTAGCCAGGTAGTCCTCCATAAACACATCGACCGCCACCGTCCCCGGGGTGAACGACGAGATCGCCACCGGTGCCCCGGTCGATGTAAACCCCAGCGCAGTCGACGCCCTGGATACCGAGTCGGCGAGCTCGGCGGTTATCGATGTACTGTCAGATACCGGGAATTTCAAAGACCGGTTGCTCTCCTCCTGCAGGTCGATGATCTGCTTGGTAAGTTTGTCGAGTGCGTCCTGGATGGTCCGCCGTACTCCCGAGGCGCCGATAGATGCCTCCTGTGTCTGGGGTGTGTCGCGGATGAGTAAGAGCATCTCGGTTGCCGCCGGCGCCGTCACCATCGTCACCGTACCCCCGCTGCTGAAATTATTGTTCGTCGCCGACACCGAGTAGTGTGTAGTCTCGGTCTGCTCGACCGAATTACCCGTCGCCGTAGTTATCAGGTGGACCTCAAGGTCGGCGTGCGAACCCGAGGATCCGGTGTCGATCGGAAAGCTGAACACAAATCCTGCCGTCCCCCCGTCCCCGGTAAACAGCGACTCGCGGTTTGAGGTCTCGGTGATCGAGCCCAGGACCGGCTGACAGCCGAGAATAGCGGTCAGTAACACCAGAACAAACATTTTTCGAAACATAACTTTTCTCCTTATTCTCTTAGATCAACAAGTTTCATTAATGTATTTACTACACCGAAAAGCCTCTGTTTTTCCTGCTCGTCAGTCGTCTCTGAGATAACCTTACTCACCTTGCCGATCCTGTCCTGGAGGCGATTATACAATGCAGCATCAATCCTATCACGCGAGGTAGCCGTCTCTGTATCTGATATATCATTGAGCTCCCTGCGTCTTATTGTAAACGATGACAGTTTGCTGGTAAGTTGCTCAGGTCCCTCCCATACACCGTCCGGCTCGACTTTAAAGTTGACCAGGTATTCGCGCAACCGTTTAACTTCCTTTAGGGTATGCGCTGAGCTGCGGTGGTCCTTCTGTTTGTTCTCGATAAACGTATCGGCATCGACTATCAACTCGTCTTTAAATTCGTCCCGGATATCATCGTCGACCTTCTTAGATTCCATCACCCGTCTAACGTTTTTATTATATGCCGCGATCGCCGCTCTTGGTTTCCGCGCCGTTCTGACAGCCCGCAAGGTCTCTTCTTTGTCGCCGAACAACTCCCATACATTACGTATCACACCGGCCCTGCGCCGATCTCTTTCACTCAGCGTAGGACGGATCCCGGTGATCGCCTGGAGAATCGCGATGGGTGTTCGCAGACCCTTTCTTTTGGCCTGTTTAAATACCGAAACGGATATCGGTTCGATTTTCTTTAATTCAAACAAGGCCAATTCCCGGAGTTTAACCAGTGCGGGGTCTGTATTCTTGATAACCTTATCGCCTTTAAAATCATAGATGTCCTTATTGAACGCAACCGTTACAAGGTCATAGGTCATATCAGCGATCGGAGCTTTCATGCCGCCGATCCTGCGGAGGATCTCTTTACCCAGTTCTGCGGTACCTTTTTGAGCTGACCCGAAAAGTATGTTGTAATAATCCTTGTCATAAGTCAACAGATCGATCAACACTCTGCGGCCTTTATCGTCCAGCTTGCCTGTATCCATTTTGAACAGGTCTCTGAAATCCTCCAGATTCTCCGGCCGCTTTGGCGGCTTGCCGGTAAGTATCAGCGTTCCGGTGGTTGCCGCGATCATCTTTAATACCAGCGAATTAAATATATTAGCCCGTGACCGACGTGCGTTCTTGCCAGTCTGTACGGATTCCTCGGTCCCAAGAGCTTCCGCTGAGTTTCTCGCCTGACCTAACTGCCCAACCCCGCCATCAGGTACCTCTCTTGAAAGTTCAACGGCTTTGGTATCTGTGATTTCACCTGAAGACCATTTGTTCAATACCGCAGAATTTTCTTTAGTCTTGATCCACTCCGGGGCGTTTCCTTTCATTGATTCCTGCGATGGACCGGTGAATCGTTTATCGGCGGCCCATTCGCTTAAGGCCTTTATCACCGTCCGGTAATTACCTTCAGCAAAACCCGGGGCCAGAAATACAAATCGCAACACGCTGGTAACCGTCCCGGACCGTCCGAACAGTCGCTCATTCATCTCACCGTAAAAATTCTGCTGTTCTTTTATGATCCTTATTTTCTCGATACTCTCAAGCGGCCTCCCCAGCCTGCGTTCCTGATCAGCGACGAAATCCAGGTACTTGCTGTATTTAATTTGTGGTATATAATTACTAAACATCCATTCCGTAAAATCGCTTAAAAGTCTCGCCGGCGTCAAAGCTCCCTTAATCAGACCGCCTAACGCTTTGCCGTCACTCATAAACTGTATCGCGCTTTTAAAGTCCGCCTGGGCTTGGGCCTCAACAGAAAACTTATGCCCCCCCCCGTGTTCGATATAGTCACGATACTCGGGTGTTTTAAATATCGGGTCATCCTTTGTAAATCCTTTTGTAAATCCCCGGGTTGCAGATGTTGGGTCCAGATATGGTGTATCGGCGATCGACTGCGATGTTTCGGTGATAAGATGGAAACCGCTGCCTGCAAATTTAAGTGTTCGCAGGAAATTATTCACCCCACGCAACGCCCGCAATGCCCGCCACTGTGATGTTTTGTTAGTGCTGATCAGATTATTTATCAGCCGTGCCAGATCGGGATGGACCCTGACATCATTAAATACCGGCTCATCTCCGACCTTGAGAAACCCGTCGGGGGCATCCGCGAAATTGTCTATATATTCACCCTGACCGGTTCTCAGGAGCTCGTCCCGCATAAAGATCATCCCCTCGAGCCTCGCGATAGCTGACATCTCAGACCTTAGATTCTCAACCGGGTTATTATCACGGAGTCTCAGTCCAAAACTTGTGGCATCGGCAACTGTCGGGATCTTCTTTTCCTTCGTAAAACGCTGTGTGGTCCTGAAAAACTTATCCAGAAAAGTATCTACTTCACTCCGAGGGTTCTCATAGATACCGTAGAAATAATCCTTAACCTTCTTGATATCACCGTCGGCGATGGCGGTCAAAAATTCAAAGTTGAAATCCGCGATCTCCTGGATGGCTTCTACCAGCTCTGGGCTGTTAAGTCCTTCGATCTTTGCAAGGTCCACTCTGGCCGTTGCCTGAACATCTTTACCCCCCTCGGTTACCGGGTTTCCCCTGCTATCCATAAATGTTAAAAGATCATCATCACTGAATTGCGCTAACCAGTCACCTAACTGACCGTAGTTCAGGTCCAGTGCGGTCAGCTCCTTCTCGCTGAACTCGAGTCCCCGGACCTCTGGTCGATGGATCCCGCGGATGACCGTCGCAAAAGCATCACCTCCCAGTTTCTTTTCGACCGCCCGGGACGGCTCGAATATTGCAAAGAATAACCTCGGTATCGATCGGGCTATCTCTATCAGCGCAGAACCCGCCTCTTTAGCTTTTTGTTTCAGTGGTTTTGGATCCCGGGCAACGAACGGCTTGGTCTTATCGAAGATCTCGGCCAGGCGTTTTTTGTCAAGTAACTGATCTTTTTTCTGATCGGCTAAGAACCTCTGACGCTTTGAAATTGCAACGAGCAATTCCTTATTACTCTTATTAAGCCCTGTAATACCAAGTTGTTTAGCCCGGGCCTGCAGTTCTCTCCTGCTTAATTTTTGTATCGCCTGATCTACTATTGCCTGGTCGATGATCCCAGTCGGGTCCGGTGGACCGGTCCCCAGGTCACCCTCTAACCCTGCCTGATCAATGCCAGCGATCGCGCCAGTCTTATCTGCGATCTGCTTATCAAGGTGATCGATGAATACCTGATCCCTTTGGTTGGCCGGTAAAGCCTCCTGTTCAGCCTTCCACTTAGTTAACTCGGCCTCCTCCCCAGTGAGTCGCTCCTGAACCGTCTTTGCAGTAGCGGGCGCCACAGGGGCCTTAATGGGTTTGGTAATTGCCGGTGGTTTAGCAGTCACAGCCGCCGGCTTTGCTCCTTTCGCCAATTCCGCTGTTTTGGTAGCCTGTTGGGCTGCCTTTTCAGCGGCAACCGCTTCGGAACTGACATTACCGGAGTTCCAGTATGCTGCGGTGGCGGCGTTCTTTTGTGCCTGTTTTGTCAGTTCTTTCCTCATATCCCGGGTGATCTTGTTAATTTTCGCAGCATCCGCTGGAGTGGGTTCAATACCGAAACGTGACCTGAACTGTCTTGTAGCCTCTGCTTTAAGGTCATCATTAAAATGTTTCCTGCCGGCGTTCATGATCCGCGGATGGTTTTGCCATAACCAGGTATACGCCCTGTTGACCGCCAGCTGGGCTTTCTGGCCGATAGGTGTCGATATCAATGCTTTGCCAGCTGCCCCGACCACCGGGGTCAGTATTGCAAAACCCAACCCCCACAGGGCACCACTGGCAGTGGCTTCCCTGACACTGGCGCCGAATGTTTCCTGCTGCTCTTCCAGCTGCTGTTTCGTTATATCCAAGTCAGCCGCCTCTTTAATCAGGCCAGTTTGTACGGCCCCGGCTTCCAAGGTACCTATCTCCACGCGCGTTGCTTCGATCTGGGCGTTGACATCTGTCAGCTGTTCGGATATCTCCTCCTGCTGTTCCTCAAATTCTCTGCCTTTAAGGGCCTGTGAACCACCGGACCATGCCGCCAGAAACGTAATATTTCCCGGCGCATGTTTCAGGAACGCGACAAGTGCATCGGTACCCAGCTTCTTTAAACCCGCTTTACTGAGCGTCTTGACCGCCTCTGTGCCGCCGACAGATACGATTTCTTTAGCTATGAACGGCGCCGCCAGTTTTTGCCCGGCCTTGCTTAACAACCTGCCGGTGCCGGTGGCTCTGAAAAGCCCGGATATAACATAAAACTCCGCCGCCTTTTCAGCTGTCCACCCCACAAGCTCCGGTCCTTTGGTGAACCATTCAGGGTTATTGATCATCTCATCACCATATAAGTCGTGCAGATCTTTTGGGGTTATCAGTCCAGCCTCTTTGGCTGCCACGCCTCCTATCCGCGTCAGATAATGCCTGGTAGCCATATAGGCATCGAAAGCGAATCGTTTAATGACATTCATCTCCCAGTAACTCTCAGGCTTGCTGGTACCTTCATAGCCCGCGGTGAGGAACTTTTTCCAGAAACCCGGTTCCGGACCTGCAATAAGTTGGTCCCTGTCATCGGCGGTCCTTACCTCCTGTATTGGCAGATCGTCAGGATCCGCGGGCCCAAAGGTTTGTATATCGTCAAAATTATCCTCCGCCGTCTGCAGGGGAATCTCGAATAACTCGGCATCCTGTAAAGTCTGTTTTGCTCGCTCCTCAGCCTCAGCGGGTGTCTGTGGCAGCTGGTTGGGATCATCAGGCTCGTTTATACCTCCCCCGGGTCCTTCGATACCAAAATGCTCATTTATCTCCCGGTCGCTAAACCCCGCACCCCTGAGTTCAGCCCGCTGTTTGTCCAGGTGATCGGCGACCTCCTGTTCTTCGAATCCAGCTTTTTTAAATTCAGTTATCGTCGGCATTATTCACCCGCCACCCTGGCATTGTACTGATCTATGGTTTCACCTTTTTTCTTTTTCGGTACTGTTCTGCCTTCCGGGATTGTTCCCTCTGCCAGCGAATCCTCAACCTCGATCCTGAGCTCCTGAATTTGTTCAAGGGTCCTGCGGTATGTAACAAGCAGACCACGGCTCTTTACATAGATATCATCAGAGGTCCATTCGGGATTATCCCTGACCAGCACATTTAGCGCCCGGGTATACTGGTCCCAGTTCCAGAGTTCGTCTTTTCGCTTATCGGCCGCCTCTTTGAATGTTGTCGCCTCACCTGTAAGCAACGCATCCAAAGCACTCTGGGTTATCGATACCAGCTGGCCCCTGCTGAATTGATAGGCGCTGTCGACAGCAGCCCCCTTATCGGCGGCGATCGGGTTGGTGATCGCCGCCTTCATCTCTTTTGAGTCGTCAATACTAAGCCCGGCGCCGACTTTATCGGCCAGTTCATCGGGCCCTGGCACATCTGTACCCCGTAATATCCTCTGCCAGAAATCCGCTCTGATCTCCGGGTCAGACTGCAAAAACCGCAGGTTCTTTGCACCAGCGGCCGCCTCGTATTTCTCCTGGGTCATCTTCCAGAGTTTCTGCTGCTCATTCTCTCCAAGTGCTGTCGCCTCGATCATATCCCGTGTTACCGGGATGATAATACCCTGCTCATCGAAGTTCTCATCGGCTAATCCGTCGTAGATCGTCCCACGGTCCTCCTCCTGGGCGGCGGTAAGTCTGATCTTGGCCTGCTGGTCCTGGAAATCAAGTGTAGTTTTCAAACTGCTCTGCAGCTCCTGTCGTTTCTTAGCTTCGATACCCGGTGTGTTCTCAGGGTTCAGTAACCACTTAGCGGCATCCGCCGGCCCATTCTCCGGGTCCGCTGCCGCAATCATCTGGGCCGTTGTCAGGTATTTGTTTGTCAGTATGCCGTCCAGCGCGGTGGCCTTGACAGTCTGGTACTGGTTCTCCAGAAGCGCCGCCTCGCCCTCGTTAAGCACCCCGGTATCGGTAAGTTCCTGGAAGTATTCTTTCCGCTCGGTGTTCGCTTTCTTGATCTCCTCCGGCGTCTCGGCTCCCAGCTCCTCGGACACGAACGCGTCAATCTTAGCCGATAATGTTCTTCGGGTCTCCCTGACAAGTTTTGTCTGTGCGTCGCTGTCGATCGTCCGGCCGCGCACCGCCCGCTGATAGTCAAACTCTTTCTGTGTTCTGCGGGCGGCCCCTTTGTGGTTGACTTTCTTGATCCTTTCGGCGGTAAACGCGTCGTGCCATGCGTTGAATTTCTCGCCGTAAGTACTATAGTCCGTACTTTTGAGCAACTCCGGCTGAAACTCGCGAAATGCCGTCGCATAGTCCAGCC
>SDBT01006716.1_pt1 | contig 19028 bp, 15 predicted proteins | sample 2277101 | NCBI WGS metagenome assembly SDBT01 (sample SAMN10404973, study PRJNA504765) | marine sediment metagenome | isolation source: marine sediment core GS10_PC15, 103 cmbsf | place: Arctic Ocean: Southern Knipovich Ridge | collected 2010 | reverse complement strand
GCCTTCAGATCCCTTATGATCCTGAGGCCGACGTCGCCGACTAGGAACTTGCGCAGACTAGCCGCCACCTCGGAACCAATGCCCGGGATAGCAGCTATCTCGTCCATCTCCGGCGCCAAGCGAGCCAAAGTCTCGATATCCTTGAACTCGTTGACCAGATTGGCGACTACTCTGTTGATGCCCTTCATTCCGCCCCAGACTCGCAATTCTCTTGCCAAGTCCTCCGCCCACTCGCTCTTCCGTTGGCTTTGAATCTTCGCTACTGCCGCCTGTCCTTCTTTGCTGGCGAAGTACGTCCTCAATGCCTCCGCCGTCTTCGGCCCCACTTCCGGGACCGGCGCGAGATAGTCTCTCCTATTCGCGGCGCAGATCAGCGAGTCAATGCTGCCGAACTTCGCCGCCAGCATATCGGCCACACTGTTCCCAACGAGAGGAATGCCAAGTCCTGCGAGCAGTCGCGCCAGGCCCATTGCCTTGCTCTTGCTGATTTCGCTCACGATCTTCTCGGCCGACTTGTGCATGAGTCGCTGCACTATCTCCTTCTTTGGGCTCTTCGGGTTGGGATAGCGCGACATCTCCAGTCCCACCAGATCGTCAATCGTGAGCCTGTGGAGATCTGCAAAGTGACGTATCAGGCCCGCCTCCACGAGGCGGTCGACCACCGCGTCACCAAGGCTCTCTATGTTCATCTGGTCCCGTCCGGCGAAGAAACGCAGGCGTTCCTTGAGTTGGGCGGGGCACTCCGGGTTGATGCAGCGGAGGTAGACGCCCCCCTCGTCCCGTGCGGTCTGGCCCTCGCAGGCCGGGCAGGCCGCCGGCGGGCGGATGGGCCGGGCGTCCTTGGGCCGCCTGGCGGTGACCACCTGGACGACCTGCGGGATGATCTCGCCGGCCTTTTCGACGAGGATCGCGTCGCCGACGCGGACGTCGAGCCGGTCGATCTGGTCGAAATTGTGCAGCGATGCGTTGGCGACGGTGGTGCCGGCCAGTTGGACCGGGTCGAAGTGGGCCACGGGCGTGATCGTCCCCAACCGGCCCACCTGGAAGGACACCTCGCGCAGGACGGTCTCGGCCCGCTCGGCCGCGTACTTGTAGGCGATGCACCACCGCGGGTATCGGCTGGTGGCGCCCAGGGCGGCGCGATGGGCGAGCGAGTCGACCTTCACGACCATCCCGTCCATCTCGTAGGGCAGGTCGTAGCGTCGCGTGGCCCACTCGTCGATGACGGCGTGTATTTCCTCGACGGAGCGGCACGTGCGGGCATGCGAGTTGACGGGAACCCCCCACCGCCCCATCGCCGCCATCATCTCCGACGCCGGGCCCTCGGGGGCGGGCTCGACGGCCCCGAACCCGTGGGCCACGAACGCCAGGTTCCGCTCAGCCACGGCCTTGGGGTCGAGCTGCTTGAGCGTCCCGGCGGCGCCGTTGCGGGGATTGGCGAACGTCTCCTCGCCCGCTTCGGCCCGGGCGGCGTTGAACCGGGCGAACTCCTCCCGCGGCCAGTAGATCTCGCCCCGGACTTCCAGCACGGCCGGGGCCCCCTCCCCCACCAGCGACAGCGGGATGGACTTGATCGTCCGGGCGTTGACGGTGACGTCGTCGCCGGTCCTGCCGTCCCCGCGCGTCACCGCTCGGGCGAGCAGGCCGTTCTCATAGCGAATCGACGCCGCCACGCCGTCTATCTTCGGTTCGACCGTGTAGACGTACTCCTGGCCGGGCAGGCCCTTGGCCACGCGCTGGTCGTATTCGCGGAGTTCCTCGAGGCTGTAAGTGTTGTCGATGCTGAGCATCGGCACGTCGTGGGCTACCTTGGCGAAGCCTTCGATCGGCTCGCCGCCGACGCGCTGGGTGGGGGAATCGGGCGCGATCAACTCGGGGTGGGCCGCTTCCAGCGCCTTCAACTCGTCCATCAGCTCGTCGTATTGGCGGTCGGAAATTTCCGGCGCGGCCTCGACGTAGTAGAGCCGGTCGTGCCGGCGTATTCCCCGGCGAATAGATTCAATGCGTTCGGCGTCGGAAGCCATCGGACGGCTACCCCGAATCGGCCGGCACCAGGCACAGGAACCGCAGCGGCCGGGCGCCCGTATTGGCGAACTGGTGCAACTCCTCGGGCGGAATGTAGGCGCAGTCGCCGGCGGCGATCGGCCGGTCCTCGCCGTCGCCCCGGACCACCCCCTCCCCCGCCACAACGTACACCTCGTGCTCCCAGCCGTGGCTGTGCAGCGGCGTATGCCCGTCAGGCGCCACGTCGAACATCCGCATGTTGAAATGCGGAGCGTCCTGGTCCGGGCCGATCAGCATCCGCATGTTCACGCCCGCCACGCCGTCCATCTCCACCGGCTTGGCCTGGACCGACTCGGCCGACTTGATTTCCATGTCGGAGCCCTTCCCGCGGCGAGCGTCAGATCAACTCGTCGCCCTGCTTGGCGTAGATCCACCTCTCACCGATCCGTGTATAGTCCAGGACCTCCTCGTCCGCGAAGAAGACGGGGATTTCCGCCGCGGCCGACTCGGCCGAGTCGGACCCGTGGATGAGATTGTACCGGCGGCTCATGCCCAGGTCCCCGCGGATGGTCCCGGCCTCGGCGTCAGGCCCGAACGTCGCGCCGATCAGCTTGCGGGCCACAGCGATCGCGCCGATACCCTCCAGCACCATCGCCACCACCGGCGCCGCCGTGATGAACTCGACCAGCGGCTCATAGAAATCTTTGCCCTCGTGGACGGCGTACATCCGCCGCGCCGTCGGCTCATCGACCTGCACCATCTTCAGGGCCGCGATCTTCAGCCCCTTGGCCTCGAACCGCGCCACGATCCGGCCGACCAACTGCCGCTGGACGGCATCGGGTTTGAGCAGCACCAGCGTGCGCTCCGCAGCAGACTGCTTGTTCACCGACGTGTCTCCCTTCACTGAACCGCCTTACGAAAACGTCCTCGTCGGGCCACTGTAAGATGCCTCCGCCCCCCGGTCAAGCGCCGCCGGGGCCACCCGCCGGGCCCAATAAAAGCGTTTGACACGCTCACGACCCACTGATAGCATTACGTGTCTGTATGGATAGGCGTGGAGGTGGCATACGCCCATGGCCGACGAGTTGAAGGGCAAGACGATCCTGCTGGTCGATGACGACGCCGAGGTGCTCAGTGCGATCAAGATCGCCCTGGAAGACACCGGGGCCGAGATCGACACCGCATCCGACGGCAACACGGCCGTGCGGAAGGTCGCATCCGACCAGCCCGACCTGGTGGTGCTGGACCTGATGCTGCCCAAGCGGAGCGGCTTTCTGGTGATCGAGAGGCTCCGCCAGACAGTCGCCGACAATATGCCGCGCCTGATCATGATCACCGCCAACCTCGGCCAGCGCCACAAGGTCTTCGCCAAGAGCCTGGGCGTGGACGTGTACATGACCAAGCCCTTCCGGATGGACCGCTTAATCGAGTCGGCAGTGGAATTGATTGGTTGACGCGGGCGCAAATGTCGATTACTAATGGCACACAACGAGCGAAACGACTATAGAGTGGATTGAGGATGACAGAGACGACAGAGGACTGACAAAGACGCAGGACAGAGGCGAAAGACAAGGGAAAGAAAAAGAGACAGCATTGACAGAGGGCAGGCATTGGTAGGTATGGCTGAGGCAAGTATTACAAAGCACGGTATCGTGGAAACACACCGGCGTCACGACAGCGACACCGGTTCGGCCGAAGTGCAGATCGCGCTGCTCACCGCGCGGATCAACCATCTGACCGAGCACCTGAAGACGCACAAGAAGGACTTCGCGTCGCGTCGCGGCCTGCTGAAGCTGGTGGGCAAGCGCAGCAGCCTGTTGAAGTATCTGGCGAAGTCCGACGCCGCTCGGTACCGGCAGATTATCGCCAAGCTTGGTCTGCGCAAGTAGCCTTGCCAGTCGACGGCCCCGCCCACGGGCGGCCGCCGGCTCCTGCCGTGGGGTTTACATTCCGCACCCGACCATCCCCTTGGGTCGTCTGGTTCGATGCATCGCCCATGCCCCCCTGCCATGACCGAGATAATCTCACAGAAGAGAAAGCCAATAGAGAAGGCAAACAGGTAAAGAGGACAGAAAAGTGGACAAAACGACAGCAGTGACGGTAATTGAGAAGGAACTGGGCGGCCTGACGCTCCAACTGGAAACGGGCAAGGTCGCCAAGCAAGCGCACGGGGCTCTGACGGTTCGCTACGGCGACACGGTCGTCCTGGCGACTGTACTGACGGCCCCGCCGACGCGGGATATCGACTTCTTCCCCCTGTACGTGGACTATCGCGAGATGCAGTACGCCGGCGGCAAGTTCCCCGGCGGGTTCTTCAAGCGCGAGGGCAGGCCATCGAGCAAGGAAGTGCTCACCTGCCGGATGATCGACCGGCCCATACGCCCGTTGTTCCCGCACGATTTCGACAACGAAGTGCAGATTCAGTGCATGGTCATCTCCTCCGACCGGGAGAACGACTCCGACGTGTTGGCCATGATCGGCAGCAGCGCGGCGTTGGCGCTGAGCCCCGCCCCGTTCCTGGGGCCGATCGGCGCCGTTCGCATCGGGCGGATCGACGGGGAGTTCGTTCTGTTCCCGACGTTCGCCCAGCGCGAGGAGAGCGATTTTGACATGGTCGTCGCGGGCCACGAGCAGGCCATCAACATGATCGAGCTCGGCGGCAACGAAGTGTCCGAAGAGGTGGCCCTGGAGGCCTGCAAGTTCGGCTTCGAGGCCGTCCGCGAGATCGTCGCGATGATCAAGGAACTCGCCGACAAGGCGGGCGTCGAGACGACGTTCGAGTCCACCCCGCTCAACGAGGAGCTGGTCAAGCTGGTGGCGGACAAATGCGAAAAGCCGATCCGTCAAGCCAAGGGCATCCAAGGCAAGTCAGAGCGGGAGGAAGCCGTCGCCGCCGTGCGTAAGCAGCTTCTGGCCGAGCTGTGCCCCGAAGGCGAAGAGGCTCCGTCCTACGATCCGGCCGACGTGCAGAAGGCCTTCTATAAGCTCGAGGGCAAGGCTTTACGTGCGATGGCCCTGGAAGGCGACAGGCCGGACGGCCGGTCGGCCAAGCAGATCCGCCCGATCACCATTGAGGCCCCCTTCCTGCCGCGGACGCACGGGTCCAGCCTGTTCACGCGGGGCGAGACCCAGTCCATGGCGGCCGTGACCCTCGGCACCCCACGCGACCAGCAGAAGATCGACGGGCTCCAGGAAGAGTACTACAAGCGGTTCATCCTGCACTACAACTTCCCGCCGTTCAGCGTGGCGGAGATTCGCCCGATCCGCGGGCCCGGGCGGCGCGACATCGGCCACGGGGCGCTGGCCGAGAAGAGCCTCGAGCCCGTGCTGCCCTCGGTCGACGACTTCCCCTACACCGTCCGCGTGGTCAGTGAAATACTGGAATCCAACGGTTCCAGCTCGATGGCCTCGGTGTGCAGCGCGACCACGGCCCTTATGGACGCCGGCGTGCCCATCAAGGCTCCCGTTGCCGGCATCAGTATCGGCATGGTCAGCGAGGGAGGCCGGAAGGTCCTGCTGACCGACATCCTCGGTGAAGAGGACTTCCACGGTGACATGGACTTCAAGGTGGCCGGCACCTCCAACGGCATCACGGGCATCCAGTTGGACATGAAACTCCAGGCCGGCATCGACATGGAGACCATCGGCGAGACACTCGCCCAAGCCAAGGAGGCCCGCGCCGAGATCCTCGATGAGATCGCCAAGGTGATCGAGGCGCCTCGCGACAGCCTGAGCAAGTTCGCCCCGCGGCTGTGCTCGCTGACGATCGACCCGGAGAAGATCGGCAAGGTCATCGGCCCGGGCGGCAAGACCATCAAGGCCATTCAACAGACCCACAGCGTCACGATCGACATCGAGGACGATGGGACCGTGTTCATCGGCGGCGAGAACGCCGAGGGCGTCGAGAAGGCCATGGCCGAGATCGAGGCCATGACCGAGGAGATCAAGATCGGCGCGACGTACACCGGCAAGGTCGTGAATATTCGCGACTTCGGCGCGTTCGTCGAACTGGCGCCCGGCATGGACGGGCTCTGCCACGTCTCGGAACTGGCCGAGGAGTACGTCAAGAACGTCGGTGATGTTGTCAAGTTGGGCGACACCATCACGGTCAAGGTCATCAATGTGGACGACCAAGGACGCGTGAAACTATCCCGCAAGGCCGCCCTGAAGGAAGAGGGCAAATCCGACAAGTCGTAAGGATTGCAATAGTTGGAGAAATACTGTCCCTGACCCTTGCGGAACTACCTCCGCGGGTGTAGATTATCTGCTTAGAAGTATATCCCTGCGCCGGGCTATTGTGCCCGGGCCGGCCGGTTTGATGGTGTGCGCGATCAAGATGCTGGAGCCGGTCGAGAGGGATGCATGTCATGTTAGGGGTGTAGTTTATTAGTCCAGAGATCACCGGCCTCCTCTGTCCGCACGTGGACAGTCGGGATCTCGCCGATTCGGGTTCAGGCGGCCCGGAGCGGTCAGGAAGGAGGTGGACGCATGCCCACCGGCACGGTCAAGTGGTTTGATCCCAAGAAGGGCTATGGGTTCATCATCGGGGATGAAGGACAGGACGTATTTGTTCACTATTCCAGCATCATGGGGGAAGGCTTTCGGGCCCTCAAGGACGGCGAAACCGTCAGCTATGAGCTGGTCGTGGGCGAGAAGGGCCACCAGGCCCGAAACGTTCACCAGGACTCCCCGGTCCAGTCGGATGACAGCAAGGAGGTTCAGAGCCCTGCTGGCTGAGGGTGATGTTCCTTCGAACCGTCTTTGACGGGACAGCTTGCGTTTCGCTGTACGGTCGGTATGCTGTGCCGGCGGGGCCTCCCGCAATCGGGCAGGCCGGGCCGACGACGACCGGGAGCGTGCCGGCCGGGGCCTAAGGCGCCCGGGATGTGCCCGCCGGCGAACGCTGGGCCTATCGTCATGACGTGGAAACCGTTGCTCTTGAGCGCACTGTCGGCCGCTGTGGCGGCGGCAATTGCGACCGTGGTCGTGCGATGGAAATGCTGCGCCAACTCCCGCCGCGACGATCAACGCCCTGACGACGATCGGCACCTGCTCGATATTGCCCGGCTGACCGGCGGACTGGCCCACGAGATCAAGAACCCGCTGTCTACCATCAAACTGAACCTCAAGCTCCTGGCCGAGGACTTCCAGACCGGCGACAGCGAGCTCCATCGGCGCAACCACAATCGGCTTGTCCAACTCCAGGGCGAGGTCCAGCGCGTTCACGACATCCTGGACGATTTCCTTAAGTACGCCGGCGAGCAGGAGCTCCATCTCGCCACGGTGGACCTGGGCAACTCGATGGAGGAGCTGATGGATTTCTTCCGCCCGCAGGCCGAGGCCGGGCGAGTGGTGCTCCGCGGCAGCTTGCCCGAGCAGCCCCTCCTGTGCCGCGTGGACCCGGCCATGTTCAAGCAGGCCGTGCTGAACCTCATGATCAACGCTACGCAGGTCATGCCGGACGGCGGGGAGCTGTTGCTGCGGCTGAGCGAGAACGAATCGAGCGCCATTGTGGAGGTCATCGACACCGGCCCGGGGGTCCCGCCGGATATGAGGGAGCGGATCTTCGACCCCTACCATTCTGGCCGGCCCGGCGGATCGGGCCTGGGGCTGCCCACGACGCGCCGGATCGTCCGGCGGCATGGCGGGGAGATCCAGCTCGACAGCGAACCGGGCAAGGGGACGCGATTCGTCATCAGGCTGCCGACCGGCCGGCGCGGCGACTGAGTCTGCGGCCCCCGAGCCGATGGAGCGGACATGACTGACGAGATTCCCATCCTTGCCCCTCCACAGCCCATCCGTCCAGGCGACGCGTCGCAATTGGACGCCGTTGTAGCCGCGGCCGCACGCTCCTTGCCGGCCGAGGGGCCCCTGACGGTGGTGGTCAACGACCCCCAGCGGGCGACGAACACCCCGGCCGTGCTCGAGCGGCTACGGGCAGCCCTGCCCCACACGCCCTGCCGGATGCTCGTGGCGACGGGCACACATCAGTTCGGACTCACCGCCCGCAGGCCTTTCGAACGCAAGCTGCACGCCGCCTGGCTCGCCGACGAAATCGCCTGGCACGATTGCTCGGCAGACAACCTCGCGACCGTCCCCGGCGAACGGCCCTGGCGATGCCACCCGTGGCTGCTGGCCCAGGACGGCGGACTTCTGGCAATCGGCTCCTGCGAGGTCCACTATTTCGCCGGGATCACCGGCGCCCACAAGACCGTAACCATCGGCTGTGCCGCCCTGGCGGACGTGGAGGCCAACCACGCCGGCGCCCTGTCGCCGGACTCGCGTCCGGGCCGCTTGGCGGGCAACCCCGTCCATGAGGGCATCGCTGCGATGGCCCGCGGCCTGGAGGCCTTCCGGCCGGTGGTGGCCGTCAACCTGCTCCAGGCAGGCGAGCAGGTGCTTGGAGCCGAGGCCGGCGGCGTGTTGGACAGCCTCGAGCGAATCGCCCCGATGGTTCGCTCGGCGTGCATCCGCACGATCCCGCGTCCGGCTGACGCGCTGGTCCTCGAGACGGACGAGGTACTCGGGCGGAGCTTCTACCAAGCCGACAAGGCTATCAAGAACAACGAATGGGCCGTGCGCGACGGGGGCGTTCTGGTGCTGGCGGCCGACTGCCCCGACGGCGTTGGCCAGGACCACTTCATGGCCCTGCTGGGCGAGTGCGAGGACCACGCCTCCGCCGCCGCGACCGTGCGGCGCCGCGGCTACCGCCTCGGCGACCACAAGGCCGTCAAGCTCCGCTACCTGACCGATGTGCGCGGCGTCCGGGTGTTCGCCGTCAGCGGGGGCCTGAGCGCCGAGGCCTGCCGCGTGCTGGGTTTCACCCCGGCGGCCTCCCCTGCCGCCGCCCTCGCCTCGGCCGATATCGACCTGACCGGGCCGGACGTCTACCGCGTCCCGGACGCGTGCAATACCTGCGTGACGGTCCAGGGCGACGACCCGCAGACGCCCCCCCCGGCGCTTTGACAACGCACCCCCGGCGAGATAGCCTACGGACATGGCAAGAGTGGAAGATTTCAGCGCGGATATCCTCGTCGTCGATGACGAAGTGGCCCACGCCGAGGCGATGGCCGAGGGGTTGGCGCGGCTCAACCACAGCGTCGAACAGGCCCACAGTGGCGAGGAGGCTATCCCCCGGCTGCGGCGAGAGCATTTCGACGTGATCGTCACCGACCTGATCCTCGGCGGCGAGCAGGACGGGCTGGCCGTACTCGCGGCCGCTCGCAAGCACTCCCCCGGCACGGAGGTGATCCTGGTGACCGCCCACGCCACGGTCGCCACCTGCCGCACGGCCTTGCAGGATGGAGCCTTCGACTACATCGAGAAACCCCTCGACCTGGACGAACTGCGGACCGTCGTCCAGCGTGCCGCCGAGCGAACCGCCCAGCAGCGGGTCATACGCGAGCTTCGCGAGCAGATTGACAAGCACTACGGCCTGGAAGGCATCATCGGAAACTCAGCGGCGATCATCTCCGTGCTGGAAACGATCCGCCGCATCGCCCCATCCAATCTGCCGGTGCTCATCCAGGGAGAGTCCGGTACCGGCAAGGAACTCATCGCCCACGCCATCCACAACAACTCCCGCCGGCGCGAGGGCCGGCTGGTGACGCTCAACTGCGCGGGGCTGAGCGAATCGCTGCTGGAAGACGAGCTGTTCGGGCATGTCAAGGGCGCCTACACGGGCGCGGCCGCCGACCGAAAGGGCCGGTTCGAGTACGCCGACGGCGGCACCATGTTCCTCGACGAGGTGGGCGACATGCCGATGGCCATGCAGGCCAAGCTCCTGCGCGTCCTCGAGAACGGCGAGCTTGTACCCGTCGGAAGCAACGAGCCCGTTCACGTGGACGTTCGCATCATCAGCGCCACCAACACCCACCTGGAGCAGCGCGTCGGCGAGAAACGCTTCCGCGAGGACCTGTACTTCCGGATTAACGGGGTGCTGGTCCAAGTGCCTCCTCTGCGTGACCGGCGGGAGGACATCGCCCCGCTGATCGAGCACTTCATCAAGACGGCCAACGAGTCCCACGGCACCAAGGTCACCGACGTGACGCCCGAGGCCCAGCGGGCGCTGACCAGCTTCGACTGGCCGGGCAACGTCCGTCAGTTACGCAACGTGGTGGAGAACATGGTCGTGCTGGCCGGCGATAACAAGCTGGGCGTTGAAGACCTGCCCACGGAGCTGCGCAGCCCGGCTGCCGGCGAGGGCGCCATCGGCGCTCTGGCCGGGATGAGCATCTCCCAGGCCGAGAAGGAACTCATCCGCAACACCCTCAAGATGGTCGGCGGCAACCGCACCCAAGCCGCCAAGATGCTCGGCATCGGGGAGCGCACCCTCTATCGGAAGATTAAGGAATACACTCTCAAGGAGTAGCGCTCCGCCGCACAGTGACGATGGAAGAGCAACTGCCCGAGCAATCCAACGCCGACGAAGCCGAGCCCACCGCGTCGAAGATCGGCCGCATTCTCGCCAGGGTCGGGGCGCTTGTGTTAGGGGTCATCTGGCTCGGCCCGGTCGGGCTCATGGTCAGTTTGGCGTTCGGCATGGCCCGGAGCGAGTTGCGGAAGCCGTTCGTCTACCGCCCCGTGGAGGCCGTCGTCACCAAGTACACTCCCCCCTCCACCCATACGGACGACTTCGAGGAGAAGACCCACACGCCGGGCGAGATCACTTACTCCTATGAAGTGGCCGGACGCGCTTACACGGACACCTTCAGCCAGCCCAAATCCCCCAACGAGCACACGTCCGACCTCATGGGCCGCGTGGCCGTGGGCACGAAGGTCAAGGCCTGGTACGACCCGGGAGACCCCTCCCGGTCCACGCTGCGGCCGATCGCCTCCCCATTGGTCCTGTCCTTCATCATGTTCCTGATGCCGTTCCTGGCCGTCGGGCTGGGGATGATCTTCTACGGAGTCACGAGCAAGGGCCCCAAGTTCCAGCCCCGCTCCAGCCGGCCCTCAGGCTCCCGCAGCCGGGGGGTGACCGTCAGCGGCGGCGGCCCCTACACGGGAACCTACGCCGCCTCCTCGGCGATTGGTGCGTTTGCGTTCTTCCCCATTTGCTTATTCCTTCCGTGGTGGATGGGCTGGCTGGTGGGTATCGGCCTGATCGTGCTGGTCATTCCACTGCTGACGTGGCGGATCGGGGGATACTTCAAGCGCCGCTCCCAGCGCAAGGCCCAGGCCAAGGCCGAATCCGCCGCCAGCGCCCCACCGGCCGCCACACCAGCCCCCGTTCAGCCGACCATCCAGGTGGCGGACCTGCCTCGCACCGGCCAGAAGCTCCCCGGCTGCGGCAAGATGCTATTGGGCATGACGGCCGTCACGCTCTTCTGGTGCGGGATCACGGGCGTGTTCGTCGGCTTTGCGTGCCATTCCATACTCAAGCACCTGGAGGCGCAGAAACGGTTCGTCGCCGTCGAAGGTGAGGTGATCGCCAGCAAGGTCAAGACGGACACCGGCGACGACTCCACCACCTACAAGCCCCTGGTCAAGTACCGCTACGTCGTGGCCGGCCGGGAGTACACGTCCATGCGGTACAGCTACGACTCGTTCTCGTCCAGCGACAGTTCGTGGGCGTATCGTGTCGTCAAGGAGCATCCGCCGGGCGCGAAGGTGACCGTCTACTGCGACCCCGAGGAGCCGTCCGACGCCGTGCTCCAGCGCGACGTGCCGAGCATGAGCTACTTCCTGCTGCTGTTCGTCCAGCCGTTCGTGATGGTCGGCCTGGGGCTGATCGCCTGTACGATCTCAATCCCGATCGCCCACACCAGGGCCCGCGCGTTCGTCTCCGAGCCGTCCGTGCTGCCTGAGTCGATCCCGGGCTGGGGAACGGCCCGGCGGGAGATGGGCGGCTGGGTGATTCGCGGCGGCGGCGCCTGGTATGCTCCCTTCGTCGCGCTGGGCGCAGGCTATGCACTGACCTGCTTTGTCGGCATCTTCGTGGTGGTCCTAGCCTTCGGCGGCCCGGAGGAGGCCGACCCCGACAAGCTCTTTACGATCTTCGCCATCGCCGGCGGCGTCGGCGTGATGGCGATGCTCGTCACGCTGCTACGCGGCCGCCGCAAGGCCAAGCTCCTCATCGATCCACAGTTACGGCGATTCAGCTTGACCGGACCGAACCGAAACGTCGAGCTGAGATTCACTGACATCGCCGGGTGGATCGTCCGGACGATTCCCGATCCTCGCGGTGTCCGCGTCAACGACAAGCTGCTGACCTGCCCGCTGCTGCTGCTGGTGACTACCACAGACGGCCGCGAGGAGCCCGTCCACGTGTTCCGCACGCGAGGCTCGCAGACCAACGTCGCCGAGAAAGTCGCCCAGGCCTTCGCAGAGATGACCGGCAAGCCGTTGGAAACCGGCCAGGTGATCCCAGAGGAGGCGATCCAGGCCGACGGCATCGCCGACGCCCTCAAGCAAGCCTTCCGCAGCAATCGCAAGCAGAACGAATTGCGCAAGCAGTACCGTGACATCATGTAGCCGCCGGCCAATTGCTCTTTGACTCGCTCCCGTCCGCTCTTAGAATTGCTCCATCTTAATACGCGCGCCAACGGAGTAGTCGTTCATGCCGAGCATCAAGGTACTGCCGCGACACCTGGTAAACAAAATCGCCGCGGGCGAGGTGATCGAGCGTCCGGCCAGCGTGGTCAAGGAACTGCTGGAGAACGCCCTCGACGCCGGGGCCACGGTGATCGACGTGGTCGTTGAGGACGGCGGCCGCAGGCTCATCCGCGTCAGCGACAACGGGCGAGGCATGGGGCCCGAGGACCTGGCACTGGCCCTGACCCCGCACGCCACCAGCAAGATCATCGAGGAGGAGGACCTGTACCACATTACCTCGATGGGCTTCCGCGGTGAGGCGATGGCGTCGATCGCGTCGATCTCGCACGCCCACATCGTCACGGCCCGGCGCGACGGCGACGACCCGGCCGGCTACGAGATCCAAGCATCCGGTGAGAAGGCCGAGCAGGTCCGCCCGGCGGCCTCAGCCGGCGGAACGACCGTGACCATTCGAGACCTGTTCTTCAACACGCCCGCCCGGCGAAAGTTCATGCGCACGGCCGGCACGGAGTTCGGCCACATCGTCGAGCAACTCGCCCGCGCCGCCCTGCCCCGCTGCGACGTCGCCTTCTCCCTGACCCACAACGGCCGGACCACCCACCGCCTGCCCGCCGGAGACCTGCGACGCCGCGTGGCGGACTTCTTCGGGCCCGAACTGGCCGAGGGGCTCATCGACGTCGGCAGCCAGGAGGAGGGCGCCCGCATCTCCGGGGTGATCGCCCCGCCGTCCGCCGCACGGGCGTCGGCCCGTTGGCAGTACTTCTTCGTCAACCGACGCTACGTGCGTGACCGCACACTCTCCCACGCCCTGCGGGAGGCCTACCGCGGCTTGGTCGATCCCAGCCGCTCGCCCGTGGCGATGATCTCCATCGACATCGACCCGGCCGAAGTGGACGTCAACGTCCATCCGACCAAGATCGAGGTCCGCTTCCGCCAAAGCCAGCGGCTTCACTCGCAACTGCTGGCCGTGCTGCGGGAGACTTTGAACCGGTCCGAGCTGGCCCCCACTGTGGCCATGGGGCCGGGCCAGGCGCCCATGCCGGCCGACGGGGACGACCGCCGCCAGTCGCTCAAGCAGGCGCTGGCGGACTTCTTCAAGTCGGCCCCGCCCGCGCAGCAGCGGCTGACCTACGACCAGCCGGCCGCCGGCAGCGGCGCGGCGCGGCCGGCCCCCCGCCTGCCCGAGGTCGGTGTGACGCCCCCAACCCACGCCGGCCCCGTCCCCCAGCCGCCGAGCGACTCCACCGCGGGGGCTTCTCCCGGCGGCGCCATCCAGATACACAACAGCTATATCGTCGCCGCCACCGCCGACGGGCTGGCCATCATCGACCAGCACGCCCTGCACGAACGAATCCTCTTTGAGGAACTCTCGCAGCGGTTCAAAGAGGGGAAGCTCCTCTCGCAACGGCTGCTGATCCCAGAGACCATCGAGGTGCGCGAACGTGACAAGGCCCTGCTGGCCGAGCGGGCGGACCTGATGGACCGGCTGGGCCTGGAGGCCCAGGAGTTCGGGCCGAACATCGTCGCCATCCACCGATTCCCCTCTCTGCTGGCCGAACGAAAAGTCCCTCCCAGCGCTTTCCTGCGGGACCTGCTGGACGTGCTGGCGGACGGCGCGCCGGCCGACGGCGAGGAACTGATCGACCGGGTCCTGGCGACCATGGCGTGCAAGGCGGCCGTCAAGGCGGGCGATCCGCTCACGGGCGAGGAAATCGACGCCCTGCTTGCCCGCAGCTGCGACACCCAGCGCAGCAGTTCCTGCCCCCATGGCCGGCCGACCATGCTCACGCTGACGCTTCCCGAACTGGCCAAGCAGTTCAAGCGCACCTGACGGCGCAAAATACTCCGGAGATTTGCATCGCTCGCGGCAAACGGTACACTACAGGCCACGGGAACGGCTCTGTGAATCCATCGGAAAGGGAGTGGCCATGAGGCTCAGATCGTTCACTGGGTGGCCGGTGCTGGCAGCGTTGGTGTTGGGCGGCTGCGGCATCGATGAGTACGCTCGGATGCTCATCAAGCAGAACACCAGCTACGGCAAGATCAACGAGGCCATGATGGGCACCTCCGAGCAACTGGTCAAGCAGGGCCGCATCTTCGCCGGCCGACGCTATACGATGCCCGACAAGGTCGAGATCGACGTCTGGGTGCTTAAGGCCTCCCCGTCAGTCCCGACCCGGGGCACCATCCTGATCATTCACGGGCTGTGCGACAGCAAGGTCACCTATCTGCGCTTGGCGAAAATGCTCACGGAGAAGGGATTCGACATCGTGCTGCCGGACCTCCGCGCCCACGGGCGGAGCACCGGCAAGTACGTCACCTACGGCGCCTTGGAGAAACACGACCAGAAGGGCGCGATCGAGGCGCTTCTCAGTGAAAAGATTATTACCGAACCGATCTACGCGATGGGGGTCAGCCTGGGCGGGGCCGTGGCCATTCAGTACGCCGACATCGACCCACGCGTTAAGGGCGTGATGGCCATGGCCGCACCGAAGGACCTGGCCTCCGTGGGAAGGGGGTTCATCAACAGCATCAGTCCGTTCATGAGTGACGAGGACTTCGAGAAGGTGCTGGTTCGCGCCGGACAGATCGGCAAGTTCGATCCGGCCGAGGCGTCGGCGCTCGATGCAATTGCACGCCTGAGTTGCCCGGTGCTGCTCGTCCACGGCAAGCTGGACGGGATTGTGCCTTACGCCAACAGCGAGGCGCTGAAGCAAGCGGCCCGTGGGCCCGTGGAATTGGAGACGCTCTCGTTGCTGGGGCACATCGGCATGCTGTTCGGCCGGGAGGCGAACATCGTCGAGAACCTCGAGCGGCTCGTCGACGGGCAGATCGGCCGAGCCAAGCCCCCCGCAACCGAATAGTCGCCGGTCAACTCTCTCGCGCCGCCCGACGGGCCTGGCGGTCGGCGTGATAGCTGCTGCGGACCAGCGGCCCGGCCGCCACCGCTGAGAACCCCATTCCCTCCGCCTGCCGAGCGTATGCGTCGAATTCATCCGGCTCCACGTACCGCACCACCGGATGGTGCGCCGCCGAAGGCCGGAGGTACTGACCGATCGTCACCATGGCGACACCCGCCGACCGCAGCCGCGCCAGCACGTCGAGGACCTCCTCGCGGCCCTCGCCCAGCCCGACCATCAGGCCACTCTTGGTCCGCAGGCCCGCCCCCGAAGCCCAGCCCAGTACCGCCAAGGACCGATCAAAGTCCGCCCCCGGCCTCACTTGATCGTACAGCCGCGATACCGTCTCGACGTTGTGGCCGAAAACGTCCGGCCCGGCCGCAATGACCGTCTCGCAATCGCTCCGCCGGCCGAGGAAGTCGGGGACCAGCACCTCGATGGTGACCTGCGGGCAGGTCCGTCGAACGGCCATGATCGTCTCGGCCCAGATGCCCGCTCCGCCGTCGGCCAGATCGTCCCGCGTGACCGACGTAACGACCACGTGCCGCAAGCCCATCTGCCGGACGGCGTCGGCCACCCGCTCCGGCTCGGCCGGGTCCGCGGGCCCGCGCGGGCCGGAGGCCACACCGCAGAAGGCACAGTTACGGCTGCACCGGCCGCCCAGGATCATCAGCGTGGCCACGCCCGCCGACCAGCACTCCCCAACGTTTGGGCACGCCGCCGAGTCGCAGACGGTGTGCAGCCCGCACGTGGAGATGATCTCGCGCAGGCGCTTGTACGCCGCCCCGTCGGGAGCGCGCACGCGAAGCCACGGGGGCTTCGGGAGCGTCGCTCTGTCTGGATGATCGGGCATAGCGATCGGTGATCGGCCCGCGCCGGCAGCCGTGGCGTCCGGGCCGCTCAGGTCAGGATGCCCTCGGGATGCTCAATGATGTTCTTCTGGAGCGTCTGCATGAACTCGGCCGCCACGACGCCGTCGATCGCCCGGTGGTCCACGGAGACGGTCAGGGCCACGCGGTAGCCGATGGTCAGTTCACCATTGCGGACCGCCGGCTGCGGACGGATCGTGCCTACCGCCAGGATACCCACCTGCGGGGGCAGAACCAAGGCGTTGAAGTCGCGCACGCCGAAGCTGCCCAGCGACGAGACCGCGAAGCTGCCCAACTCCAGGTCCGCCGGACGGAGCCGATGATGCCTGGCCGCCTCGATGTGCGCGTCGATCTCCCAGGAGACCTCCGCCAGCGAGCGGCCGCCCACGTCGCGAATGACCGGCATGACCACGCCGCCCGGCACGGCGACGGCCATGTTGATGTCCGCGCGGGCGTGCTCGTAGATGACGTCATCGGTCAGGGTAGAATTGATGATCGGGTGCTCTTTCAGTGCAGCCGCGACGCACTTGAGCGTCATGGCGTTAATGTTCACGTGCCGCGTCTCGCGGTTGCGCTTGAGCTTCTTGCGGAGCATCAGGAAGCTGTCCACGTCACAGTCCACGGTCACCTGGAACTGCGGGATCGTCGAGGCCGAGCGAACCACCCGTCGGGCGACCGCCCCGCGAAGCCCGGTCAGCGGGATCGCCCGCGCCACCCCCTCGGGCAGTTCGGGGGCCGCCGGGGCCACGGGGATGTCCACGTAGCGGCGGCGGACCTCGTCGGGATCTTCCCCCTCCCCCGCCAGCACGGCCACCACCTCGCCCACCGCAACGACCGCGGCCCGCGGCGCCGCCTGGAACGCCAGCACGCCCGCGGCCGGCGCTTCCAGCGTCACCACTGCCTTGTCCGTCTCCACCTCCACGACCGGCTGGCCGGCCTCGACCCGCTGGCCCTCGTCGAGCTGCCACGCCACCACCACCCCGTCGGCCGTATCGTCCGAAAGCCCCGGCATCGTGATTTCGATCGCCATCCGTTCACTCCCGGCGGGGCCTGCTCACAACAGACGCCGCAGGATATCCTCAAAGTCATCTTCCGTCATCGGCCTGGGGTTCGTCTTGGCCGCACGCGTCGCCATGGACTCGCCCGCGATCTCGCTGAAGTCCTCCTCCCGGACCGGCAGCGTCGTCGGAAGGTCCAACACGTGCAGTAAGTGCTCCGCACAATCGGCCGGATCGGCCGGAAAGATCAGCTTGAGCACTTCGTACTTCTCGCCGGCCTCGTCGCAGTTCAGCCGCAGCACGTGCCGCAACAGCGCCGCACACACCACGCCGTGCCGCAGATGATAGCGATAACCGATTGAATGGGCCATGGCGTGCGCCGCACCCAGCCCGGCGTTGGCCAGGGCCATGCCCGACAGCAGCGCCGCGTAGGACATCGCCTCGGCCGCCTGAATGTCCTCGCCGTGCTGGAACACAGCCGGCAGGTTCAACCAGACCAGCTCTATCGCGTGCAGCGACAGCGCTTCGGTCAACGGCGTGGCGTGGAGGGAGAGGTAGCTCTCGATAGCCTGGGTCAGGGCGTCCATGCCGCATGCAGCCGTCACGTCCGGCGGGCAGGACAGCGTCAGTTCGGCGTCCACAACGGCCGCAGCCGGCATCAAGGTCGGGCCATGCAGGGCGATCTTCGCGCCGCGGTCCTGATCGGTGAGGATGCTGCTGGGCGTCACCTCCGCGCCCGTCCCGGCCGTGGTCGGCACGGTGATGCAGGGGACGTTCGGTGGCGGCATCTGCCGGTCGTGGTAGGCCCCCGCCGAGCCCGGCTCGCCGGCCAGGCCCGCGATGCACTTACCGGCATCCATGGCCGACCCACCCCCGACCGCCACGACCACGTCGCACCCCTCGCGGAGCAACTCCTCTCGGGCCCGGTCCACGGTCGCCACGCTCGGCTCGGGCTCGACGTCCTCGAACAGGGCCACGCCCACACCGGCGTCGGCCAGCACGCCGGCCAGTTTGTCGGTCGTGCCGGCCTGCTTCAGCGGCTCGCCGGCCGTCACCAGCAGCGCCCGGCTGCCCAGGCCCGCAGCCAACTCGCCCAGCCGCCCGGCCGAACCCGCGCCCGTGAGGATCTGACCGACTGTACAGAAGCTTGTGGACATGACCGGCAGTATACGCACCGACCCGCCCAGCGTCTATCGTCCGACAATCCCTCTGGTCACGCTCCCCCGATTGCCGATATAATAGATTGCACTGAGACTTGCTCCGGGGGCGATTTGGATTCGACCGGACGAGTTGAGGTGTCGGTGGCGTGCCCAGGTTCCAGGAGGCCTGGTTAAACACCTGGACAACTTATAGTTGCCAATAGCAACTATGCACTGGCTGCCTAATTGAGCAGCCCGTCCGCCGGGCCGGGCCCGCGAGGCCCGGTTGGACGTCACTTTGCGGGCTGGCTGAGCGGAAGTGGCCCGGTTATCCGCTCGGCGAGATTCGGTCGGGCTGGCCGAGTCCGAAGCGTGTCGCTCGCGCGTCGGCGTCGGCGAGAAACAAAACAGCGACTACGCACGTAGAAGCCGGCACTGAAACGTCACGGGACCCGGGTTCGACTCCCGGCGCCTCCATCCTGCTTCGCTCCGGCCTTCGGGCCGGAGCTTCGCAGGACGTAGTCCTGCGAACCGCGCAGCGGGAAGCGGGATGCCCTGCGC
>SDBT01006715.1_pt1 | contig 19030 bp, 12 predicted proteins | sample 2277101 | NCBI WGS metagenome assembly SDBT01 (sample SAMN10404973, study PRJNA504765) | marine sediment metagenome | isolation source: marine sediment core GS10_PC15, 103 cmbsf | place: Arctic Ocean: Southern Knipovich Ridge | collected 2010 | reverse complement strand
ACGTTATATCCGGCCGGATTCAGACATTTTGCGCATCGGGATGGATCCACGGCTTGCGATACGGCCGACGCAAAAGACCGTTCGCTTCGTCATCGTCCACGACCCGGCCTTTTTCAGGGTCCCAGACCAAAGTCCGGCCGAGCTTGCACGCGATATTGGCCAGGATACATGATGTGGCGGTGATATAACCTTCTTCGATATCGGATACGGGTCTGCCGCGGGAATCAACCGCCGCCAGGAAGTTCTTCCAGTGTTGACGTACCGCCGAAGCCACATGACGTTCCAGATCCTTCTCGGTCTCGTCTTCCGGGTACTTGTCGTACTCATAAAGCGCTTTGCCATGAGCCGGCTCGCCCTTGCCGCGCGGAATGAAATCGTACTTATGGACGTCTGCCTTGAGCGTTCCTTTATCACCGTAGATGAAACCCGCCCACGGATATTCCGGATCGGGCGCGCTGCCCCATGTGCGATGCGTCCAGACCACAGGCAGCTCGCCGAAATCGAAAGTGGCTATCTGTGTGTCGGAGATATTGGCCTTGCTGTCCTTGTCCACCAGAATGCCGCCGGATGAGCTGATGGTCTTCGGCCAACCCAGATCGAGCATCCAGCGGACCATATCCAGCATGTGTACGCACATATCACCAATGATACCGTTGCCGTATTCCATGAAGGCCCGCCAGCCGCGAGGATGAGCGATTTTGTTGTAAGGGCGCATGGGCGCCGGCCCGGTCCACATATCCCAGTTAAGGCTGACTGGCGGATCAGTGTCAGGCGGATTGCCCCTCGCACGCATGTGATAGTAGCAGCAAATCTCGACGTGGCCGATTTTTCCGAGTTTGCCGGTTTTGATGATATTCTCGCGGGCCTCGATCAGGTGCGGCGTGCTGCGCCGCTGCATGTCCACCTGCACAACGCGTTTGTACTTTCGTGCCGCAGCTAACATTGCCTGGCCCTCGACGACGTCTGTGCTGATGGGCTTCTCGACGTAAACGTCGGCCCCCGCCTTGACGGCGGCAATCATCGCCAGTGCATGCCAGTGGTCGGGCGTTGCGATATGCACGATATCGAGCTTTTCCCGTTTTAGCATCTCGCGGTAGTCGCCGTAGGTGCGAGGCGTTTTTTTCGAGACCTGTCGGGCGGCAACCATCCCAGCGGCCTCGGCCAGCATCTTGGCATCCACGTCACACAGCGCGACGACTTCGACCGGTTCGATCTGTAGCAGACGGAAATGTGCGGCCTTGCCGTACCAGCCGCAGCCGATCAATCCGACGCGTCTGGGCTTTTTCCGATCCTGCGCCGCGGCGTATGTGCCGACCGCCGACAGGGCCACAGAAGCCACGCCGGCCTTAAGAAACTTACGACGATCCATAATATACCTCCAAAGAATAATCTAATAATGGACCAATATCATGCCGGATTATACTTGCACTAAGAATCGTTTGCAAGCATCTCCTCGAATGATTTAGAAAGGCCCCCGCTCCGACCTTGAAAGATGTATGGTGTTTCCCTGATTTAATATGCAGATGCATCTAAAGGAGATTTGTTTGGAATTATTTTGATATACAATATACGATATAGTATAATATGTATCAAACATATATGTTTCGTATGTCGTATAGTGAGTAGTGAATGGAAACAAATCGGAAATCGTAAATGGCCAGTAGTGAAAGGACAAATCGCAAGCTTATGTCTTATTACTTATGCTCTTGTGCTGCTCTGTGCCTGTGTGCCTTTGCCCCTATGGCCTTTTGCGGCAATGTGTTTTGAAAAAACAAAGCCAATTTGCCGGAGAGTTAAAATGACGCTAAGTCAGTAATAATAATGGTTTATGAAGATTATGGGGACCGAAGGCTGCGAAAAAACAAAGCCAATTCAAAGCCAAATACCGTCTTTTAACCGGAAATCCGAAAACAAAACGAATGAGTGAAGAATGGAAGGCCCCAAAGCATGTTTTACATCGTACGATTTGAAAAAACAAAGCCAATTTTAAAAGGGCTAAAATGAGCGTAATTATTGATCTAAAAGAGGTTTATGAGAATTTCCAGCAGTTTCGGGCAGTAAAAAACAAAGCCAATCAAAGCCAATTTCCTCAAAGCACATGTGACTGGAACAGTTTAATGCTCTATACTGCCTATTTGGTCAAAGTATCCTTAACTGATGAAAGATGAAAGGGAAAATCGCAATGTTTCGGCAAATAAATGGGGAAATGTGGTTTATCGTGGTATTATTACCTCTTCTCTGCGTTTGTTCCCCGCTACGGGCTGTGGAAATTGCTAAAACAACTCAATATTTTGTTGTCGAGCTTACATTTGAAGGGCCGGTGCAGGGCCCGAAGGACGTGCCGGCGCGGGATATCGATTTCTGGGCTCGATTCCGGCACGAAAGCGGCTCGCCCGAATATAAGATTCACGGTTTCTGGGACGGCGACGGCAAAAGTGGCACCGCCGGCGGCGTTTTCAAAATCCGCTTCTGCCCGACAAACGCCGGACGCTGGGATATGGTTGAGGTATATTCGAACAAACAAGAACTGCAAGGCCAGAAGCAGGGCCAATACGTGATCGCCATCGCCTCGGATCATCCGGGCTTCTGGATTGTCGATTCCGACAGCCCGGGCCGCCGATGGTACATGCGCTCGGATGGCTCGCATCAATATATCTTCGGCAATACACATTATACGTTTCTCTCCGGCTACCAAAGCGGCGACAAACCCAGCGGAAACGACATTGCCGCCGACATTGCAGGCAATGCGGAATATTTTAAGAAACTTCGCTTTAGCCTGTATGGCGGCCGTTATGTAAACCCAGAAGAAAAACCTTTCTTCGACGATAGCGGGCATTTGAGCGATTCCGGCGATGATTCACATCGACCGAATCCCCGCTGGTTTGGCCGGCGCGCCGACTTGGCCGTGCGCACCGCGTGGGAGCATGATTTGATAGCCGATATGATTCTGTGCGGCCCGGATACCAAAGAGTCGCGTTCCGTGCTGCGAGACGGCAACATCGACGGCGATCCTACGCCCTACCTTAAGTACATAGCCGCTCGCTACGGAAGTTATCCCAACGTCTGGATTTGCCTCTGCAACGAATTCAATATCAAGCAGCCGAAATATTCCGAAGAACAAATCGCTCGATTCGGGCGCATCATCAAACAATACCTGCCCTACCCCACGCCGCTGAGCGTGCATACGGTGCCGCGTACGCTGTGGCCGGCGAAGTTCGACGAGCTTGAAGGCTGGAACGACCATCAAATTACCCAGAAGAAGATTCGCAATCTTCCCGATGCCGCCGATGCGATTCAATATACTTGGCAAAATCCCGCCAGCAAAGGTCCTCGCAACAAGCCAACGATTAACGATGAATTAAGCTACGAGGGCAAAGGCGACAAACACACCGAGCACGACACAATCGAGTCCCATCTCGGAGCTTTTCTCGGCGGCGGCTACGGTACTACCGGCGAGAAACCGGGCTCCAAGCTGGGCCAGTATTTCAGGGAACGTTTCAACCCCTCAGAGCACACAGCCGCCGACAATCTGAAATACCTGCGCGAGATCATCGATAAGAACGTCACATTCTGGAAAATGGCGCCAGACAGAGTCATCTTCTCGAACCTGCATCCCGGCTTCCGCGGCCTCGCCTGGGCCGACCGCGAATACGTACTCGGCACCAACAAGGCCCATAAAGAAATCGTCGCAAACCTGCCGGGCGGGACTTGGACAATCAAACGCTACGACATAATCAGCAAAGATAATGAAACGCTAAATGAAGCCGCTCGCCGTAGTTTCACGTTTGAATCCCCCGACAGCCGGGCGGTAATGTTCCATTTCAAAAAGAATTGAGCAAGGGAAATAAAAATGGCTAATTCTCTATCACGACGCGATTTCTTAAAACGCACAACAGTATTCTCAGCGACTGTAGCATTTTGTCCCGCAGCTTATCCGGCAGCGGAAAATCAGAAAGGCCCCAGGCGACCGAATCTTGTGTTTATGTTTCCCGACCAGTTTCGCCGTCAGGCTATCGGTTTTATGAAAGAGGACCCGGTCATTACGCCTCGTCTGGACGAATTTGCTTCCCAGAGTCTGGTGCTTACAGACGCTGTAAGCAGCTATCCTGTTTGCAGCCCATTCAGGGCCCAGTTGTTTACAGGCAAGTATCCCATCTCGAACGGCGTGACTACAAATTGTAACTCCAGCAAAGATGTCATGCTCAAACAGAGCGACCGCTGTCTGAGTGACATTCTCAGCGACAGCGGATATAGTCTCGGCTATCTCGGAAAGTGGCACTTAGACAAGCCGCATGAACCTTATGTAGGACGCAGAAGAGGCCGTCCGGGAATGTCCGGGGGCGGCATTGTCTGGGACGAATTCATTCCGGCTCAACGGCGTCATGGCTTTAGTTTCTGGCATGCCTACAATTGCAGAGACCAGCACATGAATCCCCGCTACTGGACAACTCAAGCCAATCGCGAAGAACCGACTTATTTCGAAGAATGGTCCACTAAGCACGAGGCTGACGTTGCTATCGAATTCATCCGCAATCCGGAGGGCAAATACCGCGATCCGAACAAGCCGTTCGCGATTTTCATCTCCCCTAATCCTCCCCACACTCCCTTCGATCAAGTGCCACAGAAATATGTGGACATGTACGAAGGCAAGAGCTACAAGGACCTGCTCAATCGTCCCAATGTAGACCTGAATAATCCTCATCCCCAGGCAAAACAGCACGTCAAGAATTACTTCGCGGCGGTAACGGGCACCGATGAACAGTTCGGCCGAATCCTCGATGCTCTCAAGCAGCAAAAGCTCGAAGATAATACCATTGTGGTCTTCACTGCCGATCACGGCGAGATGATGGGCTCTCACAATCGAATGCACATAAGTGTCTGTTATGAAGAATCCATCGGCATTCCTTTTATAATCCGCTGGCCCGGAAAGATTCCCGCCCGGCGTGATAATCTATTGCTGAGCCCCGCTGATATGATGCCCAGTCTTTTGGGCCTGATGGGATTGGCTGATCGCATCGATCATGATGTGGAAGGCAGTGACTATTCGTCGATCATGCTCGGTAAATCAGGCACGAGACCGACATCCGCACTGTACCTGACGTGCGGGGGTCCACGAGGCGGAACGCGAGGCCTGCGCACAAATCGTTATACGTTTGCCATCACACACAAGGAAGATGGGAAGAAAGAGATTCTTCTGCTCGACAATAAGAAGGATCCCTACCAGCTTGATAATGTAGCTGAGTCTCGTCCCGGAGTGGTCCGCAAGTTGACCGCTGAACTCGAACGGTGGCTCAAGAAAACCAATGACCCATGGGGAGGTTATCCACTAATATCGTAAACGAGCAAGACATCTGCGTGACGAACGTAGAGCCTGCCGTCGACAATCACCAGGTGCGACCAACCCGGGCCGCTCATGCCCTGCCGTTTGGGCAGCTTAAACTTGCTTATAAGGTTGTAGTTTTGAGGATCGGCCTCTATGAGAGCCATAGTGTTGTCTTCATAGCGAAAATACAAATTGCCGTTGGCGTAAAGCACGGCCGCCGAGCCTCCGCCCGGCTGGTCCTGCTGCCACATAACTTTGCCGGTCTTTGCTTCGACGCAGATTGGCTTGCCCTTGCCGTGGTCATGGCCGCCGAAGATATAATCGCCGATTCGAACGAGGCCACCATGATGGTTCTGGAGAGTTCTGGCTTTGAGAAAATATATCTCTTTTGCATTAACGCCGTCGCCCGCGGCGCTCAGCTCAAGCAGCGCGCTGCCGGTGTTGTAAGCGGTCGAGCAAAATATGAAATTTCCGTAAACGATTGGAGTCGTAATATTAGCGACATTATTTGCTATTTTGTTGTATCCCCAAAGGAATTTGCCGTCTTTCGCAGCGACGCCGATAATGCCCTTATTGGTCAACTGAACATATTGCCGGATACCGCCTGCCTCGCTGACGACGATGGACGAATAGCCCGCTTCGTCTTTGCCTTTTCGTCCGATGTCGGGCATCGAACATTTCCAGATCAGCTCTCCGGTTTTCTTGTTGAGCGCTACCATAACAGCATTCCTGCCGCCGGGCGTACAGAGCAGCTTGTCGCCGTCAATAAGGGGCGATTCGCTGAATCTCCAGCCGGGCTTGTTTCCTCCGTCCAGGTCCTTTTCAAAATTCTTGCTCCAAAGCACGCTGCCGGTCTGAGCATCGATACAAACCAGGTCGCCCGAGGTGCCGATGGCGTAGACAGACCCGTTATTGACGGTCGGCGTGCACCTTGGTCCGCCATCCTTATGTACGGGCCCAACTTTGGCTGCCCATACCCGTTTATGCGTAGCCAGGTCGTAGGCAAGAACGCACTGCGTCTGTTCGGAGTCGAGAGAGATGTCACCCATCGTATAGAGTTTGCCGTCGACGATTGCCATACTCGAATAGCCCGGGCCAAGTCCCGTGGTCTCCCACAGGAGTTTGGGGCCATCCTCGGGCCAGCTCTTGAGCAATTCCGTTTCACTGCATATCCCGTCGCGATTGGATCCGCGCCACTGCGGCCAATCCGCTCCCTGCGCAGCACTGTTATAGCCGAGCCCAATCAAACAGAGGAGCAGTCCAATGACCGGAACGAATCGACATTCTCTGATTATTCTCAACATACATATAATCCTTTTCTTAAAAGACTACGAACTTATGCAGACGGAGACGGCACTTGCTTAGCGCCATCTCCGTCAATTCAATCAAATTGTGCCGGCACAATCTCAGTATCAACCGCTGACATCGACACATACCAATTGCCCTGCCGCATTGCGGGCGTAAATTTTGCCGTTCGCCAGGACCGGTACCGTCCAGCACTTGCCTGTAAGAATCTTAGCCGAGGCCAGTTCCTTAAATCCTCCCGGCGAAGCCTCCGCTATGACCAGCTTACCCTTTTCGCCAAGGATAATCAGTTTGCCGTCGGCGAGCATAAGCGAACCTGTGCCCATACCGCCCTGCGACCATTTCTTCTTGCCTGTTGCCAAATCCAGACACGTAAGTTTGCCGCCTCCGCCGACCTGTCCGTCGAAGCCGTATATGTGCCCTTCCCAAAGTACCGAGCAGTTGATCTGGTTCCGCATATTCTTGTTCTGCCAGACTTTGGTGGCTTTATCGCCACTGATTTTTACCAGAGCGCAGCCTTTGTTGTATCCGGACGAAATGAAGATGGTGTCGCCAGAGATAATGGCATCGGCGGCATTAATATCGTAGCTGGTCTTCCACGGGAATTTCCACATTACCTTGCCCGTTCCCGGATTCAAGCCGACCAGTTCCTTACTTACTGCCATAGCTACACCCTTTTTACCGCCAATCGTAAACGGGACGGCGGTTGAGTAACCACTTGCGCCTTTTCCGCTTCGCCATGCCGGGCTGCCGTCAGTTTTTTTGAGTGCTATACCATAAGTGCCAGCATTGTAAATCACAAGGTCTCCGGCTAAAAGCGGAGAGCTGGAAAAGTGCCACTTGGGGTGCTTCAAACCCAATTCCTTGTTCAGATTCTTATGCCAGACGATCTCGCCCGTCGCCGCCTTGAAACGAATGGCGTCACCGTTTTTGCTGAAGGTGTAAACTGCGTCACCATCTATTGTCGGCGTCGCGCAGGGGCCGCCTTCGTGGTTATTTTTGTACAACGGGCATGGATAGGATTTTTTCCATATTTCCTTGCCTGTGGCGGCATCCAAACAATAAAGGAAGTCATTATCGTCGATGTTGCCCGTGGCGTAGACCTTGCCGTTGCTTACGGCCATCGATGCGAATCCGGTTCCGAGCGATGCTTTCCAGAGTACTTTCGGGCCTTCTTCGGGCCAGGTTGCGGCCCAGCCGGTTTCACTTGATATTCCGTCATAATTGTCCCCCCGGTAGTTGGGCCAATCCGCCGCCTTAGCAGTACTGCAAACAATCGCAGATATACCAAGCCCCAGGATCAATACATGTACATAGCTTTTCATCATTCTTCGCAATTTCATAAATTCGTCTCCAAAAAAAAACAATAAAATTTTAGTTGTAGATTTATATAGGATTTTTCTTTGAGTGTCAACCTCTCTATTATTAAAGATTTCTGCTGGTTATTCCGTAAATGCCAAAGCCCCGGTCGGGCACACGGCGGCGCATTTGGCCGCGGATTGTTTAAGACCATCGGCAATCGAATGGTCGAAAGGAACTGCCACCCGGACATCAAAACCCCGGCCGATAAAGGTCAGGCCGAGTTCTTCGCCGGCCTCGCCAGCAATCCGAATACAGAGACCACAGTCGATACACTTGCCGGATTCGTAAATGATCTTCGGGTGCTGGGCCTGCTGAACGAACAGCCGGCGCTCGCTCTTGTATCGAGTCGGCCGGGCACCATACTCGTGAGCGTATTGCCTGAGTTTGCAGCTATCGGCCTTTCGGCAATCGCAGTGCAGGCAGCGGGCAGCCTCCCGTGTTGCCTGCTCGTCGGTGAAACCCTCGTCTTTCTGAGATACAGTCACGCGTGGGGTGTTGCTCGCACAGGCGGCAAACCGCTCTTTCTCGCCGTCCTGGATTTTGCCGATTCGAGTGTTAAACGGTTTGGCAGGGCCTGTTACCGCCCCGCCGGACAAATACTGACTGATGGATTCCGCCGCTTCCTTGCCGTCCGCGACGGCTCGAACCGTCAGCCTTCGCTTGCGGACGGCGTCTCCGCCTGCAAAGACGCCGGGCAAATTCGTCTGGTAAGTCTTGCTGTCTATTGCAACACCGTTCGCACTTGTCTTGAGTCTCATCGATTCGGCATCTCCGGCGTCCAGCGCACCAAACGCAATGAATACGGCGTCAAAATCCTTCCGTAGTTTTTCGAGTTTCGCCGAATCGTCTATTCGCGTTTTGCCCTCGAACGTAAGGCCGAGCTTCTCAATCTGGGCGATTTCCTTATCAAGCACATCTCTCGGCAGGTCCTCTTCGGAAACCCCATAGCGCAGCATTCCGCCGGGCTGTTCGTGGTCGTCAAAAACAGTGCAGCCGAAACCGGCCTGCTGTAAATAATAAGCGGCAGCCAAACCCGCCGGTCCGGCACCGATGATGGCGACACGTTTGTCCTGAACAGGCTTGCAGATCGGCGAATATGGCTTGACTGATTCCAGGTCTACGTCGGCGACGTATCGTTTCAAGAGGCAGATAGAAACCGACTCATCAATCACAGCTCTCCTGCATCCTCGTTCGCAGGGCTTCGGACAAATCCGTCCCAGCACGGCGGGCAGAGCAATATCTTTCTTCACAGTCTCAATCGCGTCACGCAACTTACCAGTGGCGATCTGGCGAATCATCAGCGGAATGTTCATCCGTGCGGGACATATCGTATGACATGGCCCGAGGCAGTCGCCCACGTGGTCGCTCAACAGCAGCTCCAGGGCCGTCTTTCTTGCCTGACGGACCTCTTCACAGTCGCTTTCGACGCGCATCCCGTCCTGAGCAAGAGCTCCACAGGCCGGCAACAGAACATCTCTGCCATCGACTTTGACCACACAGACCATGCAACTGGTCGAGGGCTGATACCCTTTCATAAAACACATGGTGGGAATGTCAATTCCAAGCTTCCCGGCGGCGTCAAGAACGGTCGCGCCGTTTGGAACTTCTACTTCATGGTTGTCGATGGACAGTATAGGCATCGATTAGCGAACCTCAACGGCATCTGCCGGACATACATTCTTACATGTCCCGCAGCGAATGCATTTCTCGGCGTCAATTTCGTGCTTTTCATACGGCTTCATTTCAATAGCGTCAACCGGGCAGTGCTGAGCACACAGCGTGCAGCCGATGCAATCATCCGTCACCGAATAGACAATCAACGCCTTACACTTACCGGCCGGACAGCGTTTCTCAACGTGGGCTTCATACTCATCGCGGAAATATCTGATCGTGGAAAGAACCGGATTCGGAGCCGTTGTGCCGAGCCCGCACAGACTGGTTTTCTTGATCATTCTTGCCAAATGGTCCAGCTCTTCGATGTCGGCCTTAACGCCCTGTCCGGCGCACAACCGTTCGAGGATGTCCAGCATTCGCCGGGTGCCGATTCTGCAAAACGTGCACTTACCGCACGACTGGTTCTGCGTAAATTCCAGAAAGTAGCGGGCGATGTCCACCATACAATCGGTTTCATCCAATGCGACCAAACCACCTGAGCCCATCATCGTTCCGATTTCTTTAAGTGTCTCGTAGTCAACGGGCAGATGCGCCAGTTCCGCGGGCACGCAGCCGCCGGATGGGCCTCCCACCTGGACCGCTTTTAGCTGTAATCCTTCGGCAATCCCCCCGCCGATATCTTCTATTATCTGGCGAACGGAAATGCCCATAGGCACTTCGATCAAACCCACCCGGTCTACTTTTCCCGCCAGAGCGAAGACTTTTGTTCCCTTGCTGCTGTCCGTGCCCAGTTCGGCGAAGGCTTCTGATCCGTTGCGGATAATCCACGGCACTGAGGCATAGGTTTCGACGTTGTTGATCAGTGTCGGCTTGCCCCAGAGGCCGCTTTGAGCAGGATATGGCGGCCGTAAACGGGGCATTCCACGGCGTCCTTCGATACTTGCGATAAGGGCGGTTTCCTCGCCGCACACAAAGGCTCCGGCACCGGGCATTATTTTCAAGTCGAGCGAAAATCCGCTTTTAATAATCTCGCTGCCAAGAAAACCTTGCTGCCTGCAATTATCTAGCGCCTGAGTTATCCGTTCGATAGCAAGCGGATACTCCGCCCGAATATAGAAATAACCTTCGTCGGCGCCGACCGTATACGCTGCGATTATCATTCCTTCGATAATGCGATACGGATACGACTCCATAAGCATCCGGTCCATGAAGGCGCCGGGGTCGCCCTCGTCCCCATTGCATACCATGAATTTCTTGCCGGACTGTTGATTCCGGATAGCAGACCATTTAAGAGCCGTCGGATAGCCGGCCCCGCCTCGACCACGAAGCCCGCTGCGTTCGATCTCGGTGATGATTTCTTCAGGGCCCATTTCCCGGATGCACTTCTGCAGCGCTTTGAATCCGTCGTTGGCGACGTATTCATCGATATCCACCGGGTCGATGTCACCGCGATTTTCCGTAGCGATGTGTTTTTGTCTACCGAGGAAATCGGCGACCGGCTTGTCACGAACATCGATTGAATGACGTGTCACAGGTTCGGTCTTTTCATCGGTCAGTATCGTCTCAAGCATCTGCGAAACTGAGTTGGAGATTCTTTTTTGTATCCCGTTTACCTTGAAATGCCGCAGGATAACAGCTTTTGCATCCTCAGGCTGAACATGGGCATAGAGAAAGGATTTGCCGTCGGGCGGCACAACTTCCAGTAGAGGCGTTTGGTGGCACATACCGACACAGCCTACATGTTTGACCTGCAGTTTAATCCCGGTCTCGGCCAGGGCCTTATCCAGAGCGTCCCGCAGTTTGCCGCTGCCGCGAGCCACACAGCATGAACCCAGGCCGAGACGAACTTCGCCGCGGGATTCGGAGCCGTCGGCTGGAAGTTTTTGCGTTTTCTTCTTTTGCCCCGCCTGGCTTTGCTCGTATCTGAGAAAATCGCCGATAACTGTCGAAACGGTGTCGGGAGTCAGGTGGCCGTATGTCACGTTATCGATCTGCACGGCGGGCGCCAGCGTGCAGCATCCAAGACACGCGATTTTTTCCACCGTAAACAACTTTTGCTCGTCCGTGTCCTCCCCTTTTGCAATACCAAGATGGCGATAAAACGCCTCGTAGACGCGGTCGGCTCCTTTGACATGACAGGCAGTCCCGACGCACACGTGGATAATATGACGCCCCACAGGCCGATGCCTGAAGTGGTCGTAGAAACTGGAGACACCTTCAATAGACGCCGGGGTAATCTGTGTGATTTTGCAGACATGCTCAAGGGCTTCCTGGGGCAGGTAGCCGAAACGGCCCTGGACGGCGTGCAATATCTTAAGCACGTCCTCGGGTTCGGTGCCGATTTCATCGACGGTTCGATCCACAAATTTCAAATCCAGTTCATCCATTAATTGCTATTCCCGATGCAGTACAGGTTCTCGACTCCCCGGATATATATGCGTCCGTCGGCGAAAGCCGGCGAGGCGTGACACTTCTCGTCCAACTCGCACTTAGCCAATTCCTTATATTCAGATTCGGCCTCGGCAATAAACATGATACCCTTCTCGCTCAGCAGATAAAGGTTGTTGCCGACAAGGCTGGGCGAGGCCATGAAATATTCCTGCAAATCCTTCTCCCAGAGCCTCTTTCCGTCCGAGACATTATAACACTCAAGCAATCCCTCGGTTGCCAGCAGGAATATCGATTTACCATTGCTGACGGGCGAGCAGATGTCAGGTCCGCCTTCCTCGCTTACCCAGGCGATATGCGTTTCAGTTACATCGCCTTTGCCATCCGGCTTTATGGCGACCAGCTTCGAATACGGTTCTATAACAAATACCAGTCCGTTTGCGTAAATAGGCGATGATGCAATATCGCCGGACAGGCAGTTTGCCCGCCAGAGTTCTGCGCCGTCGGCCGGGTTGTATGCGACTACCCAGGGATCGCCGCAGGTGATAATCTGAAACTGTTCGGCTATACTTGCGACGATGGGCGAACTCCAGGAATTCCCGACAAGCCGTTTTTTCTGCCAGACAATCCGGCCAGAAAATCCATCAATAGCAATCAGCTCAGACTTCTCATCCTCAACACCTCCCTGGTCGTATTGAATCAGGAGCAGATTCTTATACATCGCAAGGGAAGAAGAATACCCATAGGAACTATCCGGTCTGCCCAGGTTTTTCTCCCATACCTTTTTGCCTTTGAAGTCGAAACAGCCAACGTCGCCGGTCGGAAAGATAGCGTAAACTCGCCGGCCGTCCGTCGCGACGGTGGGCGCAGCGAAGCCGGTATCCTCCATGATTTCGAGAGGCTCTTCATTACTTTTGGGCAAGCCTAACACGTCGCCCTTCCACAGGAGTCCGCCTGTAGATGTATCAAAACAGTAGACCTGCCGGCGGTTGGGATCCGCGCCCGAGAGGAAAACACGGTCGCCCCAGACAACAGGCGAATTGTGACCCGACAGAGGTATCTCGGTTTTCCAGAGAATTCCTTCTCCCGTTTTTCCGCTCCAACGAGTAGGCACATTGGCATGAGTACTGATTCCGGCTCCGTTGAGGCCGCGAAAGCTCGCCCAGTTCCTGGCGATATCATCCATATCATACGAAGCAGTACCAGCTTCGCCGGCCTTGACAAAATCAATCTCCGGTCTGGTAGCAAGAAACAGCGAGCCTGAGCCTAATATCACCAGACCGCCGGTCACCGCCCAGCGGGCAAACTTTGCGTTGCCGACCTGTTCGGTGAGTTGATCGGCGCCCGGTTGTGGAGCCGGAAGCTTCTTCTTAAACGATATCGCGGATCTGAGACTAATAATGAAAACCACAACTCCGCTCAAGAGCAGAAAGCTGCCTTTGCGCGAGCGATCCAGCGCGAGAATCCGTTGCTGTCTAACCTGTAGATCGTATTGACGGATTCGGGATAAAAGCTGCTCATCATCGGGCTTGTTGCGTATTTCCAGCCTGAGATCCGCCAGCGCCGTTTCTTCAGCAGTGCCCGCCATTTTGCTCCGGCCATAATTCATGAGAATAAACGCACAGACAACAATGGAAAATACGGCACTAAGAACAGCCGTTATGACTGCACAGCGGTACCACGAGCTTGTCGCCTGGACCTGCTCAGGAGCACTATCATTGCGAGAGTTCGTTACCATTTGTCAGTCACCTCTTTACCTTTCTGTAAACGGATGTGCTCCATGGGACAGTAGTTAAAGCATCGGCCGCACGCCAGGCAGCTTGCCCGGTCGGCTTCATAGTCGGTCCTTTGACGCCAGACGGAGAGTCCGATCAGTTTCAGTCCGATTACCAGCCCGATAAAACCTCCAAGTATCCATCCGCCAAGTTCAAACCTGGACCGGATATTAGATGCTTGCCCATAAAGCTCCTTGATTTCCTGGCCCGTCGCCCTGAAAGCTGTGCTGGAATCTGTAACCTCTTCGGTTTTGCCCGCATCTTCCAGGTATATCTGCTTGGCCAATCTGACCGTTTCGTGCGCACGCGATGTTACGCCTTTGAGGCTGGAACCGGCCCATCCACTCAGGAAAACCAGCACGGGCAATAGTAAAAGCAGCAAGGCCAGCCTTTTTTTGGCTACGTGATACTCTTGTGCCGGCCACTGTATTGTCGGCTTTCTGATCGCCCCGAAGGGACACGAATCTTCGCAGAGTCTGCAACGGATGCACTCATCCGGCGTAATCGTTACGCGCCATTTCGAGAGCCGCGAGAGCTGTCTGAGGATAACGCCATACGGGCAGATAAACCGGCAATAAGGGCGGCCGATAAACACGCCGATAAGCAAGAAACATCCCCCGAGAATCAAAATATTGAGGCTTCCGCTCAAGCGAAAGATTGAAATGAACGGATCGTATCTGCATATAACGAAAGCGCTGCCCGTAGCGGCGAACAGGACCGCCGCGGCCAGATAAACATACGCAAGCAGCCGCAGTCCACTCTCGGCCCAGCCCGGCACGGAAACCGGATGCGACAAAACCAGGTCCTGAATCGCGCCAAGAGGGCACACCGCCGCACAGAATGTCCTACCGAAAAAAAGCGTAAAAATAAGCGGCAGCAGAAAAAATGCCACAACCACAATCGGCACGGCGTAGTCGCGGTCAAAAAGGGAAAAAACAATATTCTGGATAGCTCCTATCGAACAGATGCAGCCCTTTCGCCAAAAGCCGAAATAAAGCAGCGAAAAAACTGTAAGGGCAAATATCGCCCGTCGGCTGCGCTTCTTCAAAATAAGATACGAAGCCAATCCAAGCGCAGCCAGGAGCACTGCGGCATCAATATACTCGTAAACGTCCTGGCGCGGCTCCGGAGAAGTCGGGCTTGGCATGACATGGTCGGTTTCGACGAAATCGGGCGGCGGAAAACGCTCAATCCCTGTCGTAAGGCCACATACAAATAGGGAGACAGCCATGCCAAGTAAAATATTGCGAAAAGGTCTCATTAAGCGTGGTCCACCTTTTTAAGCAGGTAAGGCTCGTCAGCGGGGACCCGCTTAAACGCCCCTGTGGGACAAGCCACGGCAATGGAACATTCATTACAATTCAAACAACGATCATGGCGAACCTGAAGAAAAAAAGAACCGTTACCGAAGGCGGCACAACCCTTGACACACTTGGCACAACCAATACAGAGAGCTTCATCGATGTCATATTCATAGTACGGATCTTCTATGAAGGTTCGTTTGATCGCTCCGGTCGGACAAAGCTCGTTTTCGGCGCCGGTATCCAGAACCGTTGCTCCCAATTCGAAATATCCGGGACAGAAATCACAATATCCGCATATAGCGTAAAGCTGAATACATTTAACAGCAGAGTCTTCCAATACACAAAAAGTTGCGCATATGTCGCAAGCTATGCACTTGTAAGGATCGATCTGCCAGACCAGGTCCGTTTTTCTGTTCTTGCGGGCCGAAGCACCGGCTACTATCCCTAGGGTGGCCAGGCATCCTCCCCAGAGCCCGTCTCTCAGGAAATTACGCCTGTTAATTGCCTTGTCATCTTTTGCCATTATCAACTCCCGTCAGAGTTCGCCTTGCCGACAACGCCTGAGGCAAACTACAGTTTTCCAGAATCTTACAGCCGGCACAGATTCCACTGCTCGTGCATTTACCATTTCGCACGAGTCTCTGCCTCTTTGCAAACAATGCAGCTCCGCCGGCCGCCATTAGGCCTAAAGTGGCGTACCTCAGGGCTCCGGCAAACAGCTCTCTGCGGTTCCGAAATTCTACGGAATGTTTTCTCACTATCGGCCTTTCACTCTGGTAAATACTTTTACTATATTGTCAACTGTATCCAGTACGAAGATGCGGCCTTCTCTGTCTACAGCGACATCGAAACCACTGGTCTGACATTCCTCCGGAAACATGCAGATTTTGGAGGTTCCGCCTGCGCCGAATTGCTCCGGCCCGGCCACCACACCCACAAAGGTTCCCTCGGAATTATAAACCTTAATGCGCACCAGGCCCTTCTCGCAGGTAACGAAGCCGCCGTCAGGCAACACGGCAATATTCACGGGATTGCAGCATCCGCAAAATCCCTCCACTGCCGCAGATGGCTGACCCCACCAAAACTCGATATCCCCAGCAAGAGTGTATGCCTCGATACGAAGACGGCCGGGGTTAACCACCCGTAGCAACCCATCTCTCGGCATTGCCACATCGAAATAAGGACTCGGAATCACAAATCCCGGGATATTTCTGATGGAGTCTTTTCTGCCAATCTTATTAATAATGTTACCTGCCGTATCGTAGCGGATAACGATACGGTGGCCCGCATCGGCGACAAGGACATTGTCCTCTGAGACAACAACACTGGTTAAAATTGCATCCTTGCCCAGACTGTCCCAACTTGCCTGTTTTTTTCCCTGGGCATCATAGACCTCAACGTGGTCCTTCATCCCGGCGTATATCGTGCCATCTGCCGTCACGGTCAGGCACCTGGGCATATCGTCAAGTTTAATTTCGCCGAGCAGATCCCCGCTCTGGGCAAAGATACGAATGGCTTTATCACCTGCCACATAGACCGAGCCCTTCGAATCCACAGCGATGCCGTGCGTATTGGAAAAGCTGGTCTTAATCGCCCCAGCGGATTCTTCGTAGAGAATCAGGTTCGGATCGATGCGAGCCAGCTCATCGACGTCATACTTAAACTCTTTACCGAGTCCACCGCCCTTACTGCCGAGCACGTCGAGTCTTACAACTGCTACGACGGCAACCACAACCGCCAGGGTAATGAGCACACCGATAACAATCTTGATATTTGCTGTTCCTGTAATTCTATTCATCTTATCACCTTAGGTTGTCATTATAGCACAAATTCTTTCGTTTTCAACCGGGCATTCTACTGCTCGGATACGTCAAGACATATCATTCGCTCCGTATCGCGCACGATTAACCGGCCGGATGCAATTGCCATCGGGCCCCATGATTCGTGTCCATCCAGGACTTTCGCATTGGCCAGCGGGAGATAGCCTGAAGGGCTGGCCTGTGCCAAAGTCAGCTCTCCGTCATTGTTCATAAGATAGAGAAGACCGTTGACGATTGTGTACGGGCCGCTTCCGAATTTGTTGGCGCTCGTGCTGGTCCAGACGACATTGCCTTGCAGGTCGAGGCAGACCAATTGCCCATCCAGCCTGACTCCGTAGATATGGCCGCTGTAATAGATCGGGCTTTGCTGCATCGAGCCGAATATTTCGGTTGTGTGGAGAAATTCCGATTGCGCTGTTATTTCCCCATCGGTCTCGATCAGCCGCAGCATCGTGCACCCAAGCTCGTATTGGCCGTAGCCTGCCGTAAAGAATAACCTGTCGGCACCGACAACAACAGGCACCGGAACGTTGAAGCGTACTTTCCACTCCTCGGTTTTCCACAGAACGCTGCCATCTTCAGCGGATACTCCAATTACACCCCCCTTGATTTGATTGCCGCCGCAATAAACATAGAAACGCCTGCCGTTAAACTCCATAGGCACAATGGATGAATGCGTCATTACCCAACCGTCCGGGTTCGGGGTTTCCCAGAGGATTTCGCCGGTTTCGCAATCAACGGCCATCATCAGTACCGTACCCGCCGGAGCGATAATTGCCCTGCCGTCTTCGATAATCGGGCATTGTGCCGTGTACCATTGCGGAACCTTGGTTTTGAATTCCCTGACGAGATCGAACATCCAGCGAAACTCGCCGGTCGTCGAATCCAGGCAGGTCACATGGCATTTCGGTCCCATCGTCACTACATATTTGTTCGTTACCGCCGGGACCGTTCGGCTCATCCCGTGCCAGCGTTTGACCTTAACTGGATAAGAATACCGCCAGATGTCCCGGCCGTCCTCGAGTGAAAGGCACCTGACGACATCCGCCTGCTGCTCGCGGTCGTAGTCCATAAGATATACACGTCCCGCTAAAATCGCCGCCCCGGCAAAACCTTCTCCGACATCAATAGACCACAGAACTTCGGGGCCTTTTGTCGGCCATGTCCTTGCGGGTGTGATATCTTCCGAGCTGACTGCGTCGAAGTTTGCTCCTCTGAAACGCGGCCAGGCACCGGGCAAATCCGCCGGAGCACCATTGAGCTGAACCAATGTCCCTTGTATTTTCACCGGGCTGCCGATACCTTCAAGAGCCTGGATGTCGTCTTGTGCTGTCGGAATGCGTTCCGTCAGATCTATCGCTGCATCGGCGCTGAGCCAGACGTACAGCAATACAACGCTTACGATGGCCAATCCGACAGGTATTGTCCGTGCAATGGTAGATTGTTTCATACTGTCCTCACTATGACCTTGTATCAATTACTCATTTCTTAATGCGTCGAGCATTTCGCCGCCCAGGACGAATTTCGCTGCAATCCATATCCATATCATGCCGCTGATTCCTATAGCTCCGATCGTCAAAACCAGCGAAAACGATGCCGCCTGTGCTCCGGGGGATTTCAGGGCAGGCCCGACCGCGACCAGCGCCGCGATAACTCCACACGCCAAACCACCTAACATAAGGCCGCTGTGCTCGTGAAATATCATCTTTCTAAGTGTGATTTTATCGAATCCCAGGGCCCGCAGCATCGCAAGCTCGCCGCGCCTGTCCAGCACGTTGCGCAGTACGACGAGCCCGAGCCCAACACTGCCAAGAATCAATCCTAAACCGCCCAGTAACTGAAAGATCGACAGGTACGTGTTCTCCACGGCACTAAACTCAGCCAATCGCTGAGACGCCGGTAACAGGTCCAGGCCGAAGTCTTTCAATCCGAACGAAAGTTTGTCCGTCACGGCGTCGATTTCCTGCTCCGGGCAATCGATAAGGAGCATTCTGTATCCTTCCTCGGATGGAAAACGTTTTATAAACTCGCTCCCGGCAATAATCAAACTGCCCTGCATGATGGAATTTTTCAGCAGGCCCACGATTTGCAGCTTGAAGCTGTTGCCCTTATCGTCGCTGTATTGCAACTGGTCCCCGA
>SDBT01006714.1_pt1 | contig 19031 bp, 15 predicted proteins | sample 2277101 | NCBI WGS metagenome assembly SDBT01 (sample SAMN10404973, study PRJNA504765) | marine sediment metagenome | isolation source: marine sediment core GS10_PC15, 103 cmbsf | place: Arctic Ocean: Southern Knipovich Ridge | collected 2010 | reverse complement strand
ATTGGCATAATCGATTTAGCTTTATTTTTGGTGAGGGATTCGGAGAAACAGGGGGAATCTTTCATCAAATACCTTACTCTAGAGAAATCAGGGAATATGGGTTTGACTCTGAAGTATTTGGTGATCTGAGAAATGGAAGAATATATGCAGAATTATTTGATGTCTACACAGGATCAAATTACATTGAATACCTGGGACATGGGGATTGGTTTTGGTATGCACCTTCCTATTATGGATTTGATATGTATTCTAAAGCAATTGATGTTGCTCATGCAAAAGATTGGGTATATGAAAAACCAAGTATATTTCTATCATCTGCCTGTCTTATGGGGCGAATTGATGGAATACCGCCTAAAAATAGTATTGGCCTTACAATGCTTCATGCAGGATGCAATGGTTTTATTGGTGCAACAAGAGAAACAGGTCAAGAGGCAGGACTTACTCCATTTGAAAATCATCTAATAGTTGATGATATGAGTTTAGGTGAGGCATTAAGAGGAGAAAAAAAGATAGATAAAGAACTCCCCACCTATTATGTGAGAACTCTTTTTGGAGATCCTGCATTTAACCCATACGAACCAAACAATGGTTTTAGTAATCAAGGTAGGCCAGAGATACTTTTAATCGATAAATTATCCTATAATAATAACTATAGGTCCAAATAGAAGGCCTCGAACTGTTTTTTCTACATCATCATCTACTGAAACGGTGATTTTGGGTAATCCAATTCCAAATAAACGCTCTGTTTGTATATCCACGGTTTCTGCAACTGCTAGGTTTCCAATTGTTCCTGAAGTTCCCTCTGCAACGAGTATAATACCGCCATCAAATGTTATATTCCATAACAAATCATCTAGATCTACATCTACTAGGTTTTCAATTGTTGCCTGAACTCCCAATCCACCCCGAATATCTATATTGATTTTCGGCCTACCAGTTATATCGATTTCTAGTGGATCTGACCAATCACTACTCACTGATCCATTTGAATCTTTAGCTTTAACTTTAATTTCATATGTTCCTTCTTCCGTCCAATAGTGTGATGCTTCAACAGTTTCATCTGAATCATACGGGCCTTCCCAATTACCTATTTCATCTCCCCAGTCCCATTTATAATAGATTTGATCAGATTCAGGGTCAGTTGTTGATGTTGAAAAAGAATATTCTCTATAAGTCAGTCCTTCCGTTGGTCCATCAGGTCGTGTTGGCGTCTCAGGTGGATTTGATGAGCCGGTCGGTTGGGTTAACGTAGCAAGTGTTGCTAATACTAGTTTAGTAACTTTTACATCATATGTAAGATTCATATTTTCAATCGTATCCTGTGGAGAGTGATAGTAGTGGTTAAATTCATATTCATGATAGAAAACAGCATCATAGCCATACTCCCAGAAATAATAGTGATCACTACCCCATGACCAACCACTAGGTATTACGTTGAGATTGATATAATCTGAATACTGATCAGCTATATCGTCTGTGAAATCAACAAGCCAATCTGATTCTTCATTGTGATATACCAAGATATTGTTGCCTTGATTTTCTGTTAATGCAAATCCGATCATATCGACATTAAGAGTTGCAACAATATTGTCTCCATTTGCATAAGCTTCTTGTACATATATTTCACTTCCCAATAGGCCTTGTTCTTCACCGGAAAATGTAACAAATCGAATAGTATGTTCAAATGAATATTGACTCATGATATATGCCGCTGCAATTGTTGCAATAGTTCCTGAACCATCATCATCAGCACCAGGGGCACCCCCAACACTATCATAATGGCCGCAGATAATATAGATTTCATCACTTGTTTGATTAAGTCCAGGTAATGTTGCCTCTACGTTTTCACTATCATAACCACCATTGCTCCAACTATGATAACGAACGTCAAGTCCCATACTTTGAAATTCATTATAAATCCAATCTCCAGCTTGTTCACATGCGGGAGTTTCAGTTACTCTTGGCCCAAAGGCTACAAGATCTTCCAAGTAATCTAAGATCAATGGTTCATCCAACTGTTGGATCATATCAATGATTATGTCGCTACTACTTACTGTATCTGTATTATGACGCCTCGAGATTTTCACAATGTTTTCAGGACCCTCATGGATTGGGAAAGGAAAAGACATGTCACCTGGAATTGGTGGAGATCCTCTATGATTAAAAGGCTGAGAAAAGGTTTGGTTTACGTTTGTATTGATCTCAGTTTCTGCTGCAAAACCAGAAATCGGTATGATCAATGTAATCGCTAGCATCATAGCTATAATTGTTTCTATTTTTCTTTTCATATTTTATTCCCCCCTTTATTAGTATTAAATAACTTATCAAATATATAAATCCTTACATGATTTTTTGTTCTTTTGGATTTAATTGATAAATCCTATTGAGTTAGTATGATAATTGGTCCAAATATAAATCCTTGTTCTTTTTTTACTCTTGAATACGCTTTCACAATTATTTCGATTTGACCCAGTCCAAACAGCATTCCGTTTGTCTGTATTTCAACTGAGTTGTCAATTGAAAGAGTATCAATGGTTCCTTCGGTTGTGGCATCAATGAATCCAAGGATCCCACCGTTAACTGAAATACTCCATGAAATATCAGTTCCATCTGCAGAACCAATATTAGAAATTATTGTCTTTACCGTCCCAATACCACTAGTCATGTCTCCGATTTCAATTACTGGGAAATCACCTAAATCTGCCATTCCTAGATCAGGATTGCCCCAAAGTGCCCCCCATTCAAACATCTCATATCTTCTCGATGACCATAGTCCTTTGGTATACATTTCTCGTAATGCCCATTGGTGAGCCTCACCCTGTGTATAATCGCCAGAAGTTACTGCAGTTGTAAAATAGTAATCAAGTGACTGACCAGAACCATCATTTGGATGATCCCAACCTGGCATTCCGAGTGCAACCTTTGTTGCTCCGAGAAAACCTACAGCACCTTGCTTTAGCATAGCCTGACCAACATTTACATAATCAGTATCAGAATTACTGCAGGCATCGGCAAAAATGATTGACGGGTAATCATCGTTGAGATATGGACAGGTATCTGTAGCAGCAAATGCTTCACCAGTGCCATGATAGATGTGGCTAGACCAAGGTGAACCATGTCCCGCCCAGTTTACAAAGGCAAATTTGCCAGAAGACCATACTGATTTAACGTTATTGAATGTAAGATCGTAATCCATTGGATATGTAGAATATCCCTCTTCGTACATCCGTGTCATAGTCCAATCAGACATCCAAGGGTGAAAATCTGCATCTACCTTATATTCCATAAGAACTGCATTATCTGTTCGTGGAGTTGGATCATCATCCCAAAAGAACGCACCGAGAAGAAGTATGTTTTTCTTAAAGCTAGGGTCATCGTTTTGTTCATAAGCTGCAGATTTCTCACAGATATGCAAAACAGTATCAGGATCACTCCATGGGATACGACCAACATTTACTTCAGAATAAAAATCAATAGGATCAGAATTTTCACCATATCTTTGATCCCCATCAGCATCCCATGACTCACTATCTGGAAGAGAAAGTTCAGCATAATAAAGGTCAGTCTCAGGTTTTCCATAGCCTAAATCTTGCCAACAAAGACGCATAGGAACATCATCGTAATCTCCGACAAGGAGTACATCCTCAATACCCCATTCTTCAGAAGGCATTTTTTCCATTAAGAAATTTCTTATTTTTTCTGGAAGGTCATAACCATCGTAATTATTATCTATCCATGTGATTGTGACAACTTCCACGTTTCTGCCTTTATAATTTTCCCATTCTGCAAGAGGTGTCACAGAATCAATTAAAGAATCCAGTGTAATAATTACATAATCATGAAGACCTAAACCTACTGGAGATCGTTCTGGATACCAGCCTTTTGCTTGATCATAGTTTGCAATTATTTCATCTGCAATTCGTTCAGTTTTAACTAGGCTATCAACCATTATCTCCATTCCTTCTTCAGGAAACATATAGGTGACTTCGACCGTGATTTCAGGATAATACATTAACTGTCCAGATTGAGGACGATACGTAAACGGCGTGACTCGAACATCTACAAGGTTATATTTTCTATACCCTGCGGTACGAACAAATTCTCCCATATTTTCTGGATACTGATCATTGATACCATATACTGATCCAAAATTTTCATCATATGTTTTTTGATCTTGTTCATAAATACGTTGGTTTTCTTCACCAATCACCCTTGGTAAAGGTACAGGTGGAATTTGATGTGATCCAGGAATCAATACGCCGTCTCCTGTGTCAAACGTAACATCAGATAGCTCAGCTCCTGGCGGAATTGCAATAGCAAAGATTCTTGACGGGAGATTTGGCTTTCCAGGTACAAGCAAACTGCCGAAATCTTCAATGGAGATTTCAGCGCCTTGTTCTGTGTTTTTAATCTTATATTCACCTATAGGAATTGTCACAGTAACGGTATCGTCGCTTTGATCAAAAATAACAATTCTCTTCTCATCAAGATTTTGTTTGTTTTCACCACCACTTGCATTTACAAAAACACCGCCGATCAACAGTGTTGTAATTAAAAAGACCATTACGGTCAAAATTTTTCCATCATTTTTTTTCTTCATATAGTATCCCCTTGCATGTATACTATAGATACTCCCCTATTTAAAATATTGGATAGCATAATTTGTTGTATAAAAGATAAAGATGTTCCTAAAAGGGATTATTTATTGAAACAAATAACACGTATTTCTTATTTTCTTCCAAAAAAAAAGTAGCAAAAAACATCTATCTAAAAATGTATCCAGAACCAACGTTTGCATAGCCAAAGCAAAGAGTATAGATGTGGTAAATATAGAATTTAGTAGGGTTTAAATATGGATGCTAGATAAAAGGGTTGGGAAGAGGCACCTATGAGTATAATAGATTTAACATCAATGGCAGAAGCACAAACAGAACAAAGAAAAGAAATCAATGAACGACTCGCAAAACTTCAGAATGAAGCCCCAGATTACTGCTTTCAATGTGCCAAATGTACTGCTGGTTGTGAGGCACATAAATTACTGGAGCTTGAGCCACATAAGATTGTTGCACTTCTGAAAAGAGGCTTGATTGATGAAATGATCAACTCAGATCTTATTTGGACATGCATGAGCTGTTTTAAATGTTGGGAACGATGCCCGCAAAAGGTAGCACCGGTTGAGATACTTACTGCATTGAAAAACATGGCTGTTGCCAGTGGGAAACAAATCCCTGGAAAATATACCGCTATGCTACAATCTGTTCTTTCAATTGGCCTTATTCAGGACATACAAGACGTGCCAACACATGAAGGGAAAACAATGAAACGAGATGCATTAGGACTGCCGTCGTTATCTAAACCAACAGATGTTGCAAAATTTCAGATGACGTTAACAAAACTTGCTGTTGAAAAAATATGAGAGGAATATCATGAAAAAATATGCGCTTTACCCGGGTTGTTTGATGCCTACAGAACAATACGCCTATGAGCTTTCTCTTCGAGAAGTGTTTCCACTTCTTGATGTAAAACTTGTTGATGTCGATGGTTACTCATGTTGCGGGGAACCTTTAAAAAGTGTTAATAAAATGATGACATTATATTTGGCAGCACGAAACCTTGCTATTGCAGAAAAACAAAGTCTTGATCTTTTTGCTCCTTGCCCCATGTGTCATTTTTCATTAAGTGAATGCAAACATATCTTAAAAAGTAACAATGAAATGATGGCAAAAATAAACTCTATGCTTACATCTGAGGATCTTCACTACGAAGGAACTGGTGAGTTGGTACATACCGTTGATTTACTACATGATGTGATTGGTATTGAAGCTATAAAAAATCTTGTAAAAAAACCATTAAAAGATTTCAAGGTAGCAACACATTACGGATGTCATCTTATTCGACCAAGTGAGATTGGTCGTCCGGTAGATTCAGAAAACCCTCAGAAGATGGAAGAAGTTCTTAACGCTCTTGGTGCAGAATGCGCCTATTATCCTGAGAAATTGGATTGCTGTGGTGCACCTATTGATGCAAATCTTCCTGAGTCGGCGTTAACAAAAACAGGCCAAAAACTTCAGGCAATTCAGGATCACGGCTTTGATGCCTTAGTTGATGTGTGTCCATGGTGCCATAAAATGTTTGACGCGCGACAAATTAAGGCCGGTGAAACAGTTGCCACAAAGCTTGAAGTACCAGTACTGTATCTGACACAGCTCGTTGGCCTGGCTTTTGGAGTGAAAAAGGAAAAATTAGGTTTACAATTGAATAACAGTCCTGTTGATAAGATAACATTAAAATAAGGGAAGGCAGACTGAGTAAAAAAATCGGTGTTTTAGTACGAATTGGAATAATAACTATTGGGGTAGAATAAGGTTTTTATCTAAACCTATTTTCGGTTTAAAATCAGGAATATTATTTCCGTTTAAGATCGGCATTGAATTCGATATGCATCCAGCACAAGAACCATATGATATTGACATAATCAGGAATTAAATGAAAATTACATCTAATTCTGTATTATAAAAGACATTAACCAGATCTATCCGCTCGTATCTCTTCCTTTTACTTTTTTATAACTACTTTTCCTTAATTCTCCATTGAGTATTTTCCATTCATCTTCACATTTTTTACTACAAAACCACTTTTCATCGTTAGTTTGAATTTTCTTTTGACACATGGGACATTTAATCGATCGATAATGAAAATTTCTCACATGAGGCATACTTCAGTATAAGTATTTATTAATTTAAAAATTGTTCCTCTTGTAAATTTTTTTTTATTGTTGAGACTATAACAACAACATTAGTACAGCTACTATCTCATAAAACCTGTTTTATATCTGCAATTCAAACAGTTTTTGACCTATAAGAAGAGAAACAAAAACATACCATACCACATACGGCAGAATAATTAAGGGAAATGCATACAAGGGACCAATAATTGAAATAAGCATAATTGGAATGAAGAAATGAAATGCAAGAAGTTGTGCGGCAATAAGCTCTTGTATCTTCGTTCTTTTAAAAAACCATTATTTTCCTATAATCTTTTTTAATTGGACATTTCCAAATTTTTTCAATGAAAAATCTTTAAAAGCATATATTTTCCCATCATCAGAACCAATGATAAGTTTTCCATCTGCAATTGCAGGTGAGGACAGCATTAGACCCCCCGTTGGATATGACCAAATAACAGATCCGGTGTTCGCATCAATACAGCAGACTTGATTCCAATTTAAACCAAGATACAACTTTCCATCAACAACTGCAGGGGACGTCTCAATTTTACAAGTCGTATTATACTGCCATATAAAACTTCCATCACTTGCATTCAAACAAATGACTTTTCCATCATATGCAAATGTACCAAAATAGATTTTACCATCAACAACTGCAGGTGAAGATGTTGCAAGGCCAACACTTGTATTATATTTCCATATCTCATTTCCATCTGATGCGTTAATACAATACATATTTCCATTATCTGATCCAATATAGACAAATCCATTGACAACGCATGGGGATGAACGTACCTCTCCATCTGTTGGAAACATCCATTTTACTGATCCATTAATAACATAGAAACAGTATATATTTTCATCATTTGATCCAACATAAACATAATCATCAACAACACTTGGAGAGGATTCAATGGGTTTACCTGTATCATAACTCCAACAAGCCTCAGATGCATTAATGATACCATCTCCATTAGGATCTACCTGTGGTAAAGCATACATAAAACCATCATCAGAACCAACAAATACCATATCTTTATAGACACAAGGAGATGATATTACTCGAGCATTTGTTGTAAATTCCCAATTCTTTGTACCATAAATCGAATCTAGACAATAAATTGTTCCATCATAACAACCAAAGTATACTAGACCATCAGCTATTGCGGGTGAAGAAAATACATAATCATTTGTGGTAAAATTCCATATTTCATCTCCGTTAGTACTATTGATGCATAAAAAAGTATCAGAGCCGATATAGACTTTATCATCAACAATAGCTGGCGAGGATCGTACTAAATGACCGGTGTCATAAATCCAGATTGTATTATTGGTATCTGGTGCATCAGAAAATGAGTATCCCGTATGTCTAAGATTATGGCGAAACATAGGCCACCAGTTTGGCTTATTCCATCCATCTATCTCCATAAATGGAAATCGATCAGGGTTGTCATATGGAATAGAATATGGCATGTCACCAATTCCATCTCCATCTGCATCGACACCATCGTAGTCATCCCAATAATTTCCACCATCAGGATATCCATTATCCCAGATATTAGCAAAGTTATCAAGATCCCATGCATGGTATTTATTTTCTAAAAAATTGTTATGATAGTATGTATTATTGTGGCAATCTGCATAACTAAAAACACCATTGAAACAATCTGAAAATGTATTTTCATTAAACATATTATAACTTGAATCATACTGATTCATTCCTGTACCGCTCTGTTGAATACCAATGATTATATTTCTGTTAAAAATATTATGTGATGAACGGAAAAGACTGAGGCCTCTTGAAGTAAAATTTACAATTATATTATCTGAAACAATGTTATTATTAGATGTATCGAGAATAATTCCATCAATAACAGAATCAACAACATTTTCAATAACCGTATTGTTATCATTATCCTCTAAAAGATAGATACCATATCTAGCATTTGTTACAATATTCCCGGAAATGGTATTATAATTACTTGAATATCCAATACCAATTCCAACGTTTTCAATATCATCTATTTGGTTTCCAAGGATTTTGTTATTATTTGAAGCTGAAAAAACAGCACCATTGAAATTATTGAGAAAAATGTTATCGATAATGTTATGATTTGATGAAGAATAAACCCAGATTCCCTTAACTCCATTCATTATAGTAAATCCACTGATATTTATGTCATCAGCAGTTATATAAATAGTAGTTGAGGAGTCTTCAATTCCCGAGAGTAAGGTATTACTTGAATTCTCTCCAGTTAAATCTATAGATCGATCTATCTCAAAAGAGTCAGTATACGTTCCATTCCAAACATAGACATCGTCATTTCTTCCTGTATGATCAACTCCATCATGAATATATTGATATGGATAGTCTATTGTGCCTTGCCAAGGCCCTTGTGTATTATCATCATCAACAAAAAACAGGTTATATTCATTATTTACAACTATACTTATCGATTCAGTATAAATTCCATCAGAACAAGTAACTGTTAATTTAATGGTATATAATCCTTCAGATAACTCTGTTGTATCAATGGTTGCTAATATATCATTTACAGTTGAGCTTGTAGAATTTCTAATTTCTATCCATATATTTGGATTTCTTCCAGGTCCATATTCTATAGTGTAATACTCTAATTGTTCCCCCCATGCTGAGCCGGTAACATCAACAATTCCTGTAACATCTGTCCAATCGGATAATTCATCTAATAATGCGATAGCTGGCGTTCTCTGCACTGCCTCTGAGGCATTAATTCGGCCCCTACCAATATTGACCGGTGAATTGTACTGATCAACAGTATTACGTAATATTGTTTTGATCATTTCATAGCTCAGACTGTTATTTCTTGATAAAAGCAATGCTGCAAGTCCTGCAACATGAGGACATGACATACTTGTTCCACTAGATCGATAATAGTATTCATCAACAATATGAACCTGATTTCCATACATATCTGTTTCATTAGCTCTAAGTGAAAGAATATTAACTCCTGGAGCGCAGACATCTACTTTGTCACCCCAGTTTGAAAAAGATGCTTTTGAATCTTGATAATTTGTTGCTGCAATAGTAATTGTTTCATCCATATTTGCTGGAGTATAATATCTCACATCATCATCATTGTTACCAGCAGCAAATACAATGATACATCCTTTATCATAAGCATACTGCACAGCATCTTCAAGAACAGGATCATAAGGATGCCTCATTCTTGATCCCCAGCTATTACTGATGATATTAGCACCTTGATCTGCTGCCCATTTAATAGCAGCCGAAAGTGATCCTGAAGAACCAGATCCACTATCACCTAAACCTTTGACTGCCATGATTTTTGTTTGCCAATTTACTCCAACAACTCCTTTTGTGTTATTACCAACTGCAGCTATGGTTCCAGCGCAGTGAGTACCATGACCATGACCGTCCAGTGGATCACTGTCATTATTAATTACATCGGCGCCATAGATGTTATCAATGTAACCATCATTATCTGTATCGTTACCATCTAATATTTCATCTTCATTTATCCACATGTTATCCATGATATCTTCATGGTTGTAATCTATGCCTGTGTCTACTACCGCGACAACGACATCATGACCTCCTGTGGTAACATCCCATGCGCCACTCATGTTTATTAAATGAAGTCCATAAAGATCTTCATAACTTTGATTCCAACTTCCAGATGAAGTATAATAAGGATCATCAGGAACAAGACAGGTTGTAAAAATATAATTCGGCTGAGCATACAATACGTTAGGATTCTTTTGGTACTCTGCTATTACTGAAGGTATATCAAACTTCTGAAGAAGAGTGAATTTGTATATTTGAGATAAATCAAAATTGTTATTCATTAAGTTCCTATTGTTTTTAAAAATTTGCTCTATCGAAGAAATCTGATACCGATCGTTTAACATATCAATAGAGGGCACACCGGTTTTTACAACACCCTTTGATTTTTTGGTTTCTGAGTAAACATTTGATTTAAACTTAACAATAAATTCTCCAGGTACAAATTCAGGTTTTTCGCAATAGAATTCAGCTATACCGTAATCTCTAACGGGCATATCCCTTATTTTGTCTATTGTTATATCCATTACTGTATCTAGCTTATCAGTATTTTTACCCATTGTTGGTACAAAATTTGTTCCAACAAACAATATTATGCCTATTGCCAATATTTTTCTAATGATGATCTTTTTCATAGTCTAACGTTCCTTCAGTCAGATGCACTCTATAGTTATGTGAATGTTTTATTATTATATATAAACTTTTATGTTTTTTGATAAATAATTTATAGATGAATGAATTTTTCTTATGTTGCTAGGTGGGTCTGCAACATACAAAATACAATTGGTTATGTCGCAGAACTAGAAAGAATTGGAGTTAATACAATTTTGAAAAAGGTAAATTAGCAATGTAAAATTCTTGTGAAAAAAGATCCTGTCAAAGTGATGGATCTCTTAGAAGTGGATGAGTATAAATACAAAAAAAGAATACACAAAAGAAGTGACTATAAAAGAAATTGAAGCGAAATCTATTCTTCGTAAGAATAAAAAGATTGAATCTTGGTTTCTCACAAGTTATGGTATGAATCTTTATCGTGGATGCATGCATAATTGTGTTTATTGTGATGGTCCTTTTGAATCCCTGTGTCCTCTATCGAATTTTTCTCTTTCTTTCTTCTGCCATTTTTTAAATCGTTTCAATGTATCAGGGAGAACACCGGGATCATATTTCTTTTCTTTTTTAGACATAATACTTCCTGTTCAGACGCATCTCTTGACTAAGAACCCCTGTTGATATCCTTACTCGTCGACAAATCCTTTGTCTACAAGATGTTTCCATATCCCGAGCTTAGGATATTTTGCTTTAAGTAGCCTCAATTCTGCGTCATCTTCTGCTTCAACTGCCTCCAGTACCGTTTCAAGTGCCCCCGTCTCTGCTTCATCTCCTGCTTCAATTAACCTCATCTCTGCTTTCATTCTTCTGTCTTTTGCTTCAACCAATCTCATTTCTGCTTCATATCTCCGGCAACTCACACATAGCCCTTCGCCATGGCCCTCTTTTGCGAGGCCATGTGCAGCTCCTGCAACTGCCCCAACAGGACCAAGTAATAGACCGCCTGCAATAGTTTTGCATTGGCAACTTTTTGAGCAGAATCAAGTCCTACATGATTTTGATCAAGTAGATCGAAAAAAGTTACACTTGCATGCATACTTGATGCAACACCGGATACTAAAAAAAAAAATTCCTAAAACAAGTGTTTTCTTTTGTGTAGTTTTCTTCATATCTATTTATCCCCTAATATGTCTTTGAATAAGACAATTCAACTTAAATGTTTGCAAGAAAATAAAAACTATAAAAAGAAGGTTTATCTATAATGTTTTTCGTAGAAATCTTTAATTTCTTCTTCTGTTGGTATCTTGCAGTTTTTCCAGATGTTAATAATATCTTTTAATTGTTCTTCGTCTTCTTGCCCTTTGAATAAATCCTGTAAAAACTCTGTACGTTCCCGTATGTCTCTCTCGATAAATTCAAGGTATTGTTTTGGCGTATAGTAGTTTAATGGATTAAACCGTTTCCCAAAATCTTTCATGTCATGTTTTTCCTCAAGTTCCTTTGGATCTGGTATCAGATAATTAAATATAGGGTGTTTTATCCAATTCTTTATTTTTCTATGTTCAACAAGGTCTATCAACCGTTTTGAATCTTCAACTTTGATTCCCTCACCTTGGCCTATATATTTAATTTCACCAAGTTCATTTTTTAATATCTCCCCTGTTGCCTTATCTCTCTTTGGTATCGGTTTTTTATTTTCATCCAATTTTTTAATCTGTTTTCCTTCTAAATTATATTCTCCAACAAAACCTGCATTATTAATGAAAAACACAAGATTTCTATCAAGATTCATATCAGAATACATCTTTAACTTCAATAACGCCTGTTGGGATTGTTCCCGTGCCATAAAATCAGTAGCAGCATAAGAACGCACCCTTGTTCCAGGTTTTTTAGCTGAAATTGCAGATGTTATGATACTTTCACATCCACTGTCAAGTGCAATAGCCATTACAGGGGCAACAACTCGAAAGATAGGTTCAAGGATATCAAATTTCTTAAAACTCAATGCCTCTGTTTTAAGTGACTTTTCTTTTGCACTTCCCCATTTTGGATTTAGCTCACTAAATAAGAAAATAAATCTGCCATTCGTTGTCCCACTTTTTTCATATTTTGTACATTGTAAAGAACCTATTTTTTCTCCGGGGATTTTCTGCGGTACTTTAACAGTATAACCGTTTATCTCCCTCATCTGATATTCTACACCCTCACAGTCAATATTCATAGCAAGTACAATTGATCTCTTCCCGTTCTTTCCTATTTCACATGATTTCATGAGACCTGGATACTCGGGACTAGATTTCGTCAACCCTTCAGATTTTGCAAAACTAGCTGCCTCAAGACCAATTAACTTCACATCAGTAATTTTACTATTATTATGGATTGGTTTTCCAAGGCATGCATCATCTTGTTCTAAAAATGGCCCCACAGTTAGAGTAGTCTTTCCAGTACCACTTAAACCCTTGAGAACACGATCAGATGTACAACCAGCATGATACGTAATCAGTCCATCAAATTCTGCTTTATTCCAAACCATGGTAAGATTAGGTTTTTTAAAAGCACCACCGAAATAATCAACACCAAGGCTAAGAACCCGTCGGATGTTTTTATCCATCTCAGTGAGATCATAAAGTGTTATAGGAACATTGGGATCATATTCTGGCCAAACATCCTGAATCATCCGAATATATTTATCGGGGAGTTTTTCTTGTATTATATAGTTCCAACAATCAATACGCATATCTTTTTTTGGTGGAAAAACCATTAGTTTTCCCATCCATGCGATATATGCATTGTAAAGGTTTTTTATACTAAACGTAATACGAAGTCCTACTTCATACCCTGCTTCCCCCTGAATACCTTCTTGGATGATAACAGGTGGATTTTCATTTGTTAAATATTTCATTGCAACTTCGCATATTTTCTTTCCTATTTTTCTATCAAACTTCTTCTGTTTTTTGCCAAGTTTATAGTTCTTGGGAACCATATAGAATGATCTATCTGGTCGTCTTCCAGGTTGTGTTGATCCAAAAAGATACTGCCCATCTTTTGTAAACACATAATATGGTTTTAAAGACTTTATAAAAAAATCATCATTAGGGTTATGAACTACGTTTTCTTCTGACACTTTTACGTCTGGCCCTATAGAAAAAATTTTCGCCATAGCATTCACAACTGCAACCAACACCGAAATAACTATCCATTATATAAATAAATTTGAAAATTATTGAGTTTTTTTACTTATAATAGACAAACTAATATAGAATTAGAAACGGAAAATTTTTCAAGATTTTTCAAAAGATTTATATATTAACATTTGTTAATATTTCATTAAAAATATGATAGAGGAATAATAATGAAGAAAAACGCAGTAATTATTTGTATAGGCATGCTGTTAACAATTCCTTTGTTGTCAGCAACGGTAATAGCAAACGAACCTCCGGAAACACCAACTATCGATGGTCCAACAAGTGGAAAACCTGGAGTATTATATGACTACACTTTTATGTCAGTTGATCCCGATGGTGATGATGTTTATTACATGGTTAGTTGGGGTTGTTGTGGACCTGGAGTAGATTTTCATCAATATGGTCCATTTGAATCAGGTGTAGAAACAACAATCAGTAAATCATATAGTGAAGAAGGAACTTACGTAATTTCAGCATACGCAATGGATGTCAATATGGCAGAAAGCGATATTGCAACACTAGAAGTTAGTATGCCTGTAAGTCATAATACCATCTACAACATATTTCTAGGATTTTTAGAGCAACACCCAAGAATGTTTCCAATACTAAGAAATTTTCTAGGATTGTAAAATAATCCTAGTTTTTTCTTAATTTATTTTTTTTTATTCATTTTATTTAATTACACTTAATATACATAATTAAGCAATCTTCAAAATCAATTTATTGTGGTATCCCAAATAAAGTTTTTAATTAGGATTAATCTTAATCCTACCTATTCTGAAGTTTGGCTAAATAATCAGGTAATACTAGCCCTCCGACTCCTATATTTTCATCGGGGTAATCTTTTATGAAAACATAATATGCTTCTTTTGGAATCTGAGGTATCACTTTACATGCTACTTCAGTAAAACCTTTGATTAATTCCTCTCGTTGATTTTTCTCTAATTTAGGTCCTTCATATGTTATTACGGGCATGATTATTTTCCCCCTTTATTTTCTTATATTTCTCCATATCTAATTTCGTTTAATAGTTGTTGGTGTTTCTTACAAAACTTTCCATCTATTTGGGCATTTATCATTTCTTCTTGCCAATGTGCATTATAAAGCCTACATTTTTTATCTTCACAAAAAGGATCATCGGATAAATGATAAAAAACCGATTGCATAACATATCCCTTCATTACTTCAGTCAATCTGGGATCATCATAATCTATGAATCTCCCTTGAAATTCATCCTTTATAACATCAATTGGAATCTCTGATGAAGCCATTGAGTAACTTTGTTTGAGAAGATAAAACTCTTTTGGTTTTGCAGGTGCTTCTACAATACCAGATGTTGAAATGAGAGAAGGATACCCACAGATAATTACTCTTGCATGATACCTGCCATCATTTTCTTCAAACGTGCCAAATAACCGGTTAGTAAACACGATATGTAGATTATTGAAATCCAATTCTCCCTTGGGTATTAAACCAAGAAATACTTGATCGAGTAGAATACCATCATATAAGATACCTGTTAATTTCTTTTCAGGGTTTTCTATTAATTTTTTTTCAAATCTAATTTCACCAAGTAGCGGTTTAAAATCAGATCTATTACTATTAATATTTCTTACTTTACATCTGGCAAAATTCTCTGCATATTCTTCTCTTTTTTTTGAATTTACATGAAAAGTGATAAACTCTTTTTGTATTCTAATATCCACTTGTCCAAGTTGGCTCTTTAAATAATTTTTAATTTCTTTTAAATTCAGATTTAATGATGAAGGATCATCATAAAGAAAAATAGTATGAGGAGTAGAATTATTTTCCTTTAAGCATTTCATATGCTTCCTTGCCGCCTTTTCTCCCTGAAAGAAGCATCCCGCCAAATGTTGGCCCCATTCTTGGCAATCCATACGTAGTTGATACTGCCATACCAATTGCAATGAGTCCAGGATGTACCTCTCCAGTGTGTTCGACTACAAGATCTTCTGATTTTTCGACCCACATGCCACCAAAACCAGGTGTTTTAATAGCTCCTCGCTCCTCAAGTTTTTTGACAACAACAGCATCATGCCCTGTTGCATCAATTATCACTTTTGCTTCTAGTGCTACCGGATCAACACAAGTAATCTCTCGTGGGAGTGAAGAGACAGGTGTCCAATTTACAACGACTCCACCAACCCTATTTTTCTCTCTAAATACAATGTCATCAAATTTGGTCATGTTTAGTATTTTTGCACCTGCATCACAGGTTGCCGCAATGAGTTTTGAACAAACATGCGGTCCACTTGTCACATAGAGGTTTTTAGTAAATTCCTTATAGGGGACATTGAGTTCATCAAGGACTTTCTGTCCAGGCGCTCTTACAGTGATGGTGTTCATAAGATATCCTCCAACCCAAAATCCACCACCTAGGTAATTATTTCTCTCTATTATGAGGACTTCTACTTTTTTATTTGCAAGTTCTTTAGCAGCCATAAGTCCACTTGGTCCACCACCAATTATAATGACATCGGTTTTTGTGTATCTTTTTAAATCTTCGGCAAATTCACTAATTATTGCATTTGTTATTTGGCTTTCTGATGCTGATGTAAACATATATTCTTCCTCCCATTACAAAATTAATAATTTTTAAAAATGGTTATCCGCTGAATATATATAGTGTTTACGGAAAAAAACCAGAGATTATCCCCCATTATATGATTTTCATCAATAATTACCAGTTGATGATTACACTAATAACATCATGCAGTGTATTTCATACAAATAAAAATTATCAAAATATTAAAAAAAAATGATATTTCTATTATACCTTCACTATAGTTAAGTCCTTATATTTGAAATGTTATCTCGCATGTATGGCAAAAGCTCCTTGTGAGAAAATTATTTGGCAGATTTTACCTGCTATCCGAAAAGAATTCTCTAAAAGTCTAATGAAAAATTATGGATTAAATCAAAGGCAAATTGCTGAAATACTTGATATATCCCCTGCAGCAGTATGTCAATACTTCTCCAATAAAAGAGGAGGGACTCCTATAGAGGATATAGATATATTGAATGAAATTGATAAATCTTCAAAAGTTATCTATGATAATGGTTCTGCAAAGTTAATCGATGAAACATGTAGAATTTGTAAACTTTTCAAATCTAATAAAATGATAAATGGTATAGATAATGTCATCAGATGATAGATACAGCAGACAGACCTTGCTAAAAAAAATAACAGAACAAGGCCAAAGAAAGTTAGCAGATAGTAGAGTTGCAGTAATTGGCTGTGGTGCATTAGGTTCCACTATTGCAAATAATCTTGTCAGGAGTGGCATCGGCTTTATTAAAATCATAGATAGAGATATTATAGAGCGTAATAATCTTCAACGACAGAACCTTTTTGATGAAAAAGATATTGGGTTTCCAAAGGCTATAATAGCTGTAAAGAAATTAAAGAAAATTAATTCGGAAATTACAATTGAATCTGTTGTTGATGACGTGAATCATGAGAATATTGAAAATATTATAAAGAACATGGACGTAGTTATTGATGGAACTGATAACATGCTCATCCGGTTTTTAATAAATGATGCATGTATAAAACATAATATTGCTTGGATTTATGGTGGAGCAATAGAGACCTATGGGATGACGATGAACATTCTACCAAGTAAAACACCATGTTTTAGATGTATAGTAAAAGATATTCCAGACGCAGGATCATTACCTACTTGTGACACCGTTGGAGTATTAAATTCAATACCTAACATTATTGCATCAATTCAAAGCACCGAGGCCATTAAGATTCTTCTAAACAAAGACATCAACAGGGATTTTATAACATATGATGTATGGGATCATGATTTTCATAAAATAAAAATCAAAAAAAGAAAAGATTGCGCATGCTGTGTTCAACATAATTTTGAATTTTTAAATGCAAAAAAGAAGGAAACAACAGTTTCTTTATGTGGATCAGGTGCTATTCAAATTATACCTGCGACAAGTATGAAGATTTCATTTGAAGAATTAGGAAAAAAATTACAGAAATCAGGCGAGGTGTTTATCCATGAAGTTGTTCTCAGATTTAAAATTCCAGGATATGAATTAAATATATTCCGTAATGGTAGAGCAATTATAATAGGTACTAATGACAAAAAAATTGCAAAATCGTTATATGCAAAATATGTAGGTATCTAATTATTATCAAAAATACAGGGTGATTGTATGTCAGAAAATACAAATGGAACAATGAAAGCTGTTGGATTGCTCTCCGGTGGTCTCGATAGCACTCTTGCAGTTAAACTTATGATTGACTTAGGTATTGATGTTACTGTTTTTAATTTGACAACTCCTTTTTGCACCTGCACTCGCAAGGGTTGTGTACATGAGGCGAGTCGTGTTGCAAAAGAATTAGGAGTACCTATAAAACTTACTTCTTCAGGTAAAGACTATATTGAAATGATTAAGAACCCTAAACATGGCTATGGGAAAAACATGAATCCATGTATCGATTGTAGACTTTTTATTTTTAAAAAGGCAAAAGAATACATGGAGGAAATTGGTGCAAAATTCATTTTCACAGGTGAAGTACTTGGCCAGAGGCCAATGTCTCAGCATAAAAAGGCTTTACATCTTATTGAAAAGGAATCTGGTCTTGAGAATCTTGTTGTGAGACCGCTCTCTGCAGGATTACTTAAACCACCTATTCCTGAAGAAAAACAATGGATAAATAGAGATAAACTTTTATCAATTCAGGGAAGAAGACGTCTGCCTCAGATGGAACTTGCAGATGAATTAGGAATAAAAGACTATCCATGTCCTGCTGGAGGATGTCGACTTACTGACCCGGGTTTTGCCAAAAGATTAAAAGAATCATTTGATCATGGAGAAGATAAGATAAGTGAGATTCAACTTCTGAAATATGGGAGACATTTCAGATTAGATGGTGGTGCAAAGGTTGTGGTTGGAAGAAACGAAGAAGAAAATAAAGCCCTCCTTAGATTCTTCAATAAAAACGATATATTAATGG
>SDBT01006713.1_pt1 | contig 19032 bp, 11 predicted proteins | sample 2277101 | NCBI WGS metagenome assembly SDBT01 (sample SAMN10404973, study PRJNA504765) | marine sediment metagenome | isolation source: marine sediment core GS10_PC15, 103 cmbsf | place: Arctic Ocean: Southern Knipovich Ridge | collected 2010 | reverse complement strand
GGAGCCTAAGATTGCCGAACGCATCCCCAGTATCACCACTATGGCGGGGGCATATCTTGAGGGTAACACCACTCCTTCAGCCGAGTTCAACGTGCTGGCAGACCCAGAAGCCGCACACATCGTCTTTACTGCCGGGATCCCTATTACTATGGTTGGTTTAGAAGTCACCGCTCAAGCGATGCTGTCACTTAATGATGCCGAGGAGTTAGGCAAGCGCGGCACTGTTTGGGCTGAGATTGCCTCCAGGATCATCAAGGACGAAGTTTTGTGGTTTATGAACAACCTGGGATGGGACGGAGGTCAGATTTACGATGCCTGTGCAGTTGCTGCTCTTGTTGATCCGGAAATCTTAGAGACGCAGCCAATGCATGTGGCAATAGAGCTGTTCGGTCAACATTCACGCGGTCGCACAGTTGCAGACATATCCGGCTATCATAAAAATCCACCGAATGTAAATGTTGGGGTCAGGATCGATCGAGACCGTTTTATGGAAATCTTATTCGAGGGATTGAGCTAACAGATAGTGAAAGGATCAAAATCTGATTTCTATCTGACGTTTGAATGTTGTTAGCACAGGCGGATTTCCCGGACCGCTAATAATCAAGACTAAATTTTTTCTCTATCGGCTCGATAATCATCGATGATATCATCCTGCCAATCGGACACCTATGGGAGTACCTGGAGGTGGCTCTACATGTACCCGAACAATTTAGCGCCATTTACTCCGTAGATGGATTGCAAAAAAAAGCAACCAGCCGTCATGTCTGTACTACACAGATCAGGGCTTGACTGTTATCAGACCTTAGGTATAATCCCAGGCAATTAATCATAACAAAGACTGGCGTGGAGACCTGTAACCTCACAAATCTTTTCAGAGAGCTGCCGTTCGGTGCGAGACAGCAAGATTTGGGTGGTGAATTCCCCTCCACCTGACCCTTATTGGGTCAGTCGCTCCCGCAGGGATGAGCTTGCTATAAGCATCATACCAGCCTAGCTTTCTAGGCCGCCTATCTTTCTAGGCCGCCTATCTTTTATAGGCCGCCTATTTTTTTAGGGCACACATCGTAAGGGAGACCGGGTTCGCCCGTTAGCGCGTTTCTGAGGCCGTTTGTAGGACAAAATGGCATTTTGCCTTACCCAAGCAAACAGCAAAAGCAGGTGGTACCACGAGCGCCCCCTCGTCCTGCAGGAGAGGGGGTGTTTTTTGTCTGCAATCAACTCCTTGCAAAGGACTCGACCAGCACACCGGTCTCATTCATAGCAAGGTAATTTTTAAGAATAAATGGAGGCGCGCCATGTTAGACATCAATCTGATCCGTGAAAAGCCCGACCTCGTCCGGGGAGCATTACGCGATCGCCAGGAGGGTACTTCCGTCGTAGATTCTGTCCTAAAACTGGACGAAGAACGCCGTTCCTTGATCGGTCAAGTTGAAACCCTGAAAGCAGAGCGCAATGTGGTCACCAGAGAGATCGGCAGGATGAAAGAACCCGTCGAACGGGGGAAAAAAATCGAAGCCATGCGCCTGGTCGGGGAACGCGTAAGTGAGCTTGACAGCCAGTTACGAGACATCGAAAGCCAGCTCGATGATGTAATGGCGACCTTGCCCAATATCCCCGACCCCTGCACACCATACGGTGTGAGTGAAGACGAGAACGTCGAGATTCGTACAGTTGGGGACATTCCCGAATTCGATTTCGAACCCAAACCACACTGGGAGTTGGGTCCAGAGTTGGGAATCATAAATTTTGAACAGGGGGTGAAGATAACCGGTTCCCGTTTTTACGTCCTCAGTGGTGCAGGGGCGCGCCTACAGAGAGCTCTCATTGCCTGGATGTTGGACCTGCACGCCCGCCAGGGCTACACCGAGAAGTACACCCCATTCATGGTCCAGAGCAAGACCCTATTTGGCGCCGGACAGCTTCCCAAATTCGAGGACAACCTGTACAGGGATCACGAGGAAGACCTGTGGATGGTTCCCACAGCCGAGGTGCCCCTGACCGGTCTGCACATGGACGAGATACTCACAGAAGCTGATTTACCTAGCCGCTACACTGCCTACACCCCCTGCTTCAGGCGTGAAAAAATGAGCGCCGGTCGCGATGTACGCGGTATCAAGCGCGGTCACCAATTCGACAAAGTTGAAATGTACACCTTTTGCGAACCGGAGGATTCGAACGACCAGTTTGAGATGATGGTCGCAGACGCCGAACAAACCTGCCGCGAGCTGGGCTTTACATACCGTGTGCTGCAGCTCTGCACCGGCGACCTGGGATTTAACTCAAGCATCACTTATGACATTGAAGTATGGTCTCCGGGCTGTGGAGAATGGTTGGAGGTTTCCTCGGTCTCGAACGTGACCGACTTCCAGGCCCGCCGATCAAATATCCGCTACCGTCCGGAAGGAGGAGGCCGTAACCGTTTCGTTCACACCCTCAACGGCTCTGGATTGGGTTTGCCACGCACTTTGATCGCCGTCCTGGAGAATTACCAGAATGGCGATGGCTCGGTAGTTGTGCCCGATGTTCTGCTCCCTTGGATGGGTGGAATTGAGGTCATCCAGCCAGAATAAAGGTTCTGAATTACACTGTGATCATCCATTTCTTGTTTCCCCCGTTCGTCGAGCAGTTAAACTGCTGGACGATCACAGCAAGCCCACGCTCCAATTGTTACTAGGGATTATCCTTTGAGATGAGATAAGATTTGAATCACAAGCATTTTCTATATCAATAATATACAAAAACCCATGGAGTCCACAAATTGGAAGGCTGGCTCGACACATCAATCATTGCAATAACCCTCATCATCATGCTGATCGGACTGTTCGGTCTGGTCGTCCCAATTTTCCCCGGGATTTTCGTCATGTGGCTGGCCGCGCTGGGGTACGGCGCAGTCACAGGTTTCAGCACCCTGGGCATCGTCCTGTTCGTCTTGATCACTCTGCTCATGGTGATTGGCATAGTGATCGACAACTTATTGATGGGTGTTGGGGCTCGCCAGGGCGGTGCTTCCTGGATCGCGATTGGTGTGGCTTTTCTGGCGGGCGTTATCGGAACGATCATTTTCCCACCTTTCGGCGGCATTATCGCCGCGCCGGCTGCCGTTTTTCTATTCGAGCTTCTGCGCCTCAAAGACCTGCGCAAAGCATGGTTGGCATTTCGGGGCTTAGCTGCCGGCTTGGGGGTATCCTTTGTAGCCCGCTTTGGGGTTGGCGTATTGATGATTACTTTGTGGGGGGTATGGGTTTGGAAAGGATGATAAAAGGAACGAGTGTTTAATCAGGTTTGTAAAATACCATACCGACACCCATGCGTTCCAAACCTTCAGCAGCCCAATACTCCATCAAAGCCGAACCTTCATCCAGAACGCCAAACAGCGCTGGAATAACGCGCATATCCCCGATTCTCGCTAATGAACGCACTGCCTCCAGACGGGCTTTCGGATTTCCATCATCTAACACCGTGATCAGAGCTAGCACCGCCTGCTCGCCGATTTCCGCCAAGGCATCTCCAGACAGTTCAACAACCAGATGGTCCTCATCCGACAGACAATCGAGCAATCCAGCAATCGCCTGCGGGGTTGGATGCAGGCGCAAGCCGAGAGCCGCACACTGGCGCACAGCAGCACCTTCATCTGCCAGCGCACCTATTAATAATGACGCAACCCGGGGATCACTAATAGACGCAAGCGCACGTACCCCCCACCACCGAATTTCTGAGTCCGGGGAAGACAGTAGTTCCTGTAAAACATCTATAGGAGCATCCGCACAATTCTCCCCCAGGGCTGCAATTTTCTCTACAGCCGCCTCTGCCCGGTCATCATCCCCGCATATAAGTTCTGCTAAGAAGTCGCCTAATAATCCCATGGGACTATCCGACTACTATTCTAAACGACTAATTTACTTATCCGTCGGTGGTACCGGTAAATCTTCGACATCGATGTCGATCCATTTATCCCCCTCATCAATCAGCATCACAGGAATATCATCCTTGACGGGATACTTGCGCCCACAATCTTGGCAGATAAACCATGTCTCCTTGTAGAAATCTAACAGACCTTCCTTCTCTTGGACACAATTCGGACAACGTAGAATTTCAATTAAGTCTTGGCTGACCATTTTTACTCCTGAAATAGCAAATATTGGTTTTTGACGATTAACTCTCGATGGTCTGTTGAACTGTTCGCCCCCATTATACTGGAAAGTCCATATTTGTAGGACAAGATGGCATCTAGTCCTACTCCTGTGTGCTCTTTTTTTTCTTTTTGAACTCTAACTTCGGAAGTTCCGTACCCGGTCCATACTGGAAAACATCCCGCCAGGGTCGGTAATATGTGCTGATGATGTCCTGGTACAGAATCTCACCATCCCGCCACACAGTGCGAGTTACGGTGACATCCGCTCCATCAGCAGCCCAATCCACCTGCTTGATCACACCCTTTGCGAGTTCAGGATTCTCCTCATAGCGCGGTTCAGGGGGCTCAACTACATTCTCCGGTCCTGTCGAGTCCCACTCAACTTCGCGGCCATCAGAAATGGAATAGAATTTCCAGGTCAGCGAACGCGAGGTGGGATTGAAATAAGTCTCCATTAATAACCAGTACGGCGTATCGTTCACGAACTTAAAATCTACCATCGGAACAAAAACTGTCGCGTCTAACCCGGCATAGTATGGGTCATGACCGCTCCTTGTCTGTTCGTAGTAACCAACCCGATAGGCGTGCGGGTACCGTTCGACAATTGGATATCCTCCGAAGAAGACTGTGCGGAACAAAGTCGTGCTAACCTGGCAGACCCCTCCCCCAACCCCCTTGATCGTACGACCGCCAAAAATGATCCACGCCTCCGCGTAGCCATTATCCAGGCTGACATTGCCCATAGTGTTTGCCATAGAAAACGTCGCTCCGGGTGGCACCATTAAGCCGTGGAAATTCTCCGCCGCGACCTTGATGTTGTTCAACCTTTCCGACGAGGAACCACGGAAGTATGAAGTATGCCAACTAACCAACTCCGTGATCCCGAGCTGTTCCCCGGTGGCATCATCGCCAACTTCCGGCTCGATATAGCTGACCTTCATCGGGACTGTATGTTCGCCCCGCCGGACTTTTTCGCTGATGTCCTGAATAGTCGAGTACACATCCAGAACACGACCGGTCACTGCGGGTTGGATGACCTCCAACAACTCTGTATCATCGTTGAATATAAAGCGGGCGTTACTGGGATCGAGCCCAATTTCGGGGCTTAAGGCGCTCAAGTAAGTGTTCAGAGATTTTTCGTTCAGACCAACCTGGTACTGGCTGCCATCCTTCGATCCGACACGCTCGATTTTTAGCATCATCGCCAGCCGCTCTGGCTCGATTTCCCACGGACCCGGGTCACTTTCACCTGCATTGGGAAGATGCATCCTGAGAGGTTTGCTCAATATCTGGCGAGCGATCTCAGCCTCCTCGCTGGCGTCCATGATTTCAGGCGGGGCTTCTTCAACCACCAGGGGGAGCAATCCATCCGTCATAGAGCGCAGTTGCTCCTCCAGCGGCGACAAGGTTGCGCCTACATCCACCAGGCGTCCAATTTGACCAGGTGTCGCGGTCACATCGACTCCGTTAACAGTGAGCGAGGCCTCCACTGTGGGGAGATCGACCTGTTTGGCAAGCTTCCCTACATATTGATGGGCAGTCCGTTCATCATAGATCAATAAGGGTGGCAGGTTCACTCCCGAACGCCAGGCCCTTAATTGCTGAAAAAGGCGCCCAAACGGGTTGCCCTGGCGCCCAAAATCATAAGCTGCTTGTGCGCTGGCTTGAGGATCAAAAACCAAACCAAGCTCTGATGGCGTAGCGACCCAGATACTCTCTCCATCTTGAAAGAGGATTTTTCCTGTTTGTGGGTAGATTACATGTTGGCTGAGAATTACCGAGACTTCGGCGCGTGTTAATCCAGATAAGTTTACACCCGCCACGGATACACCGGGATACACCCTTCCTGAGAAATTAAGACTGAACCCCGCAACTATGGATCCAGCCAGCATGAAGAACAAAATCACGCCCGCAGTCAGAGCCACCAGCGCTTGAATCAACATTGGGGGCGAAGTTACTACCGGCTTTCTAGCCATAGGATGGACACTCATAAATACCAACATTCCTTAAAAAACGCATTTCCCTAAAAATGCGGTGATTAATGGGTACCATATAATAAGACTACCCGATTTTACCAAAAACAAGCCCTGATTTACAACACAAGAATGGTTCTTTAAGAGCCTTTCATTATTCCCCCCCACACAAGGCTGAACTTAATAAGTTTTTCTAATCTAACACTCGCTGGGCTAATCGCTGGCTTGTGTGCGTACTGGGGCGGGCTTCGCCTCCGTGAGTCGGTAAAGCCACAGGAAGCCAGCCACAGCCAACACCCCAACCAGCCCAGCAGCGAACCACAACAAGCGCGGATCAGCGTTGTCGATTATCAAACCAGCCATTATTGGTCCTGCGGCAAAGGGAATACCCCATGAGAAACCGAAGACCGCCATATATCTACCACGCATGTCCTCCGGCGCCATTTCAGCTGTCAGGGCCTGTGAAACTGGCGCTACGAGCATCTCGCCAAGGGTAATAACCACCATCGCCAGCAGAAACATCGCAAAAGCAGTGACAAACCCATACATTGCAAATCCGATTGCATACAGCGCCGTGCCCAGAGCCATCATCAGCATCGGAGGCTTGCCCTTTATTCGCCGTGTGATCGGGAATTGGAATACCACCACCAATAACGCATTCATGCTGAGGAGCACACCATATCCCGCTTCAGGCACATCATGAATATCGCGCAGGTAGACACCAAGCGTAGTGTGCATGTTCATATAGACCAAGCCCATCAGTACGCAAGCGGCGATGAACATCATGAATATCTTATCCTGGAAGACGCGTAAGTAACCTCTGAAAGTGCCGCCTAAACTTTGGCTGGGTGTCCCAGGCAGTACTTCAGGTTTTGTCTCTGGAAGATAAAAGAATACAATCCCGGCACTGATCAGGCTGATGATAGCATCTGCAATAAACAACAGTAAGTAAGAGCGAGAAGCCAACAGACCGCCAATCGCGGGACCGATGGTGAAAGCTAAATTGGCAGCCACCCGGATGATGCCATATCCTTGAGTGCGCTTTTCCTCAGGCAGCAAATCTGCCACCATCGCCTGGTAAGCGGGTCCCCCAGTGTCAGTTAAGATTCCCACCACAATAGCCAACATGAAAAAAGCTTCCAAGGAATCCACCAAACCCATAGCAACCGCGCTCAGTGAACTGGTAATCAAGGAGAAAATCAACAAACCTTTGCGACCCAGCTTATCTGTCAGTGCTCCTCCTAAGAATGAGCCAATAAAGCTAGAGATGGAGAACACAGCGAACAGCATACCTACCTGGGTCATCCCGACCCCAAATTTGCTCGTGATATAAAGGGCGAAGAAAGGGAACAGCAAAGCACCGCCTAAGCGGTCGATAAACGTAACACCAATCAACGTCCAGAACGGGCGGGGGTATTCATGGTAGATGCCAGTTAATTGCCGCTTCCGGTTTTGTATAGACATTCCGCAATTGTAACCCCATTTCTGTATTCTCTAATTAGGCTTATAATCAGGTCACAGTCACTACACACATGCCCCCGTAACCCCTGCTCCCACACCCATATTTCCATACTCTCCAAGGAGCTTCACATGGAACACTTCTCCCCCGAACACGGAATAAGCACTCTGCTAAACCACTACACAGAAGGTCAGAATCCTCATCATGCCCATGTTGCGCCCATCTACCAGACATCAACTTTCAGTTTTCCGAACGTGGCGACTGGTGCAGCTATCAAATCAGGAGAACAAGCGGGGTACTTTTATACACGTGTTGGAAATCCTAACGCCCGCCAGTTAGCACTCAAATACGCCATGTTGGAGGGGCTTGACCTGCTCAAAGAAAATCCCACCACGAACGTGGAGGATGTCGTGGAAGGAATTGTATTTTCTTCCGGAATGGCTGCCATATCAGCTGCAGTGCTGGCGCGCGTTGAAACCGGTCAGACGATCATCGCCCAGCAGTCGTTATACAGCAATTCATTCGGTTTCCTGCACGATATCGCACCCCAGCTTGGCATAAACGTCGTATGGGTAAAAGATGTATCCCCCGAAGGCTGGATGTCCGCCCTCAAAGCCCACCCTGAAACCGTGCTCTTGTTTGCCGAAACACCTGCCAATCCCACCATGCTGGTCGTTGACCTGCGGATGCTGGCAGAACTGGCTCTCCAGTACAAATGTTGGTTGCTGGTTGACAACACCTTCGCCACACCGTACTGCCAGCGCCCGCTCAGCCTGGGCGCCGACGTGGTCGTTCACTCCACTACAAAATACCTATCCGGTCATGGGGTGATCGTCGGCGGTGCTGTAATCAGCACCCATTTAGAATACATCCGCCAAGATCTCGTCAAGAGACTGCGATTACTTGGCGGCGCGCCCAGCCCTTTCGACGCCTGGTTGGCAAACATAGGCTTGAAGACCTTCGAACTGCGCATGCAGCGCCACTGCGAAAACGCACTGACCATCGCTCGATACCTCCATGGGCACCCCAAGGTTGCACACGTGCACTATCCCGGGCTGGAGAGCGACCCCGGTTTTGCAACCGCGCGGTCACAAATGAGCTGCTTCGGCGGTATGCTGTCATTTGAATTAAAGGGGGGTCTCAAAGCCGGTGCCACACTGATGGACAGCCTGCAAGTTGCTACTTTAGCGGTCAGTTTGGGCAACGTCGACACGTTGATCCAGCATCCCGCCAGCATGACCCATGTCGGAGTTCCCCCCCAGGAAAGGCTCAAGATGGGGATCAGCGACGGTTTGGTGCGCTTTTCGGTGGGAATAGAAAACGTGCAGGACTTAATCGCCGACTTGCAGTACGGTCTAAGTGTTATATAATCTTTGTGGGCACTGTAGTAGATATTTGCTTTCGCTGGAAAAGTACAAACATAATTATTGAGCCAATGGAACCTGGAGTCAGGTTTTTACGTCTTTTCCTGTAGGAGGGACCCCCATGTCCGGTCGTAAAATACACCAATTGTTCCTGAAGTCCCGGCAGAATATCTTCATCTTTCCTATAATTCTGATAATCCTCAGCCTCTCCTGCGCGCTTCCGTTCAGCGGGTCTCAAACCACGACGTCCCCCTCTTCAACCCATCCCCCCACAATGCCACCGGTCTCCCCTACTCCTACACCGCAGCCACTACCTCCTGCGCTTGTTGAAAGCAATCCCCCGGTTGGAGCGGAAATTCCATCCGATGGCTCGATTACCTTATTCTTCAACCAGCCGATGGACCACGCTTCTGTTGAATCAGCTCTCGCAAGCGACCTCTCCAGGGACATTAACGCTGACTGGCTCGATAGCTCAACCCTAATTGTCTCCCCAATAACCGCCCTCGAGTCAGGCACAAAATTTGATATCCAAATCAGCACTTCTGCCCGCTCGACCAGCGGGATGGAACTTCTCGAACCTATAAAACTGGATTTCAAAACCGCCGGATATTTACACCTCACTCAAACCCTGCCGGAACCGGACACAATCGATGTCGATCCTTCTTCCGCCATAGTAACAGCATTTAACCAGCCAGTCGTCCCTTTAGGCGCCCAGACGGAGACACTTCCTGAGGCGTTCACCGTTATGCCTGACAACCAGGGTTACGGGGAATGGATCAATACCAGCACATACATCTTCTACCCTGAACCGCCTCTGGATGGAGGCCAGACTTATACGGTGACGCTGAACGAGGAACTGCGCAGCAGCGCCGGCAGCCATCTGGAAGACGCAGACCCATGGAGCTTTACGACCGCCCAACCCAGGCTGGTCTCCATCGAGCCGGAAACCGAAATCCCCCTCCGATTGGACGACGAATTCGTCTTTACCTTCAACCAGCCGATGGACACCTTGAGTGTGGGAGCCAATTTCAACCTGACTGCTCCGGATGGCACACCTGTATCAGGTGAAATCGATTGGAATGAAGACACCACCGTCTTTATTTTTACACCCGCAAGGAACCTGCTGCGCGACAGCGAATACGTTGTCTTGCTTGACGGTCAGGCACAGGCTCGCGGTGGTACGCTTCTGGGTGAAACTTTCCAGGCGAATATCGTGACTGTACCTCAATTGGCTGTCAATCAGACAGATCCATTACAAGGAGGGACAAAAAACCCGCGCGGGAGTGTGGTCTTGCACTTAACAGCCCCCATCCAGGAGGACAGCGTCCTGGAGCACATCACCATAAGACCCAAAGTTTCCAACCTTGATAGCTGGTGGAGCGAAGGGGAACTGGCTTTGCGTCTTTACGGAAATTTCGCCCCCAGCACCTCGTACACACTCAACATCTCTCCAGACCTACCGGACATCTGGGGCGGCACCATGGAAGGAGAGTTCCATCTCGCCTTTACCACCAATCCACTGCCGCCCGGCATTTTAGTCTCCCCTTCATCAGGAGCCCTATTTATCACACCTCAGGATAACAGCCTGGCGGTCCAGGCTACCAACTTGTCTGAACTACCAGTGTCCCTGGGTAGTGTGGGGATGGACGATTTCTTCACCATGTTTGCTGAAAACGGGTATGAATTCAAGCGCAGCTACAAGTCCCACGACCAGACCCCCTGGACGCAGACACTCGATCTACCCCCCGACCAAAGCCAGACAGTAGACCTTTACCTCTCACCCAATCAAGACTCATTATCCCCCGGGCTGTACTACCTGCGCCTGGATCTGCCTCACGAAAACATCTATAAAGGTCCTTTCTTACTCGTATCGAGCAACATCCAATTGACCTTTAAACTCAGCGCAACCGATGCCCTGGTTTGGGCGGTGGACCTGCGTACCGACAAATCTTTAACGGATGCCCCAATCACCATCTACGGTGAAGGCGGATCCATTTTGGCTTCCGGAAAAACCGACTCGGTGGGAGTCTTTCGAACAGATATCCCCACTCTCGATAACCTATACCGCACCGCATTTGCGGTAATCGGTCAACCCGGTGAAGACAACTTTTCCATGGCTCTTTCGACCTGGGACTCTGGTCTGGCAAGTTGGGATTTTGACCTTACATCTGATTACAGTGCCCCCGGACTTAAAGCCTATATCTACACCGATCGCCCCATCTACCGCCCAGGTCAAACGGTATTTTTCCGTGCCATCGTCCGGGAGGCTTACAACGGTCGCTACCAACTGCCCGACCTGGATTCTCTTCCACTAACCATTTCTGGTTTTGATGGAGAAATATTAAAAACATTAGAACTGCCGCTTTCTGGTTTCGGAACCGTCCACGGCGAATACAACTTGCCCACAGATGCCCAACCGGGTCACTACAATATCCACAGTGAAGCCGTGCCGGATTCTTACCTTAACTTTCAGGTCGCCAATTATCGTAAACCTGAAATTAACCTGCTGGTAGATTTCACCTCCGATCAGGCACTTTCAGGAGAGGATCTAAAAGCCAGCATAAACGCACGCTACTTCTTTGACGCCCCCGCCGGTAATGTTCCCTTACATTGGGAGCTGTACACGACGCCTTCTTATTTCAACATCCCAGGATACCAGGTGGGTGTCGCTAACACCAACTGGCTCTATTATCACCCCCTGCGCTTCACAGAAAACCCACTTGGAGAACTGGTGTCAGAAGGCGAGGCTCAAACCAACCCGGACGGGACATTGGACCTTGTTTTAGCTACTGAAGCGAGCGAAACACGCCAACGATATACATTGGAAGTCACCCTGGAGGACGAAAGCGGTCTTCCGGTATCGGCTCGTGACAGCGCCGAGATGAACCCGGCTGAATATTTCATTGGAGTCCAGCCCGATTCATGGATCGGTCACGCCGGGAAACCGATGGGCTTTGAAATCCAAATCGTCGACTGGGACCGCCAGCCTGCCGGAAGCGTAAATTTGGAAGCCAAGTTCAGCAAAGTGGTCTGGTCGCGTGAAGACCCCCTCGAGGATGACCCATACCAGGCGCCGAAGTTCGTGCCGCATTACACCAATATAGAGAGTACCAATATCACTACCGACTCAGACGGGACTGCGCACCTATCGTTCTCTCCATCGGAGCCCGGCACCTACCAGCTCGATGTTTTCAGCCGGGAGGTGGGGAACGAAGGAGCGCGCACAGAAGTGCTGCTCTGGGTCGCCGGTCCGGGGGGTGCGATCTGGCCCGAGACACCAAACTCGCGCTTACGCTTAACTTCCGACCAGGATTCATATTTGCCCGGCGAATCAGCCCGCGTGTTCATTCCAAACCCGTTTGATACAGACGTGCTTGCTCTTGTGACCGTTGAACGGGGAACCGTACTGAGCCACCAGGTGACGACGATCGAACCTGGTGGGAGTGAAACGGCTTTCGAACTCGATTCAAATGAAGCCCCCAATGTTTATATATCAACCACCTTGCTGGGTAGAGATACCGATGGCAACCCCGACTTTCGTCAGGGGTATATAAACCTGCCAGTTGAACCCATTAATTTAACTCTGGATGTGGCTCTCACCAGCCAGCCTGAAAGTACTGGCCCGGGTGAGGACGTCACCTTCGAGGTGACAGTCACGGATGCGAGCGGAGACCCGGTTGAAGGCGAGTTCTCGCTCGCGGTTGTGGATTCGGCTGTTTTGGCGCTTGCCGATCCTAACGCTCCTGACATCGTGCCCGCATTTTACGCCGAGCAGCCCATCGGCGTGCGCACCGGTCTATCATTAGCCGCTTATACACGCCGCCTTACATCTTTTCCGGATGGGCTTGGGGGCGGCGGTGGGGGAGGTCTTGAGGCGCTCGCGGTCACACGCCAGCATTTTCCCGACACCGCATACTGGGACGCTGAACTCACGACCGGTCCTGATGGAAGCGCCAGTGTCACCGTGCCTCTACCTGACACATTAACTACCTGGCAGGTAGATCTGCGCGGGACAACCGCAGACACGCTCGTCGGAGGGACCCAGACCAAGGTGCTCACGACCAAAGATTTGCTGGTCAGACCCGTCACCCCTCGCTTCTTGGTCGTAGGCGATCATAACCAATTGGCTGCCATCCTGCAAAACAACACTCACAGCACCATGCAGGTAGAAGTTTCCCTGCAGGCGGACGGTTTCACCCTCGATGATCCCGACCTTGCCTCCCAAAAGATTCGTGTACCTGCTGGTGGTCGCTCCCGAGTCGAATGGTGGGGCACCACAAACGATATAGAATCAGTCGATCTCGTATTTTCCGCGCTAGGTTTAGATGCGGATTCGGGACAGCTCTTCCACGACGCATCCCGCCCGGCTCTCGGCGATGTGCCCGTACTGCGCTACACCGCCCGGCAAACCTTCCGTACCGCCGGCACCCAGGACGCGGCCGGTGAAAGGCTTGAGTTGGTAAGCCTGCCGCGTTCCTTCGATCCAGGTAACGGTCGCTTGAGCCTCGAGCTCTCACCCTCCTTAGCCGCTGGGATGGTAGACGGTCTCGATGTGCTCGAACACTACCCTTACGAATGCAACGAGCAGACCCTTTCCCGATTTCTCCCGAACCTGGAGACCTTTCGCCTCATGCAGCAGTTTGGACTGGAGGCGGATGTCTTAGAAGACCGTCTCGACCGCACACTGAACGATGGTATCCAAAAACTGAGTGAAAACCAAAATTCTGACGGCGGATGGGGTTGGTGGTCGGGTGGTAGCAGCGACATAACCATTACGGCTTATATCCTCTTCGGATTGAGCCGTCTCACGGGTGCGGGAATAAAAGTAGACGAAGCCGCGATAGAAGGAGCCATCCGGTTCTTACAAACTGAAATCAACACACTTCGCCCTTCACGGCTGTCAAGCCTCGAAAACTGGCAGCTCGATCATCTGGTATTCGCCCACTTTGCCCTCTCCCAAGCCGGCGCTGGAGATTTAGAAGCTGGGATGTCTCTCTACCAGGTAGAGGATCAACTCAACCCCTGGGCGCAGGCTCTCCTCGCTCTATCCCTCGAAACCCTTTCCCCGGGCAGTCCAGAAGCAAAAAATTTGATCTCGAACCTCGAATCGACGGCCATCCGTTCCGCATCAGGGGCTCATTGGGAGACAGATAAGGAACAGAGCAGCTCGTACACTTTCGGACGCAGTATGAAATCCACTCAAACAAACAGCGCCATCGTAACCTACGCTCTGGCGCAGCGCGAACCGGGGTCACCGCTCCTGGACGACGCTGTACGCTACCTGATGAACACCCGCACATCGGATGGAGGCTGGGAGTCCACTTACGCCACAGCCTGGACTTTAATGGCTCTGGTCGAGGTCATTAAAGGCACCGGCGAATTGGTAGGCGATTACACCTTCAGCGCCGCGTTGAATGATATTCCCATAGCCAGTGGAACTGCCAACGATCTCGACCAATTAACCCCAGTGATCGCCGAGGTCCCGATCGCCGACCTCTACCCGGACTACCCTAACGCCCTGTTGATCGAGCGCGGTCCCGGTCAGGGAAAGCTGTATTACCTGGCGACTTTGGACGTCAGCCAACCCGTGGAAAGTGTTAACCCATTATCGCAAGGGATGAGCATCTCGCGCTCATTCTACCCCGCGGATGATGAAGCCTGCCGTGATGGTGGATGCGAACCTATCCAAAAAGCTCCCACCGGCGAGCGGGTCACCGTGCGGGTGACGCTCACCCTGCCCAACGACGCTTATCACCTGCTGGTTGAAGACTATATCCCTGCCGGTGCCGAGATTTTGGATCCCCGTTTGAAGACCAGCCAACTCGGAGAGGGTGATGCCCCTATAGCTGAGGTCAAATTTGATTCCCGGCGCCCATTTGAAAGTGGTTGGGGCTGGTGGTATTTCAACGATGCCCAGATTTACGACGACCATATCTCCTGGGCTGCGGACTATTTGCCAGCCGGCACATACGAGCTGACCTACACCATAGCCACATTCCAACCCGGTGAATACCGGGTCTTACCCGCCCGCTCATGGCAGTTCTACTTCCCCGAAGTCCAGGCTAACAGCGCCGGAGCAGTGTTTGAAATAACGCCTTAACGCACCATACCATATATCAAACCGCCCAAACCACCTCCACCCCCTCGAACAAATCCCTCTCTCGTGCTCCCGCCTCAGGCGGCGGGTAAGCACGCATGAACAATTCCTTACGGCTTGCCTTCCGCATCAGCCAGCTTACCAATCTCATATGGGATATCCTTCCGTCAATCTGGCTGGCATGACAGGCTGAGGCCTCATCTTTAAGATCCTCTACACTGCGAATATTTATCACAGCATTGATGGGAAAATCCCCCTCCTCCACGAGCGCTGCCAGGTCAATGTCTTCATTTCTTCCAAACCGGTGGGGGTCCTTACCGAACAAAGGCAGGGCACGCACTGCCAAGCGCAGAAACTTTTTCGGGAAGACATGATAATAAAGTTTTTGCGGCTTGTAGGGCGGCAAATCGTCTTTAAATTCCGGATCACCCACTAATTCATATGCCCTAACCGTGGCATTATGAATGGCAACATGATCAGGATGTCTGTACCCGCCGATTGGGTCGAAAGTCAGCACCACCTGGGGACGTACTTGTCGAATATAGTGCGCTATATGGGATGTGACCTCTTCCACTGGCGCAGCCGCCAATGCTTTGGGATGCTGGTTGTCCGCCGTGCCAGGCATACCCGAATCGCGGTAATCTAAGAAGTGCACTCCTTCCAACCCCAATATCCTGGCGGCACACTGCAGCTCAGCAACCCGCTTCTCGGCGATAGAATTGTAGCCCTGCATTAATTCAGGAGCCACATCGCCCGATTCGCCCCGCGTTGCACAAACCAGATGAACTTCCGCCCCGCGCTGCGCGTACAGCGCCAGCGTTCCCCCCATCCCGAACGACTCATCATCAGGATGAGCCAGCACAGCCAGCAAAACCGGAGTTGGTTCTCTTTTTATTTCTTCCATGTATGTCCTACACCAACCTTTTTATTTATCTATTATATCTCTGCGCACTTCGTGCTCTCTACTGCCGGTCATTCAAAACAGAGCGACCTGCCTCTATATATCATTCTGACCGGAGTGAAGAATCTCATGTTTGCGGATTTCTAAGACATCCATAAGGATCATGACGGCTGACTGCCAGGTGACAGACATCAATTATAACAAAGAGAATGGGGAAAAAGCTTTAGAAAGAAAGGCGTATAAGTAGTAAAATAGGGCTCATGTCAAAACCGAAGTTCTTATCCCTGTTAAAGGAATCTCACCAACCCCTCCTGGGCGATGGCGCCATGGGCACCATGCTCAACGCCCGCGGTACCGGTTTCGACCAGTGTTTTGACGCCTTGAACCTGACCCAACCCGCCCTGGTAGCCGAGATTCACCACGCTTACATCGACGCCGGTTCGCAAGTTATCACGACCAATACCTTTGGCGCTAACCGCTACAAATTAGCCGCTCACGGATTGGACAACAATGTCCCCAAGATCAACCGGGCTGGCGTTGAATTGGCTCGCCAAGTCGTTATGGCATCCTCCAAAGACGTCCTGGTCGCCGGCGACGTCGGTCCCTTGGGCGTTCGTCTGGCGCCGTTTGGACGTCTCCAGCCCGAAGGTGCCCGCAAAGTATTTCGCGAACAAATAAGCGCCTTAGCCTCTGCTGGGGCAGATTTACTGATCCTCGAGACCTTCAGCGACCTGTACGAGATCCGTGAAGCGGTCGCTGCTGCCAAGGGAGTCTGCGATTTGCCAATCGTTGCCTCCATGACCTTCACGCGCGACGATCGCACCGTGCTGGGTGATTCGCCCACCAAAGTCGCACAAATGCTGGCTGATACTGGCGCCGACGTCATTGGGGTGAATTGTTCTGGTGGACCGGCTCAAATCTGGCGAATCTTGAAGCAAATGTATCAAACCCTTTCTGGAAGAGATGACCACCACTCACATAAGATAGACACCCCTGTGCGCCCCTACTTATCCGCCATGCCGAACGCCGGCTGGCCCGAGCAGGTAGGCGGGCGCATCATGTATCCGGCCAATTCCGATTATTTCAGCGAATACGCCCTCGCTCTCTGCGATGCCGGCGCAATGCTGATCGGCGGCTGCTGCGGTACCACTCCAAGCCACATCGCCGCGATGCATGCCGCTTTAGAGAATACATCGGTAGGCTGCGGTCCACCTGTGAGGGAATTGAGCATGCCGGTCGAGACCATGGAACGGTTGACGCCCGAAGAACGACCTTCCCACCTGGCTCAAAAACTCGCCGAGGGGAAATTCGTCGTCTCCGTGGAGATGAACCCACCGCGCGGATTATCAGCCCATAAGATCATCGCCGGAGCCAGCTTGCTCAACGAGTCCGGTGTTGATGTGATCAACGTGTCCGACAGCCCCATGGCGCGCATGCGTATGAGCCCCTGGGCTGTCTGTGACCTGATCCAGTCCCAGGTCGGGATCGAGACCACCCTTCATTTCCCCACTCGCGGCCGCAGCTTGCTGCGCGTCCAGGGCGATCTGCTCGCCGCTCATGCCCTCGGCGTCCGCAACGTTTTCGTGGTTATGGGCGACCCGACTTCCATCGGCGATTATCCCGATGCGCTGGACGATTACGACCTGGTTCCTTCGGGTCTCATCAAACTTATCAAGGCTAATTTCAACGTTGGATTCGACCAGTCTGGGGCGGATATCGGTCAGCCAACTTCGTATTTGGTGGGCTGCGCACTCAACCTGTGTCCCCCCGACTCTGAGCGTGAGATCAAGATTTTACACCGCAAGCTGCTTGCCGGGGCCGATTTCATCCTCACCCAACCGGTCTACGAACCCAAAATTGCAGAGCGGTTCCTGAAACGCTATGAAAAAGAATTCGGACCTCTTGAAACTCCCGTCCTGGTCGGTGTCTTGCCCCTGTTCGGACCCCGTCACGCTTCATTCCTGCACAACGAGGTGCCGGGTATTTCTATTCCCGACGCGATCCACCGCCGGTTAATAGATGCCGGGGAAAATTCCCCTCAAGCAGGTGTATCCGTGGCTCTCGAATTGATCGATCAGATGAAATCCTGGGTTAGCGGAATATACCTGATACCCGCCTTCAGCCGCTACGACCTCGCCGCCGAAATCGTGGAGGAGTGCCGCTAAAACCACCTGGGTAATTTTAGCGCCCGAATTTTGGTCACCACGATTACATTGCCGAGGATTACAAGAGCTACTCCAGCGAGTTGGGGTAAACTCCAGGTCATGCCCTCGAATAATGTTGATAAGAGCAGTGCAATGACGGGGAATAGTACTGTGACGTATGCAGCCCGATCAGGTCCAATCCGACCCAAAAGGGTCAGGTAGCTGCTGAACCCGATTACTGAGCCGAACACTGCCAGGTATAGGAGTGAAACCACATAGTCTGCTGAGGGGTCAAATTCCAACTTCGCCCCACGAAAAAGAGCCAGCACCAGCATGAATACAGCCCCATACGCCATACCAAATGCGTTCGTCTGAATGATAGGCAGTTTGTGACCTTGGTTTCGAGCTGACACAATATTTCCGAGGGAAGCGGACACGGCTCCCATGAAAGCCAAAATCATCCCCAAAGCAAGCTCGCTTGAGACGTTAAATGATGAGAGTTCAGGCCAAAAAACAAGCGTTAGCCCGCATAATCCCACTATGGCGCCAATTACCACACTTAACCGAACGGGATTGTGGAGCAGTATAGCCCCGAAAATAACATTCATGATTATGAGCATCGAAAAAATTATCGCGACCAGCCCGCTGGTCAGATAAAATTCCGCCAGGTAAACCATAATGTAATTTAAAGAGAACAATAGGAGACCTTGCAGTGCCATGAAACCATGTGCGCGCATGTCGAACCGCAAGGACAAACGGCGAACGAAGCTGAAGATGAAGAGCAAGACCGAAGCAATCGCAAACCGGTAGGCAATCGACAACTCCGGCGCTACAACGCCTAACTGGAATTTTATCGCCAACCAGGTTGCGCCCCAAATAAAAACGGTGATCAGATACAGAAGAACATTATTCATTTTTCCACTCGCCCGCTGGGAATAGGAATGGTGGTTTATCTTTGAAAG
>SDBT01006712.1_pt1 | contig 19035 bp, 14 predicted proteins | sample 2277101 | NCBI WGS metagenome assembly SDBT01 (sample SAMN10404973, study PRJNA504765) | marine sediment metagenome | isolation source: marine sediment core GS10_PC15, 103 cmbsf | place: Arctic Ocean: Southern Knipovich Ridge | collected 2010 | reverse complement strand
TGAGGAATTTGCCGCTCACCATGATTGTCGCTACGGCATTGCCGCGGCGAACGGTACGGGGACGCTCGAGATGGGCCTCCGGGCGCTGAGTCTGGCTATCGGGGACGAGGTTATTGTGCCTGCTTACACTTACGTGGCCAGCGCCTCGTGCGTTCTGCAGAATAATCTGGTGCCGATCTTCATTGATGTGCATCCGGATACGTACAATATCGACCCGGGCCGGCTCGAAGAAACGATCACGGCTCGTACCCGGGCGATCATGGTGGTGCATTTCGGCGGGCAGGTGGCGGACATGGACCGGATCGGCGAGATTGCCGGGAAACACGGTCTGCCGGTGATCGAAGACGATGCACACGCTCACGGTTGTGAATGGCGCGGCCAAAAAGCGGGCTCCCTGGGTCTGCTCAGCTCCTTCAGTTTTCAGGCAAGTAAGAACATGAACTCCGGCGAGGGCGGCATCCTTTGCACAAACGACCACGACCTCGCCGAAGAATGCGACTCGTTGCTGTGGGCCGGCCGCAAAGTGGCCCGGCCTTGGTATGAGTTTCACCGGCTCGGCTGGAACTATCGGATCACTGAGTTCCAGGCTGCTGTGCTGCGAGTGCAACTGTCGCGGCTCGACGAGCAGGTCCGGCACCGGGAGGGAATGGCCCAATACCTGTCGGGCAAGCTCGAGATGATCGAAGGCATATCCCCCCTGCTCCATGATCCGCGCTGTACGAGGCACGGGTATCATATCTACATGTTCCGCTATGATGAGCCGGCAACCGGCCTGCCCAGAGAATCCTTCCTGAAGGCGTTGGCCGCCGAAGGGATTCCGGCCAGTTCCGGGTATACATTTCCGCTCTACCAGAATCCAATGTTCTTGAACAAGGAATTCATCAACGGCTCATTCCCCCTGGGGACTCAATACCATGAGGACCTCGATTATGCCGCCTTCGCCGAGAAGTGCCCGGTCTCGGAACGGGCCTGCAACAGTGAGGCCGTGTGGCTGCCGCAAAACTGTTTTCTCGGCACTACCCAGGATATGGATCAGATTGCTGAAGCCGTTGCCAAGGTACTGGACCACAAGCAGGAAATCGCCCCGTGAATGGCGTTGAGGTGAAAGCCGGATATGGCATAGCCGACATTACGCCGTTACGGCCAATGTCTCTGTGCGGTTTCGCGGCCCGCTGCAACGCCCCGTTCGAAGGCGTTGACGATCCTCTGCACGTCAGAGCCCTGGCCTTTGCCGGGAATAAACTCACCGTCGTGATTCTGTGCTACGATCTGCTGGCCCTGGGCCCGGATACGACCGGGCGAATCCTTGAAGCCCTGCGGCAGGCCCCCGATGGACAATCGGTCGAATGGATTCTTTGCGCGACCCACACTCACAGCGCCCCGGCCGCAATCATCCTGAGAGGCTGTGGGATAATCGAGGACGATTACCGGGAATTGCTGATTGCGGCTTCCCTTGAAGCGGCTCGTCATGCGTTAAACAGCTTGACACCAGTGAACAAGATGCGCTGGATGACGGCTGACATGTCGGGCCAAAGCTACAACCGCCGGCGACTGCTTGACGATGGCCGGGTGAGCATGGCGCGGAAACCGCCCGGGCGAATTGTCCGGGAAGGTCCGAACTGGCCGGGGATGCTGCTGGTGCGCTTTGATGACGAAAGCGGCCGGGGAATTGTCGGGATCGCGTCGTGGCCGTGTCATCCGTGCACGGTGTGCGGGCCAGATGTGACGGCCGATTTTCCCGGCGAGCTTTGCTCGCGGCTCACCAAGGAACAGGGCTTGCCTTTTGTCTTTCTCCAGGGCGCCGGGGGAAACATCAACCCGTTCTTCGAGAAGATGACGCGCGGTGAAATGCTGAGGAATGTGGACAATGTCATGAAGTGCCTTGCCGACGTTTCATGGCCGGACGAGGCGTCGTCGTCTCAGCCTGTGGCTGTTCTGCACGGAAAAACCGAGCTGCGGTACGGCCCCTCTCTCGCCGCTGAACAGCTCGGCAAAATCAGTGCCGGGATGGAAGCAATCGCTCAGACCGGTGAGGGCCCGGCCGGGATGATGACGCTTCTGGGTGACATTCTGAACTGGAAGCCGGGCGCCTGGCCGCCAAAAAGGATGACCAGGCATCTCGCGGCCACGATCCGCGAATGGAGTGCGGCAATGCTGGCGCTCGTGAAGGACGGCGTTGATTCCTGCCAGATTGAAACCTGCGTGCTTCGGCTCGGGAAGCTGGTTTTCGCTTTTGTCGCCGCCGAACCGTTTGTCGAGACTCAGATCAGTTTGCAGGATCGGTGTCCCGACGACGTGGTGACCGTGGTGGGGTACAAGACGCCGGCCGTCGGTTATCTACCGACCGACCAGGCGCTCGAGGATGGCGGCTATGAAGTGGACCAAGCCTACCGCTTCTACAATCGTCCCGCCCCATTTGCCAAAGGCTCGGAACAACGCGTGGTGGACACGCTCGTAAAGATGATCAGAAAGGAGACGAAGAAGAAATGAGCAGATATCCGGGAGACGTATGGTTAACGATTTTCGGGCCGACAACCCACGGCGAAGATGCCGCGACCGTGGCCGGCAACATCAAGAAAGCCGGGGCAACCGGCTTGATCTTCTTCACAAGTCTGTATCACGGTTACAGGCTGTTGCAACGGCGCTATCCCAAGCGGGCTATATACGCCCTGGAGACCGATCGCGTCTTCTGGGAACCTGACCTGGCCTGCTACGAAGAAAGCAGGATCAAACCGCAACGCAGCCTGGACGCCGCCGAGGTAGATTGCGTCGCCGAGCTCTCGAACGCCTGCCGGGCAGAGGGCCTGGCCTTCTCCGTCCTGATCCCGGTCTGTGCCGGCGAACGGCTCGTGCAGGACCATCCCGAACTGGCCGTGACGAATCTGTATGGCGCCAAAGACCGCCTGTTTCTGTGTTATAACAACCCGGAAGTGAAGGCATATCGCCACGCCATGATTCGCGACCTTGTCGGCCGCTATGAGGTTGACGCCCTTATGCTCGACAAGATCCCCCAGACAATGCTGGAGCAGAACGCGTTCAACGGCATGTTCGACCCGCCGTTGCGGACCGTGGGCAGCTTCTGTTTCTGCGAGCACTGCCGGGCCGAGGCCGCGGCCCGCGATCTTGATCTGGAAGAGGTCAAGGCCAGAAGCCTGGAACTGGCAGATCGTTCATTGCAGATTCCGCCGCATATTATTGAAAGCCTGCGGAATCAGCTTGTGGGCGATACCGAGATGCCGCTCCTGATGCTCGAAGAGCCGCTGATCCGCAAGATGCTGGAATTCCGTTTCGAGACGGCCATAAACCTGGTGTCGGAGCTGGGTGACCTGGCAAGATCGCTGAAGCCCAAGATTACCCGTCAGGCAGCTTTTGTGCCGCCCGCTCACGTCGGCCATGATATGACCTCGCCGCGGGCGTGGCTGACGGTCCAGAGCTACAAGTTGTATGCCCCCGTGCTTGACGAAATCCATGCCATCGTTCACTGGGAGCCTGATGTGGTGCGCTTCGAGACCGCTCGCGCCGTGGCTGCGGCCGGGGGCAAGGCGAAAATAGTCACCGGTATGCGGCTTTACGGGGCCACGAGGCCGGCAGAAGTGCCCGCACTGGCCGAGGCCGCCCTCGACGGGGGCGCCGACGGCCTGCATTTCCTTGGCTATGACGTTGCCACGGATGAATTGTTGGCCCAACTCGCCAAGCTCCGCGCCCCGTCCGGGGTCCCCTGAAGGCGGCGATAATGAGCAATCGCCGGGCCCGCTTCTTTGCCAGTTCTGCGGCGGTTTTTGCGCCGTGTTTCTTCAATAGTTCTATCAGCTCTTTTGCCGAGCTCAGATCCATCGGGTGCTTGTATTCTTAGACTTGCCGGTTAGCGTGGTTGCGGCAATGACCAATCCGCGGTTGGGGTTGAGACCACGACAGGTAGAGGAAGACGATGACGTTGACCAGCAAAGCGGCCGGAGACGGCCCGGCCTTCCACTGGAGTGTTGGCGGGGGAATGGAAGCGTTGGGAACCCTTGCCGGGGCCCGGTTCGATCTGCTCTTCCGGGACTTTGAAACGATCGTCAATGCCTTCAGACGAGGTTCAAAACTGGCGGCGGAGATGTTCGGCCCGGAGATTTCTTTTGGCGGCCCCGGATGGGCGGGTATCAGTTATGGTCATGTGAACTGCCTGGGCTCCGAGTTGGTCTTTCCCGAAGACAGCGAGGTGGCTCACACGCCGGTGTATGCCAGCCTTGAAGAAGGTGTGCGGGCCTTGAAGAAGGATGTGGACTTCATTAAAGCCGGGATGTTTCCGTTCTATCTTGACCTGTGGCAGAAGCTCAAGGACGCCTTCCCCGAACATCGAATCTCCTTCGGCGGCTTTGGCGCTGAAGGTCCGCTGACGACGGCGTGGCTGCTGCGGGGGCACGATTTTTTCATGGACATCCACGATGACCCGCCGCTGGCAAAGGAGTACCTGCGCCTGGTGACCGCAAGTGTCGTGAAATATCAGCAGACACTTGCCCGAATCAACGGTCAGCCGCCGGTCTCGCCGACAGGCGCCGGCCTGGTTGACGATGGCGCCGCCATGATTTCGCCGCGACGGTGGCCCGAACTGGTGATGCCGTACCTGGAACAATACTTCAGCAACCTGACGTCCGGGACGCGCAGCGCGCACATCGAAGACCTGACGCCGCGGCATCTGCACTATCTGGATGAACTGCGGCTTTCCAGCTATGATCCGTCCGTTTCGCAGAAGCTGACGCCCGGTTTGATCCGCAAACATTGCAACGTGCACTTCGCCTGGCGGCTGAACGAGGGTGATCTGGCCCGGCTGACTGCGGACGAGACTGCTGCGTGGGTATTTGCGGCGGCCGCGGATGGCGCCCCGGCGGTACGCACGGGGGTATGGCGAAACAATTGCACCACCCAAAGCGCGGCAAACGTCCGCGCTTTCATGGCGGCCGGAGGCGAAGTGCAACGCCGTTTGGCAGAAAGCTTGGACTTGGGGTAGCGCCATGGAAAGTGCGTGCCAGATCATTCTTTAGCTTGATCGAGCTCTTAGTGCTGATCAAAACGTCACCATAAAATAGCGGGAGTACGAAATGAAATTCACCCCGTTCGCCCCAAACAAGCTCGAAAGGCTTGCCGTCATTGTTTCTGTCTCGCTCTTCTTGGGCGCTTGTCTCTTGCAGGCCGCGGAGCGTGAACTCACCATTAAAGACAACATCGGTCGCGCCTGGGAAAACGAACCGATCACCTGGGAGCTCACCTTCAAGCCCGGTGAATGGCCGGGCAAAGGGCTTGGCGTGTCAGTCAATGCCCAACCGGTTGTCCAGCGCAATGGCGAGCCGATTGCGGCCCAGACCGTGGCCCGGGAACGGCATGCCGACGGCTCGGTGAAGAGGGCAACGATTCGCTTGGTCATCGACAAACTGGCCAAAGATGCGCGCACGACGATCAAGCTCGACACCAGCAAGGCCAAGGCCTCGGTCCTGGTCGTGAAAGTGAAGGACAAGAAGAACGCCTCACTCTCGCTCCTGGCCGGTACTGAAGCGAAGTTTGGCAGGCTGAAGATCAAAAGCACCAAAGGCGTACCCAAAGAGCGCGTCCTGATCAACAACAAACGCCGCCCCGGCAAAGCGAGAAACTTTTTGAAGAAATAGGCGACATTTTTCGGTCGGGGGCCTTGACAGTTGCGACTTATCGGGATAGCTTAGGTGCTACGGTGGAATTTACTATGTTGGGTTGACAATATAACAGGAGGGCCGAACAGTGCGTCGTAGATCATTCTTTACGTTGATCGAACTGCTGGTGGTGATCGCGATCATTGCGATCCTGGCGGCGATGCTCCTGCCCGTGCTGAGCAAAGCAAAGGCGAAAGCATACTCGGCGGTCTGTGTCAATAACTATCGACAGCTTATCGTTGTACTTACCTTGTATACGCAAGACCACACGGTGTATCCGCGTGGCTATGACCATTGCTGGGGGCAATACAAATGGCAGGAAGCCGTTTATCAGGGGGGGGGACTACTTGGAGGGCCAGGTGCACAACTACGACTCTGATAATATCCTTCTATGTCCCAGTGTTCCCTATACCAGCAAAGATGGCATTACTTATCGCCTCAGTGGCATCTGGTACGGTACAACGCCGGAGCCGCCGCTCCCGCCATGCCTCGGCCCCAACAACGGCATGACCGGGATCAACGATCACAACCCGGAACGTATCACGCACGCTGATATGACCTTTGCCTTGATGGAAGGATCCTATAATACCTCATGGGAGAACGGTTGGGACGGCAACTATGCAAAGCAGTGGGACACGGAGCAGATCAGGGTAAATACGAGACATGGCGGCACCAATGTGGTCTTCGTTGACGGTCATGTGGAATTCCTTAATCACGACTACCGACCCGAGTTCGTTGGCCGCCAGACGATGCCCAGATACGACCAGTCGGATTGTCCGGACTATTTCTACGGCTTCAGCAACACGACAGTTTATCGCGCCAGATGGTGATCTCCTTTATGCCTCTTTGCCGGACGAGCCGCGCTGGGATTGGGGCGTTTCTTCTTCTTGCACTTGCCGGCGCTACGCTCGCCGCGGGCCATGAGCAGCAGATCGTCCTCCAGGAACATCTTGGCTACAGTTGGAAAGAAGATACGGTCCATCGGACGATTCAAATCACCAGGCCGGGGCTGCTGTTCCCCGATAGGGCGGGCCTGTTCCGGAACGGCAAACAGATCCCAATGCAGCTTGCACAACTGGTCACTTATAACGATGGCAGCATCCGCAGTGCGCAGGTGTGGTTCCGGTCGGACCTCCCGGCAAAGGGGAAACGAACGTTTGTCCTGCGTTCGCTCGCCAAGCCGAAAGTCATCGCGACCGACTTGGCCCTGTCAACGAATAGGAATGTCTATACCATCGCGAACGCCCTGACAGCGGTGCGCCTGCCGGCGGGGAATTGGACCGCGCCAATCCAAGGAAGGGCCGCGCCCCCTGCCCTGGCCAGGCATCTTGGCGTACCGGTTCGTGCTGGCCTCCTGCCCGCCCCGTTGCTCGGCGTCAAACTTCGGTCCGGGAAATGGGCCGCCAGCTCCCACGTTAAACCGGCCGCGCGTCTGCTGGACTACAAGACGGAAATCCTGGACTCCGGCCCGATCTTCATCCGCATTCGAGTGAGCTATCAGTTTGCTGATAAGGGCCATTACGTGGTGGATCTCTCGCTGCGGAGCCGTGATCCGTTGGTGCGTATTGACGAGCGCTACGAGAAGGCGGGCGCATTGACCTGCGATCTGGGCACGAACCTGGGTGCAACGAAATTCGCGACGAAGGCCTCCTACAGGGGCAAGATGCAGACCACCACGATTGACTACGCCAAAGGCAAGCGCCTGCCCAGCTTCATCGGTTGGGACTACTACCTGGCGGACCGTACAGCAGTGCTTGGCCTGCTTGGCGGGCGGAAGGATGACTTGCTGGGACTGATCAGCACCAGCGCCGATTGGCTGCCGGACCCCTACAAACAGATGATGACCGTAACCCCTGCTCCCGGCGGCGCGCTCTCTCTCCAGGGGCCGCTCAAGTCCGGCCATCGGCATTGGAGCCTGCTGATCGGCAAAGGCAAAGCCTTTCCCGACCCCGGCAGGGACCTTTATTTCTGGTGGAACAAACACGTGGCTTTCCCGTTGGACAAAATCTCGAAGTGGCAACTGGTCTGGCCGGGGATGGCGAGCATCGAGTTCCCGCACACCTTCTTTAGCAAAGAGGATTTGCCGGGCATCCGGGCCCGCCTGCAGCAGGAGCCCACGATCAGAAAGTTCATGGAGAAGGAACGGCAGAGCTCTGCCGGCGGTTACCTGGGCTGGGGTGACCGCGCGAACCGCGCAGCTAAGGGTGATGCGGACCATAAGAAGCGATTCAAGCAATACAGTGATAAATACAAATCCCGTGGCGGCACCACGAAAGGCATGGCGCACGTTTCTGCGGGCTATCTGTACTTCGGTGACCGGGTGTATCAGGAACAGATGGACGACCGTTCGGGCTACGGCGACCTGACCCCGCGCCGGTATGTCGAGCAGTTCGTCAAGTTCTATCTCGACGACACTGGCGTGCTCGCGGGTAATGGCAGGATGGGGAACATGAATGTCTCGGACAGTATGCTCCTGCGCTGCATTGCTCTTGACCTGGTGCTCGGCAGCGACTTGCTCACGAAGGAGGAGAAACGGGATTTCCTGACGAAACTGGCCTTTATGGTCTATGTGATGCACGACCCGTGGTGGCAGCCGCCGGTGCATATGCCCGACGGCAGCCGTCCTGCCGGCTACGGGCAGGGCACGCCGAACCAGAAGCATTGCGCCTTCTCCTGCCGGACAATGACGGCCTGCGTACTGAAGAACCACCCGATGAAAGAGCAGTGGCTGCGCTTTGCCATGGCTGAGTTGCGGCCGCATTACAGTTATACCATTGCCGAGAGCGGCGCGCTGCTGGAATCCCCGTTCTACTCGTCACGCGATACCATGCGCTATGCCCCCTTCTGGTTGGCGATGGTCCGCGCCGGGATCGCTGAGGTCGCACCGGACTATGAGAAATGGCTGAACCGGCCCAAACGCGCCTATCAGTATCTGGCCAATATGCTGACGCCGAAGGAGCCGCGCATGGCCGGCAAACGGGTCTATCATCCCATCGGCCGCAGCAGCCCGGGAGTGATTGATCCCACCTTCATGATCGGGGCTGATCCGTGGGCGGAGACGGACCCTCAGCACGGCGCCTTGATGCGCTGGTGTTGGGAGCAACAGGGCAAACCCTCCCCGGATATCCTGGGCGCCACCGGCGGGCGAAATATTGCGCTCACCCTACTCTCTTTCAGCAAGAGCTATGAGCCGCTGAAGGGAAACCCACTGCGCAGCCGCCGCTGGCAGGGCATGGGTGCGACACTGCGAAGCAATTCCACCACGGACTACGAGTCCAACATCGTCTTCCGCCACGACCCGTTCTGCTGGGACCTCTATCCCGTTAATAACGGTGCAGTGTACTTCTACGGCAAGGGCGCGCCGCTGCTGCCGCGCTTCGGCGCCTACTGGAGCCACAGCTATGGTGGCGCCTGGATGATGGACCTGCCCTTCGGCAACCGCGTGGAGTTCGCCAAGGGCGACAACCGCGCCAGCGGCAAGATGACGGCGTTCGCCAGCCTTGGCCCCCTCGCCGATCTGGCCGCGGGCGTCACGCATGACCAGCACTGGCAACGCAGTATCCTGTTCGCCAAGGACCTCGACAGGCAGGACCCGGTCTACCTGCTGGTGCGCGACGACGTGAATCGGCCCGGGTCCGGAAGCGTGGTGAACTGGTGGGTCATGAATAAAGACGTGCAGCCCGACGGACTGACCAAGCCCGGCGTCGTGCCCATCAGGATTTCCCATCAGAAGTGGGTCCAGAATCTCGGCAAGAACTGGGAGCAAGCCGCAAAGATCAAAGCGCTTGCCCTGGCCCCGCCGGAGCCCGGGGAGCCAGAGACAGAGGCCCTGGAGGAAGACGACCTACTCACAGAAGACCAGCCAAAGAAACCCGACAAGCCTCTCGTCCCCCCTTTGACAGGACAGTATCACTTCTTCAAGGGCCAATGCAATGTGGACCTGGACATGTTCATCGCGGTGCCGCAGAAGCCGAAAATCATTACCGACGCTGCGAGTTGCGGGCGTTTCCCCTATTGCGCCAGGAGGGGGCTGTACGAGACCCAGCAGCTTGTCCGCATCAAGCAGGCGCCGGGCAAAGGATTCCTCACCCTGTTCAGACCGCGCCTGCCCGGCTCCGCTCAGCCAAAGTACCGCACCATCGCCCGGGGCCGCGGCGTCGCCATCCGGCACAATGGCGGTGAGGATCGGCTCTTTCTGTCGGACAAGGTTTTCCAGTACAAGGATAAACACGTCGTCTTCAACGGCGCAAACGGTTTTGTGCGGCGCGGCACTGCGGCCAAACTCCGGCTGATGGTGAGCCGTGGCCGGATCGCCGCCGATGGCATCACCCTGACGTGCACGGCCAGCGCGGCCCTCGTCTATGACGGCAGGACGATACAGGTGACCACGAACGGCGACCCCAACGAGCTGCGCATTGACGTTCCTAATCGCCTCAAACAGGTCCCGATCAAAACGTCTGTTGCCAGATAGCGATCCCGGTTGAAACTGAACAGCGCATTCCCCTGTACCGTTGCGGCCCAATGCTGAAGAGCACCGAGTGCGAATTCCTCTGGGCCATTTGGCCCGGCGCCACCGATACGCTCACCTGGGCGGTTAAACAAGCGGAATCCAGCATTCTCGAGGTGCATGCCGAAGGCAGTCGCTCAGTGGCTGTCCGGATTGACCGGAAGGCGTTGACTTGTGTGTGAAAGCCGGTTCACGCTCGTCAAGTTCTGCCATCGTGGGACTGAGACGGGCCACATCAACCGTCCGATCCGTGAAATCTCTGATCACCGTTCTTACTATGGGGCATAGCCTCAAACGGCAAAGTGGCGGGCAGCCCGTAACATCCTCTAAAAGGGCCGGTTGCTGATTCTTTTGCGGATGTTCTTAAAATCTTTTTGGTTTACGGTAGTCTACAGGCTGACACAGTGGTGGACGGGACGCGGATTGTATACAGGTCGTGAAGCTACGGCGGAACCGCCCAGGCAACGACGACGGCGGTCACGAAATAAGGTCAGACAAGAAATCTGAAAGATTTTCAGGTCGATAACGTGCTTCTATTACCGCGCGTGAAACTTGAAATTTCCGAGAAGCGCGGAGTATGAAATCCTGTACGATAAACTCCTTATTCTGTTTACGATTAGAGTGTTTTGTATCTGCGACCGTGGCTTCCAACTCAGACCTAAGTTCATCAAGAGGGACCAGCAATCGACCAGCAAATTCACACGCCTGCCATTCAAACCATTTATAATCCTCTTCGGGAACATCTTGAATCAGATCAATCCATTCTTTCACGGTTAAACGTGCAAATTGCGACATTACCGATTCATGCAAAGCCACATGTCCCAACTCATGGGCCAATGAAAAGCGCATTCGATTCTGCGCATTGTCACGCCTATATTGTTCAGCATCGACAAAAATTTTCCTGCAATCCGGCTGTAGCACCGCGTCAATATCGCAGTCATTGTGCAGGTCTGGCAACGGAACAATATCAATATTTAATTTTGTGAACGCAATTAGTTCCGGGTCCACTGGCAATGTACCTTGCGGCCAATATTGAGCCCTGAAAGCATCTGCCTTTTGGCGAATAGTCTCGTACCTTAAGCGTTGACATTTCAGCCTATTTTGCACGATTTCCCTCCTTTACACATTTTCCTTTATCTTCTGTAAAAGCGCCTTCATTTCTTTTACCGTGGGCTTATCGCCCCGGAGAGTTCTGAAAAAAATCGGCAATACTCCCAGAACATCTTCATTAGTCGCTAAATCACGCGGAATAATGCCATTTGAGGTAGCGGCAAGATCGCAAAAATTATGCCACTCATCACTTCCCTCCTCGAGGTCTAATGCGGCAGCATATCGGGCAACAATCTCAGGCCCGCTTGGTGGCCGCAAGAGGCCACGTTCTATTCGGCTGACATTTCCCGCGTCGAGCTGCGCCCGCCGACAAAACTCCCGCAATGTCAGCCGCCGTTCTTTCCGAAGTTCTCTGAGGCATTCTCCAAATGTCTTGAACTCCTTTTTTTCTTTCCCAGCCATGGTCGGTCCCTTTCGTTCCTTACTCGTTGTCCTCCGTTCGTTGGCTAAACAGATCTTTTACTGTTGTTATACTATAACAACAGTAAAAGACCGTATCAATAGATGCCGAAGAAATTCGGCAATTTTTTTGAGCCTAGATTTGTGTCAGGGCGCGAATCGGCAGTTGTCAAGAGCTATATCGGGGCCGAAACGATGGTCACGAAAAGAAAAGAACTATATCGGCGGCGGATTTGCCGCCGATAGCGGCGGCGCTTGACGGCGGACGCCATAAATGGCATATTCCTTTCCGCAACCTTACTATGAGGAGGAATGACGATGCACCGATATGCCGCCTTAGTTGTTGGGCTGATCTGGAGCCAAGTTCTGCCGGGCGCGGAACCGATGCGTGATGGCGCGACCATCCGCATAAGGGACTATCTGAACCGGGATTGGCGGAACGAGGCCGTCCACTATGACCTGGAATTCGAGAAAGGCGCCTTCCCGCAAGCCGCGCTATCTCTGGTTAACGGCCGGGGTAAGTCGGCGCCCACGCAGTTGGAATCGGTGACGCTCTTCGAGGATGGCTCGCTGAAGAGCGCGACGTTGTGGTTTCAGGCTTCGGTCGGGCCGTTCGCCACGGAGACCTGGGCCCTGAAGGCCGGGAAAGCTGAAGTGAAAGCGCCGCTGACGCTGGTCAGGGAGTCGCGCGGCGAGATCATGCTGACAAACCGGCAGGTGGGCATCGCGCTTAGAAAGAGACTGAACCGGGGCCAGGGCCCCATTGCCCGAATTCGGCTGAGCTCAGGCAGATGGATCGGTGGCTCATCCCTCGTATTGCCCAATGTACCCCGCGACTACCAGGTCGAGGTACTCTCACGCGGACCCGTCTTTGCCGAGCTGCGCTGCTCTGTGCAGTTGAGCAAGAGCTCGGTCTGGGAGTTGCGCTTGCGGCTGCAGGCCAATGAGCCCGTCATCCTGGTGGAAGAGAAGGGAAGCATCGACAAAAAATCAAGCTCTTCCTTCGCCCTCAACCTGAGCGACAAGTTCGCGCCTCATTCGTTGCTGTATCGTACCGGGAAAGGCCGGCTCGGGCGCAACAAGACCTGGACAATCGCGGCGGGCGAGGTTTATACGCTGGAGCCCTGGCTGTACTGGTGGGAACGGGAGCGGCAGGGAAACTGCTTCAGCCTCTACAACGACGTTGATCTACTGTCCGTCGCCGCCGGGCATGCCGGCGATTGGGTGGATCCCAAGCTGAAACGCGGGATTCAGCAGCGGCCTCGTTTCGCGGTGACGCATTCTGCGGGTACAACCCGGATGAAGGCTCCGCTGACAACCGGGAGACGCCGGTGGATGATCAGTTGTCTGCCCCAGGAACCCGTTCTCCGTGAATTCGCCGATGAGAAGCACCAGTTCTACTCATTGCTCCCCTATCGCTATCTGATCAAGCACGGGCACCTGCCACTGGACCTGGTGAAAGACTACGTCTACGAATGGCCGCAGGAGGAGGCCCAATACCCGCACCTCCTATTCACGCAGGAGAATGTGAAGCGTTTTCAGGATTCGATCGTTGACCAGAAGGTCTACCTCGACGCGATCCCGGGGATCGTGAGAGTCAAGCAGGTACTGGCCCATAACCGTGTGGACAAGGCCATTGCGACATACTTCGCGACGGGCGACGCCCGGCTGGGAGCATACATCACCGACTCCGTGCTTCGGATGTTGCAGCATTGTGTGGAGTACTACACGCATCAGCCCGACATCCCGTACGGCTGCGCCCCGCATCATCAGCGGCTGCTGACAGGGGCCATGCTGCTTGCCGATGCGGCGCTCTGGGGCGGGCACTGCACGGAGGAACAGCGCCAACGCATTCTGGCTCAGGCTGCTTTCCTGGGCTACACCATCACCCGCCCCGAATACTGGTCTCCGGAACGCGGATATGCGGCCAACCCAAACATGACCACCAGCGTGTACGGATACATAACGTCGATCGGCTGCTTCCTGAACACCCACCCCGAGGCCGAGACCTGGACCGCCCGCGGCCTCAAGGAACTCGAGAGGCAGTTGAACACGTGGTCGGACAACAACGGCGGTTGGCTTGAAGCGCCCCACTACGCCATGGTCTCATTCGACCCGATTCTCAGCTCCTTTGTGATGGCCCAAAATGCCGGGCTGGGGGACTACCTCAAGAACCCGAAGATCAAGAAGGTCGCGAACTGGTTCAGCCAGATTTCGACCCCGCCCGACTCCCGCTTTCTGGGATACCGGCATCTCCCGCCTCTGGGCAATAGCTACGTGCAGGAGCCTACTGGTGAATTCGGCTTGCTGGCCTTTCTCTATCGCGACACGGACCCGGATTTCGCGGCCGAGATGAAATGGATGCATCTGCAGCACAAGTCATGGCCTACTCCGGGTATTGGCGGCGCCTATCCCGGCTTCAGCGGCTATCGCACCATCCTGTCGGACCCAGCCATCGAGCCCAAAGCGCCGAAGTGGACGAGTACCTTGTTTCCCAAGACAGGGGTGATCTTGCGCCACGGATTCCCGGACCCGCGAGAAAGCATGCTGCATATGATCGCGGGTTCGAACCACGCCCACTACGACAAAGACTCCGGCAGCATCACCATCTGGGGGAAAGGCAGGATCATCGCCGACGACTTCGGCTATCAGGGCTATATGCCCGGTGACGACCACAGCATGTTGGTCAGCCCCGTCGCCCCGGATGCCTCGATCATGACCGTAGAATCACTGTCCACCTCAGCTGATCTTGATTACGTAAGCGCCCGCAAACGAAGCTGGCAGCGACAGATTGCCTTTGTCAAAGATGCTGATCTCAAAGGACCGGCATACTTCGTCATTCGCGATACATTGGCCGTGGCGGCGCCTGCCACCTGGCGGCTCTGGCTGACCGGGTCCGACTTGCGGGTGAAGAATAAGCAAGCACTGCTTGTGGGCAATGACGACGTCGATACGGATATCTTCCTGGGCGGGATCGCGGCAGCCCCCACGACGGATAATAGAACCCGTCAGTGCTGGGGCATGGACAGCAAGGGCAGGTATGGACGGCTCAAAGTCACGCAGAAGGGGCTGAAAGTCACTTGGCAGAAAGCGCGTATGATCACCACGCTGGTCTACCCGAGACTGAAGACCGGCGCCCCGCCTGCGGTCCGGTTCAGTGAGGATGGCAAGCAACTGACAGTTACCCATAATCGCGGCACGGATGTGATCTTGCTTGGCCGTGAACCATTCACCTATGAGAAAGACGACCTGTCATTCCACGGAACCGCGGCTCTGGTAAAGAAGAGGGGGAAGAAGACATCGCTTCACCTGGGCGCACCGGGCAGCCTGACGGCTGCGGGAAAGACCATTTCCCGGGCCATCCGGCACAAAACGCGCTAACGCCGCCGTGGATTCCCATGAAAAAGAAATGAGTTACACAATCACCTCCAGGACCCTGAGCCTGACTCTTGATTCCCTGGGAAGAGTTGTATCCCTGCGTCATTCCGATCTTTCCGGTTCCGGTTACGAATTCCTGTCGGTTGCGTCCCGGCCCGTCGGCCTCTGGCAGATGGGACTCATCCGCCCGGTGTCCTACCACGATCCGCTGCCCCCCGTCGTGGTCCCCGAGATGAAATATGAAGGCCATGAATGGTTCGCCAATCGGGAGGAGTACAAAGCCGATCTGGAGCTGGACAGCAATGACTGTGCCGCGCCGGTGATTTTTCTCTCAAAGGAAGGGGACTCAACCCTTACCCTAACCTGGACCATCACGGTTCCGGACGGGACGGCCACCGTCACCATGTTGATCAACGGCGGCGACCGTGAACGCCTGGAATTTCATTTCCAGGCAAAACTGCCCGAGGCCTGGGCCATGAAGCGGGCCACCTATCCACGCATCCGCGGGTTCGGCGACCTGGCACAGCCTAATGAGGACGCCTTGCTTTATCCCGAGACGTGGGGGGTGCTGCGCCGGAATCCGCTGGCGGACCAGACCAATTACAGCGGCCAGTATCCCGCCCACATCAACTGGTGCCAGATGCTGGCCTGGCTGCACGGCGACAAGGGAGTCTATCTGGGCATACTGGATCCGGACAGCAATCATACCGGCATTGACATGCAATACGTTGCGGGTGCGGATTCCGTCCCGCTCGAGAATGACCGGCGGAGTCTGCACATGACGGCCGACGGGCCAGTGCCCGCGACATTCACAACCGTCGAACGCACACCCTTGGAGAAGCGTGTGGAAGCGGGCGTGGAACCGGCCATGCAGCTTCGCTGTCACCACTGGCCGGCCATGACGAATGAATGGCGCTGCCCCTACCCCGTCGTCCTGCAGGGCTTTACCGGGACCTGGCATGACGCCGCGCTGATCCACCGGGCTTGGGCAACCCAACAACGCTGGTGCCGGCGCGGGTTGCTGGCTGACCGCAAGGACACGTCGTCGGCACTGGCCGGCATTGACCTTTGGTTCAGCCAGTACGGCTTCCCCCCGTGGTCGTTCGAGTCGGCCCCGGCCTGGGACTTTCAGAAATCCATGCACGCCCTGCATGAGTTCTTCCAGATGCCGTTCGGCATTCATTGGTACCAATGGCATGACTTCTCCTGGCACAGCCGGTTTCCGGCCCACACCCCGCCGGTGGAAGGTTTCGAAGAGGTCCTGCATGAGCTGCAGGAACGCGGCATTGTGGTGATGCCATACTGCCAGGGCCGCCTGCTTTACCGCGACCGGCCCAACCTGGAGGCAGAACGCACCCATGCAAGCGTCGAGGCGAATGGTCAACCATATCTGGAAAAGTATACCCCACAGGATGACTGGCCGCTGGCCCTGTGTCCGGGCGACCCGTGGAGTCGGGAGCAGTGGCATGAAGCCGCGCGCATGCTGTGGCAGGACTACGGCGTGGAGGGCGTCTACTTCGACCAGATCACGGCCATGCCGCCATCCCTGTGCTACCATGCCGGTCACGGCCATGCCTTGGGCGGCGGCAACCAGTATTGGCAGGGATATGACAATGCGCTGGCTGCCATGGCGCCGATGATTCAGGAAGACCCGACCCGTTTTCTGTCGAGTGAACTCATGGCTGATGCGTTCTTGGATCGCATCGACCTGTATCTCACCTTTGTTCCGCCGCTTGAGGACTTCGTCCCGCTGCATCCGGCGATCTATGGCGGCTATACCACGGTGATGGGGCGAAGCACTCCCGAGGGTATCCTGCAGAATCCGCAGTTGTTCGCTATCTGTCAGGGAGAGCAGTTGCTCTTTGGCGGCCAACTCGGCTGGCTCAACGATTCCATTCTGAAGTACCCAGCGGCTGCAGCCTACCTGCGCGACCTGGCCCGGCTGCGCTCGCGGCTCCGCGAATTCCTGCACTACGGGACCCTTGAAGCGCCATTGGCGCTCGCGCAAGACACCCGTGTAAGCATCACCTTCCCACCGGAATTTACCGGCAAGGGACCGGTCGCCATCGACCGCCCGGCGGTTCGACAGACAGTCTGGCGAGGCCCGAATGCCCGCCTCCTGGTGCTTCTGCTCAATGAAGCCGTCACGGAAACGCAGGTGCAGTTTCAACTGCCGTCTGCATGGCCGCGTGGCGACTGGCGTCTGTGGCGACTGGCCGATGATACGCCGGAAACCGTTGCCATCAATAACACTGTCAAGCTCACGATACCGGGGCTTTCGGTCTATGCACTCGCATCACCGGAAGGCAAATCATGAGGAACGGAAACCTATTGTAGCGCGCAAAAACCGGCAATGCCGGTTTCGCGCAGGATCGCCGAGCGCCCCTCCAGGCCCAGCGTCAGTACTTTCAGCAGTTGCTTCATTTCATTTTCCGGCTACGGCACTACGCCGACAAAGGCTAGTCTGAAGTTCGTGCCAAACTGGCCCTCGCCGGCATGGGTCACCTCGAGCTCGAACGTGTGCTCGGCTGAGGCCAGGTCGTCCGCGACGTTGAAGATTTGGAACCAGCCTTCGGCGCCGCCCCACTCCGGGCGCTCCCGGTTCGCGTCGGTCCATTCACCGTCGTCAAGTCGATAGCGGAACTCCGACGACATGGCGCCGAAATCAAATCCAAGAGAAAGTGCCCGACCCGTGAACGAGAACGAGAGTCCTGCACCGGGGGCTGCGGTGGTCAGTACCTGATCAATCCACTCGTTGCAGGCCCAGCGATTGATCGACCATGGCCCTTGCGTCTCGATGTCGAGCAGTGGCAGGTGATATGCTTTCTCCCAGTTCTTCGCGTTGTGGGGAACCGGCAGATCGTCACCGGTGGGTTCCTCGCCGTCACTGGGCGCCGTGATCAGTTCCTGTTCGAGGAAGACGTTCACGCTGTCGCCATAGCATCGGCTGCCGGCGTGTTGCGGATGCAATCCATCCGGCAGCCAGGCTTCCCATTTCAGTTTGCCGGCACGCACCCGGTTCAGCGTATACAAGCCCATGTTCACCGAGCTAATCCCGTAATGATCCGCCAATAGCTCGAAGTCGGCTATAGACTGATGCAGCTCGTTGGCCGCGTAGCATTCGTACATCGGTTGGCTGAAGGTGTAGGCAAACACCAGGTCCCGACCGGCCCCGGCCAGCAGCTTGCGGACCAGGCCCTCGCGCGTGCGAAAACGCGGTTCGCGGGCCATGCCCAGATCGTTCACGGCATACTCGATGAAGACCAGGTCGCAACCGCGGTCGATCAGGTCCCGTTGGGCTCGAAACACGGCCAGATCCGAACCGGTCGCCCCGATCGCGGCGTTCTCGACGATTATCCTGGCGTTGGGGTAGTTCTCGACAAACCACGGCGCCACGTACTCCGGCCAGTTGTGGCCAGTCCGTGGATCCGTGATGGAGCCGCCTATGAAGCCAACGGTGAGTTGACCGTTCTCAAGTGCCTTGCGCGTGCGCGGCAGTCCGCGCCGGTGATGAAATACGTCGAGAGGAGTTGCCATGATATCATCCTGGTTAATGTGTTTTCCCCAGCCGGTTCATTTGCATTTCTTCGCTTCGCAGAACGGACGTCGGCAACGGCCGTGACCTTCCAAAGCCCGCGGATGCGGGCGCAGTAGAATTAGCGCGGGGTGAAACCCCGGGTCACGGCCGCCCCGCCTTATTCCTGAGCCCCGGAAGGGGCGATGCAGGGCACGCTCGGCTTTCAATCCCAGACATAGCGAATATCGTATTTGACGCCGTGTTTGTCCAGCATTAAGCGAAATTCGTCCTTGAATGAACGGTATTGGTGATGCTGTTGCTGACCCGCGATATACCTCACGACGGTCGCCACTTTGGAGGCGCTTACCGAAAATGCGCCATAGCCTTCCTGCCAGGCAAAATCCGGGTTTGCCAGTTCCGCTTTTGCCCATTTCGAGGAATGGCTTTTTACGTCTCTCATA
>SDBT01006711.1_pt1 | contig 19036 bp, 12 predicted proteins | sample 2277101 | NCBI WGS metagenome assembly SDBT01 (sample SAMN10404973, study PRJNA504765) | marine sediment metagenome | isolation source: marine sediment core GS10_PC15, 103 cmbsf | place: Arctic Ocean: Southern Knipovich Ridge | collected 2010 | reverse complement strand
ATCACCGGACTGATCGTTTATCACTGTTTCGGTCAGGCCGTAAAAAACACAATGTAAAACAATCGGATGGGGAACATTAATGAATTCATTTGACTGGATAGTATTTGCCGGCGTATTGACCTTAAATCCGATCTCCGTATTGAAAAATGTATTCGAATAAAATGTGTTATTGTTTGCATAATCACGCCCTTCCTCAGAGATATCAACATTTGCCTCTCTTCCCATTCTAGATCCGAGACTATAACCAACATCATAACTATCAATCGAATTGTTACGAATGATGTTATTCCTGGCAATATTTTCTCTAAGATCTTCACCTCCACCGGCATTTCGATAGAAGGAAATGGCCTGTCTGAAATAATCTACTGTTGCCTGGGTAGGAAGGTGATTGCAATTTTCAATAATTGAGTGATGTCCGGTATCAAAATTAATATCACCATACGAATAATTTTTCCTGGTAATATTATTATCCCGAAATGTACACCCATCGATATGGGTATTACTACCATGATTACCCGAATAAATTCCAGCTCCACCATTTTCAAAAAACAGACACTGGTATACCGTCATTCCCCAGTGATTTGTGTAAGCACCAAATTCATTCCGATTAAAGGTGCAATATTCAATTCGAAGTGGACGTTCGTTACCATTACCAATTTTTATTCCCTGTTGAAAACCTCGGATTGTAATATTTTTGATTACGTTATCCGCTACTCCAGGATTAAAGGCTAAATCCTCAAAATAAAAACCTCGATGCCCACCCTGAGTGTTATCCCATTCATCTTCATTACCGGATAAAACCTCATCCAGGGTGCGATCCCTATATGCTTCCTGCCTGGCATCGATGACGATATTATTACCGTCAATTACAACAGGATCACTGGTAACAATGTGAAAAAGATTATTGTCAGAACTTGAAAGTTTCGGGATCCAATCGTCTGCACGATTAGCAAATGTAATGGAGGTATCTATCTCAAAAATATCGATAATTGTCCCATTACTGTACCAGGCCGACCATCTGGTCTCATTCCAGGGATCAAAATCTCCTTGACCATCTCTAAGGACATCTTTTATTCTGCCTGCAGATGTAAGTGAAGTTAGTACTAGAATAATGATCGATAATGTTGTGATATTTAGAATTCTGGTCATCCGAATATTTGTCCTATTATTACAAATAATTTCATAAATAGACACCAAGATACAAAGAATTTCTAATTATTTTTGTACCTCCATGTCTGTGTGTAATATAAATTTTCTATTTTCTCCGGTATGTTGGCAGAATTACAAATGAAAATTCGCCGGTTAAATCACCCCAGACTTCAATCATTTGCTCATCATTTGATTTAACAACACCCCATCGATCGCCTGTTTTTACAACATGATTTACCAATTCGTTGCGATCAAAAGTAGCGGAATATACAAAGATCTTTGTTGTATAGATTTGCTTAACAATATGCGCTCCGTAATAAACAGCATCTGCATGTATTTGCATCCTATCCGTTTCTATCTGAGGGGGCTGGATGAGCCGGCTTTCTGATTCCTCATGGATATAGTTATCAGACTGGACAACCTGGGTTTTCACCTCAAAAGATCCCCAGATACGGTTGTCCCTGATTACTGAGGGTTGCAGACCTTCTGAATTTGGTTTGTTATCAAATGTTTTAAAGTTTATAAGAAAAGGATCCAGAATTGTATTATTTATAATTTGTGCTTCACTCCTCTGAATATACACACCGGTCGGATATGTTTTTTTATCTCCGTTATGAGCAACAATATTGTTGGCAAACAATCCCCGACTTTCCATAGAAAACTCCAAGGCCTGGTTATTTCCGACAAAAACATTATCTGTAATACGAATGAAAAAATCTTTTTCGTCAGGGATGGGATCAAATTGAGGTGGCATCTCATCATGATGATTCTGTCCACTGGTAAAAATTGCACCGCCATCGTCTTCGGCGGTATTACCGACAATTATATTTTTTTGAATTATCGGCGAAGACCAGTAACCTGAAAAAATCGCTCCTGCATCATTTTGGGCCAGGGCATGATTTTCGAGTATAATATTATTCTCGATGGTTGGATTTGACCACTCAAAGACAGATATTGCCCCGCCGTCGCTGCTCCTTTTCGGATCGTTCAAACCGGCTTTATTATAAAGAAATACATTATTGGCAATTCTTCCTCCACATCGGTTATGCAGAGCAATACCTGCCCCACGACCAGTTTCTGTCATATTCTCGAAGAACAGATTATTCTCGATAACCGGCGATGCATTATTTAGGGCACAGATAGCTCCGCCATCGTTGGCAATTTCATGACGTAATTCCGGTTCCCAGGGATCGGGCGAGAGCGTTTTGTTCTGAAGAAAAAGATTGTTTGTGATAACCGGGGAAACCCCATCGCACAGAATCCCTGCTCCTTTTCCACGTGTTACCCCTTTTGAGATGACTAATCCATCTACCTGAGTATTGTTGGTAGCAATAATTACCCTATGCTTGCCATTTCCACTCAGGATAGTAAGATTTTTATAAATATCCCGTTGCCAATCTGATGAGTTGAATCCACCATATAAATCGATAAAAGGCTTCAACTCAATTGTAGATTCCTGATAGAGTCCCTCAGCAATATATAGTGCAATCCGATTTGAAGTACCGGCGTCTTTAATCGTTGATAATGAATAAGATATACTTTGCCAGGGTTTTTTCTTTGATCCGATTCCTTCATTGTCAGATCCATTTGGGGAAACAAATAGAATTTTACTGTACCTATCTACCAGTAACATTTCAGTTTTGGGACCGTTAGTACTCAACAATTTATTTGTTGCTACTGTTTGGCTGTAAAGGGTATATACAAAAATGAAAATTATAAGAAGACACCACCTTAAGGGATTCTGCATAATATTATCCATAAATAGAGGCTTATTTTCCTAGTTATTTAAAGGGGAATCTTGCATCGTTCTATCCCTAAAATTAATGATGCGATGAAACGTTATAAAATTGGCATCATGATAATTACGGGGTCCGCCTATCCCATCATCAAAACCTGTGCGAAAAACGGCAATCATGTCATCACCTTCAATCTGCCAATCGGCGTACTGAAAACCGTATTTAGCCCTGTCTATTGAGGGATCTATGACAAAAGGAATATGCAATATAATGCTATTAACTTCCCATTTACGCAGGTCAGCGCTGCTGATCAGGGCCATTATATTTCTAATTCTACCTGCTTTTGTTAATTCCAGATATTTCAAATCCTCGGGTTGGATCCAATTGGTTAAGGACCAATATTTTTTTGTCTTAGGATCAAATCTTATGGTAAATTTTTTACCGCTACCACCGGGTAGGTTTATAAAATCCTTTTCAGGATCAAAACTGGCTTTTTTCCCATCTTTGCTTATTTTTATTATAGCAGCTGTACTATGCAGGGGAGATCCTCCTTCATCATCCGAGCCCGAAGTTGACTGTACTCGTATGATATTAACAACATCTCCTTCAGGAGAAACCACCGCGTTTCCTTCGATCCAGCCGTTTGCACCGGCGAGCCAGGATTTATCAAAACCCAGAATATTTGAAAGTGTCCAATTGGAACGTTTGAGTAGATCCGCATCTGCCGGGGCAGAGAACATAATTGACCTGCGGCCAGTGCCTGGTCTCTGAACTTCAAAAGCACGCCATATTCTTCCGTCGTGAACTACAACTGGTACAGGTGCGCAGTGATATTCCCCTACAGCCAGCACCCCGGTATTTTCATTATGAGGTGATGTCCATGTTCTTCCACCATCAAGTGATTTTTGAATATGTGCATTATTGTTCTTGGCATAGGTACCAATGATATAAAGAAAATTACTATGATAAAAAAGAGTAGACCAATGTTGGGTCATCAGTTCGGACAATTTGGTCCATGTTTTCCCTTTATTTGATGATTCAAAAATAACAGTCTTATCATAAAGGGGAACAGATTTATCCCAGGAATTGATATCATGGGAAACAACATATTTGCCGTTTGGCATTATTACAATACATGGGGAACCAAGATAATGCTCTGAGGTGGCAGGTAGATGGGTGACGACGGTACCAGGAACTTTTGAAAGGTCAACCCCTGGAAATCTTAAGGAGGACTCTCCATCAGGCGATTTAGATACACAAGCGCACAAAAGCAATCCTAGTATAATTGGTAGTATTTTCTTCATGATTGTATACCTCCACTTGATGTTAGATCTGTTCTGGAATATCGATAATTAATCCGAATATTTAGAGTCTCACACTATTGCCCCAGCAGAATAATCGTTTCTACCCTCATCCTCACTCAACCGCAACTTTAAATACGATCTTATGTATCTCATCCTTGCTTACTAAGGGCGCGTGGCTATCTTCCGGAAAAAAAATTGCAAACGAGCCGGCAGGAACCTTTGTCCAGCTAACCGGTTCATCTTTAAAATACATCTTTTCTGTATTCTCATCGTAGGGCGTATCGATTTTTTCACACTCGGAGCTCAACTTCCAGCCCATTTCTTCGATACCTGCAATTACATACTGGATATCAATATACCTCCGATGTGCCTCAAGTCTGGATTCTGAGCGTGTACGACCCGGACGCTTCTGAACTATACAAAATAAGCGATCACCATTGATATCATGTTCGCCCAAAGATAATTCTGAGAGATTTTTTTCTCTTAAGAATGTAAAAACATCCTTAAAAGCGGGGTGCAGGTTGAAATATTTTTCCGCGTCATCTAAACTATCCATGATTATATGACTTCTCTTATTTTGTATGTCTGATTTACTGTTTTCCGAACAGCCAGTAAATGTTAGAAATAATAAAATAACTGAAGTAAATAACAGTATACTTAACGGATGAGTTATGACTTTATTCATAATTATGCTCCAGAGAAAAGGATATTAAAAAAAAGTCCTTACGGCTGATCATTCATTCGATTTCTCTTGAATCAAGAATACAACCATAAGGGCTTTTTTCTTCACGAATGTTTCTAGGTCACAACTATTTCATTAACACCATTTTTTTAATTGCTACTTGTTCACCTGACACTATCTTATAAAGATAAATGCCTGAGGAAAGATTACCAGCATTAAAGGATACTTCGTGGACACCGCTGGCCATTTTGCTATCAACAAGTGTCGCGATATGCTGTCCAAGCACATTGTAAATGGATAGATCAGTATGAGCAGAATTTTCCAGTGTGAATTCAATAGTGGTTTCCGGGTTAAAAGGATTAGGGAAATTCTGGGCCAGCTTAAAGGTTTCGGCAATCTGGATTTCATCCTGGATTGATGTAAGATTAGGATCCCAACGCAGATCACCCATGGCATTACCATCATCCGCTTGAGCTAAACATGGCGAGTCTCCGGCTAGCGTAAAGTCACCCTCAGCAGCATTGGCATATTTTGGATCTGCAATTATTATATCACTCACCGTGGTGTTGGCAGGATTTATCCCTGCCGGTATCTCAAATAAACAACAGTGTGAGATTACACCGGTTATACCATCATCTCGAACATCAACTGCTGGTTCGTCTTCCTGAAAAGTAAAAATGGAATTTTTTACACTAATACTTGACGGTGTATCCATTCGAAATCTGGTCATCGGATCTGTACTTCCATTGATACCACCCATCGCATTGCCCACATTATGAAAAGTGCAATGGTTTACAACCACTTCCTTACCACCTATACCCCGTAGATAGATACCAAAATCAGGCATATCCCAGAAAGTACAATTTTCCACCTTTAAGTAATTCAAACCAACATATCTGAACTTTATTGCTTCGACCATATAAAAACGACTGTTTTCCACAATAACAGAATCAATATTGACATTCTCCAATGTTTCAAAATCGCTGTCATAACCGGCGAATATTTTATTGGTCATATTGTGAACGTAACAGTCATACAGTTTCACGGTTCCTATCTGTTTATTATTTACTAAGGGGAAAGAAAAGAGATTTTCTACCGGAACGTAATTCGCAGTATCAGGTGTATAAGCAAGGCCATTAAATTCAAGCCCTTGTAGAGTCAGGCTCGCGCCATCCTCAAGTATAAAAAATTGCGGACCATCTTCCGTTGTTCCGGCATCAACACTTAACATTTGCACCACCGGCATTTCTGTCGCAGTGTCTGCTGCCTTAATGGTGAGTGGTTTGGAGATAAAGTAAGCGGTGTCAACAACTTCTGTGTAAAGACCGCCCGATTCTAGGACCAAAACATCACCCGGTGATGCATCGGTAATTGCCTCTTTCAGTGTACCATCCCCTGGAGAGACATCAGTTTGGGCCATTATTGAACCAAAAAGAAAAATAATCATTGTTAATGAAACTATTATTTTATTTGACATGAATTCCTCCTTTAATTTTTAAGGATTGAATATACTTTGTAAGATAATTATCAGTCTATCACCTCCCTTCTATCACCGTAGGTTCGTTTTGGTATAAACAAAATGATCTAATTCTCACCTCCTTTAAAAGATTTTACTTGTATTTATTTTCTTAATTGATTCGTATAAACTTTTTTCTTCTATTGGTAATATTTATTATTCCTTCTGGAAATCCTATTTTTCTGGCTCAAAACTGAGTCCTAGGGTAAACATATGAACCTGATTGAGTAAACCAACATCTAAGAATGCATAGTCAACTTTTAAACGCATCCCGATCATTGAATAATTTAGACCTGCCCCAAACGTAAGACCCTCAACATCATAATTAAATCGATATCCGGCACGCAAAAATAACATCTCAGAAAAAGCATACTCTGTACCTATGTTTATTTTTTCCGGGCTGTCATTGGGAAGCGCGTATTCAGCTGCAATAGTCAATCGATGGTTATTATCTTTTTGATTTTCGATAATCTCCATTGCACCACCGAGAGCAAGGTAAAATGGCATTTTTACTCTTACTGGTTCAATACCAATACGTTCTTCAAATGATACAAACTCTGCATCCGGGCCAAAATTCTTACCAACCATGGCGATACGCAAAGATTTGAATCCTGTGTAATACATTGTCCCTATGTCAAGCGACCAATTATTTGTGGTCGCGTCATCCAATCTTTCCTGCAAAAATCTCAAATTACCACCAACCTGGAGTTTATCTGTGATCTGGCGTGCGTAGGACAGACCAATAGCCAAATCGTTGGCCGAAAATAGTCCCAGACCTTCTGTTACCGGAAATACGCCAATACTTGATCCCCCTGCATTAAAAAATTCAATATTTTCTGTTCTGATCATTTCTCCATAATCCACAAAGGCAAAATTCACACCGATGATGCCCCATATTCCCAGATCCTTAACTACTGAAGCCGTAGAAAATTTGATATCGGCAACCCAGTCCATATAACTAAACATCACATCCAAACTTGTGACGTCTGCCAGCGCCGCCGGATTGGTAAGTGCTGACATCGCATCTCCATAACCCAGCGCTGAAAGAATCCCACCCATTGCAGCGGTTCGTGCATTGGTAGGTAGTTTTAAAAATTGCCACCCGGCTGTACCCACCTGGCTGTATTCCATCGGGTGAACACCCCAGTCGACGGGCGGCGGCTCGACTTGAGCCCAAGAGGAAACTTCCATGATGATGATTATTGAGAAGGTTATCAACCAGACATTTATTTTTCGCATCCTTAGTCCCTCGAAGTTTTCATCTTTTTATATCCACACCTATTTGATTACAACTAATTTTCCTACACTGCTTTCTCCCTCGTGTCCTTGAACATGCGATTCTACATGGTAAATATAAACACCTGGCATAATATTCATGGCAAAATCAGTTAACATATAATCTTTACCGGTGATTGAACCCCAGGTTGTTTCTCCCCCTCCATCATGCTCGAGTGTTCTGACTAAATCAAGAGCGACTGTATATACGCGAATTGTGCATTTGGCCGGAATATTGACAAACGCAATCCGTTTTTTTTCACTTGTATCCAGAAAACCACTTTGCTGACGAAAAGGATTGGGAACTACCTGCACAGAAGAAAGATTGTTGGTGGCCACACGAGCAGCGGAAACCGGGTACAGATTGTATGCTGTCTTGGCACTTTCATTATCATCCTGATCAAAACTGGTAACACAATAACGGTAAGGGACACCGGGTATTACGGAATGGAAGTAAGTAACATCTCCATCTTTGCTTAGATCATTTATTTCCTGCATATCGAGTGTATGCAGGAGCTTCCATGGCCCCTCAAAAGAAATATCAGATTGGTAAATCTTATATCCAGCAAAATCATTCACACCGAATATAGGATCATTATACCCTTCGTGGACGGCCTTCCAGGTCAAATAAACACCAGCCACATCTACCCCATCTTCAACCACCGAACCGGCTTCAACTATTAATTCGTTCTCGTTCCCGGTACGTGGCGTTTCAGCTGGAGTTGGGGGTGGGATATCTCCCACAACAGCAAAGTCATTGTCGATCAGTTCTTTAGCCGCTATCCAATTTACTTTTAAATTTTCCAATCCATCTTTGACAAAATGAAGTGTGGCAGTCGTATCACCCAATATGGTAATGTTTCTGTCCATTTGTCCGGCCAACCAGATTTCTATCCATTCAATCGATTCACCCGGGGCTATATCATAGGGTCCAATAGCATAGAGATACAAATTATTTCTTTCATATAAACTGCCAGCCCTGTCACCGGTTTGATAATTCTCATGAGCCTCACGCCAGCTAATTTGTGGCTGCTCCCGGGAGAGTACATCAACCATGGTTGACCAACTCTGCATCGGTGTATCCCCCTGATATTTATCCTCAAAGGGCGCTCCACTGGCCCGGGAAAGTATTGTTCGCCAAACTTTTGATTCCCCATTTTTGTTTAGGGTTAAACCATGTTTTAGAAAAGAAAATGCATACAGATGAGGCGAATAGAGTTTTTTATCACCGGATCCAGCGACTTTAATATTTCCCGGATCTCCCCGGTCACCCGTTATTGTACCCGGATGATACAGATATGTTGTTTGTTCACCGCTGATCGGATCCCAGCTGGTATCATCATAATAGATAAAACCAAGTTCTTCACTAACATCCTCTTCCCAAAGATACTCCACATCATAACTAGCACTTAATGGATTACCGGGTCCGCGGACAGAGAGTTTTCGGGTGTAATAATAGTCCTCAAAAACCACATCATCCGTATTGGTTAGTTTACATTTCATAATCACAAAGTCATCATATTTAGGTAGGCTCCAGACCATCACCTTTCCTTCTATCTCATATTGCATATGTCTCTGTTGTTGTTCATCATATTGAGCTGATCCGAAGGTGCCGTAATAATACTCTTCTGGTTGGGTTGGGTCCACAAGATTATAATTCTTAACCAGGGTGGTCTGTTCAATTGCGTAGATTTCTCCACTGATGGTTGTTCTACCGGGTTGATATTGCCATCCTACTTCCTCTCCATTTATTCTGGCAACATTAAAAATTCTTCGATCCGATCCTGTTATCGTATTCTCCTGTTCATACCCTCCCGGATAGGCATCATAGATCGATATGTCAAATCTTGCTCTCTCGTGTTCCTGTGAGCCATTCGGTATTCCACAAAACCAAAATTGTCCCCGGGTCAATGTCTGCTGTAAAATAACGTCCTGTGCAAAAATCCCGGCATTGTTCCCGACAATTATAACAAATAAAAAAAGCCATATGAATGCTTGTTTCATCTAAATCCTCCAATAAAGGAATTGAACAGGATCTAAAACTCAAATACCATGCCCAGATACACTTCTCTTGGCCGATTTCGATACCAGTTCCAAACCATCGGCTCTCTGGTTGTGTTGTGATAGGGTAGAATTCCGCTTTCAAAATACTCGAGCTGCGCATCCTCACCATCCGGAAGCATAAGGTGTTTATCGTTAAAGAGATTTCTGACCTGAAGGGAGAATTTTACGAGCAAAGGCTCAAACATAGAAACGGCTTTGATTATACTCAGATTTGTATTCCAGCGCCCTTTCCAGATCATATTATTCGGTTCAATGGAGACATCGTCCGGTGCGTGGTATGTAAACCTCCGACCGGCGGCCCAGGTCGTCGTTGTGTTTATCGTCCAGTCTCCGAGGATATAAAAATTTCCAAAGGATGGGCCAAAATCACGAGGTGAGTTGATAAAAATCTGCAATTTTGCCGTATTGTGGGGATTCCAGGTATCATCGTCCTCACCATTGTGTCCATTGTCACCATTATCTGCACCATTATATTCATCTTCACGCAGCTTTTCGCCATCAAATTCTTTAGCAATATGACCATAATTATGCTGCCCTGTACTCAAAATAGACATTATGTAACTCAGTCTAAAGTTAATAAAGCGAAAGCGGGATTGGATTGTTGCTTCCAATCCTCTTACATTTGCCCAGCCTCCATTAACCGGGACACGAAAATATCCAATGCCCTGACCCGGGATAAGATTGGTAGGATTATTAGGATCGCCATAAAGCCTGGTCTGAACATCACCACCAGATTTTTGTATTTGATCAGTCACATTCAAAGTATACCCACCCTGTTTGATACCCATTGAGGTTAAGTCATACGCATCTCTGTAGAATAGGGTCAAATCAAGTAAAAAGTCATTGGCAATATTTTGTTTTAGTCCGATTTCATATTGGGTCATTTTTTCCCAGGTTAAGGCCGGATTTCCCGTATAATCGGTGTAATATTTATAGACAACCAATTGTGAATCCGGATGCATATCCCAATCAGAATCTATATCATCAGGTGGCAGTGTCCGGGCAACAGCCGGTCCAACAATTTTATTCCAGGGCGGACGTTGATTAAATTTACCTATCATGAAGTGAAGTACTGTACTTTCACTGATTGGGTGAGATAAACCGAGCCGGGGTGAAAAGGCAACTTGTGTAGGTGTTTTGTGATATCCCGGACCGCTGCCATTTGCATCCCAGGATATATGTCCAATGGACCCCACATGACCGACCGCACTGTCACCAATCATTAGTGGATCAAATATATCCGCTGAAACGTTTTTGTTTGCATTATAAAAATCCAATCGTATCCCGGCATTGATAACCATTCCTTCAAATTCCATTTTGTCCTGAATATAAAAGGCTCCTTCGTAGGGATTGGTTTTTGTTTCAGCCAGATCGGTCACTTGCGCCCAAAGGATGTCTCCGGAGCTTTGGTAGTCATGCAAAACTTTTTCATATGATTGTAATGAGAACAAAAGACCTGTCTTTATCTGATGATCTAAAGAAATCTGGCTGGTAAAATCCGCTTTGAGTGTACTGTTCGTCGACCAGATCCATTTCCGCCAGATATCGCCCGGACGGTCCCACTTCCAAGTTTCAAATGTGTTAGGTATTTCCGGTGGATCCGGAGACACGCGCTCACCATCAGGTCCATATCTTTCCGATTGAAGAATGTCTAAATAGTCCAGTTTAAACTCTGTCGAGCCGTGCTGAAGGGCAACTTCCAAAAATGATCTATGGCTAAATACATGGGTTAGTTTTGCCTGTAGATTTAGTAAATTAGCTTTTTCGGGTGGACGGATGTTGGCGCGACTTCCGCTTAGGGCACCATACAGCCAATATTTATAAATGTGATAAGGACTACCCACATATGGGAATACCTGCTCATTATGATTTGAATCTTCAGTAGATCCCCAATTGCTTCTCGGAGCCCCGGTATTTGTGAAGTTTGTGTAGATACCATTTAGTTCAAATTTTGTATTCGGTGTAAATCTATAAGTTAAATTCCCTTGAAAAGTCATATCCGGATTATATTTCAGAGCTGAGGGATAATTGGGAACACCCTCCCGATATCTCGCCGAAAACATAAAAGCCAGCTTATCAAATATTGGTCCATATAGTGTAAGCTCTTTTTCCCACTGCATTTGTTGTGTATAATCAATCTGAGGATGCAAATTTTTATCATTAATAAAATTACTCCACCACCGGGCTCTTTCTTCAGGAGTCATGCTGATAAAGGGTTCTTTTCCCCCGTTATATCCGGTTAATGGTTCATCCATCCAGGGTGTTTGCCAGGTGGCATCCGGATCCCAGAATTCAGGCGTGGTCATCACCGTATGAAAAATATCATTGGAATCGTAAATATTACCACCCCAATGATACTGACCAGCAGGGCGTATTTTTATGCTGACAACTCCGCGGATACGGTCCATCGCACTCTTAGATACCATATTGACAAAAGCACCGTTCGCCTGACCATATTCTGCGTTCCACCCTCCCGAAACCAGTTCAAGCTCCTGAATTGTGGTTAAATTAACAGTTGTGAAGTTAGTATTGGAACCAATATCACGCATATCCATACCATCGAGAACATAAGCAACATCCAATCCAAAGCCACCGCGGATGCCACCGTTAATATTGACACCGGGCAAATCTTCAATGACCTGTTCAACATCCAGTCCTGCACTGCTACGAATTTCCACATCGGTCATTGTTTGTTTACTACCGGTCAAATCGAGTTCCACTTTTGGCCTCGTGGCAACGATTGAAATCTCCTCACCTTCAAGTACAGCTGGCTCAATGGTGAAATCGAGAGGCGAGGTTTGATCGATTTTGACTCTGACCTCAGTCACAGTTGTTGTTTTATACCCTATCATTTGAATTTCGATGGTGTGTACCCCTGGGGAGACATTTATAATGTAGAAAAAGCCTTCGAGGTCAGTAGCAGCACCCAGAGTAGTACCCTTTATCATGACGTTAACGCCTGCTAAAGGCTCTCCGGAAGATTTATCAGTGATGGTCCCAGCAATTTTGCCCGTTGTACCTGCGAATAAGGAACCGCAATTCAGGAGTACCAAAAGATAAAAAGCTGGATAGATCCTAGGACTCATAGGTTTTCTCCTTTATTCGAGATAATTAATTTAAGAGTGTATTATAATTTATTGATATTGCTTTTACACTTTTGTGATATTTTAACCACCTCTCATCAACCAGATCCTTATATGGACTTATAATTATGGTATACTGCACCATTTTTGTAATAGAATTCCGGTTAATTCTCGATAGCTACTTTATCCTGGTTAAAACTTTTTTAGACTAAAAATTGAAATAATCGTCCCTATGAATTCCCTCTTCCCTGATGAATCGTTCTGCCTGACAAATTGCAGTCTGAATTTTATTATGCGAATACCCAAGCAATCTAAGGCTGTAATCTATAATTGTATTGCTAAGTATTACCGGATTTTCAATTACTTGCCCATTCCGTTTTTTTTGAAACATTGCATCGGCGATACCCTGTATAGCGATGGCCAAGAATTCAAGTTCTTCATCTTTGATACGGTCACCAAAAAATGTAATAAGACGAGTCTTTTTGTTTTCAACGGAGTATTTATGGATTTCCGGCATATTCTGTACCATACACCACAGCTGAGATAACTTAGGATCCTCCATCGTGGTTATAAATCCAACCCGGAAATCAATGGCGAAACCAATTTCCGGACTAAAACCAAGATCACGAATCTTATATATTTGATTTTGAAGGATAGCAACATATTCTTTGGAGATGATTTTCAGGATATTCTGTTTGTTCTTAAAATGAAAGTATAGATTGCCCATCGATGTGTTTGCTTCATGAACAATCTGACGTACGTTTGTATTGTCATATCCATTTTCAAGGAATAGCTTTTTTGCCGCAAAGAGAATATCTTCGCGCTTGCTTATTTTAGAACTTTGTAAGGAAAGTGATGCCATGAGGTTGATACACTTATTTTAATTGATGTATCAATAAAACCCACCGAGCAATGCTCTAGAGTAAGATAGAGCATTGCTCTAATTTTGTCAAGCTTTTTTTAAAAAAAACGTTTAAACTTGTTTTGCAACAGTAGTGTCTGGTTAACGGACATTTATTTTAAATAAAAAAAATGATCGATAAACCTTTGTTTATTCCGTTTTAATTATAGAAATAAACCGATCCAAGCCGATCAATTGTCCGGTCGGAAATAAATAAAGTACAAACAAAGCAGAGATTTCGATCAGATTTTTATCGACAATCAGATAATTACCTTCAGTCGGTAGAAAATTCACCATACCGATAAAGGGCGGATTACTACTATAGTAAATAAAGATTAATAGCATCCCTGACAGACAGACAATCCTGGTCCCAATTCCGGCAATTAAAGCCACTCCGAGTAATATCAAAGCCCAGATATTTATAAAATCTACCAAAATTAAAATTTCCGCATTCTCGACTAACCATTGAAAAAGGCCGGATAATATACCTTGAGATTTTTGTAAATATTGTGCTGATGTCCAATATGGATTGATCAGTTTAACGAGACCTTCGTACAATAGATGCCACCCGATTAAGATTCTCAGGATTACCAAAGCAGCTAGTTGATTATTAGTATAATTCATATTTCACCTTTTATTATATTTCTCGCAGCAGCGCAAAGAAAATGATGAGACAACCCAGCGGCCCGCCTCTGCAGGGCATGACATACCAATACATTGCCCAGAGCACCACATTATTTGTTATCCATAAATAAATTACAAGCCTCCAACAGTGTTCTGTGAACCAAAAGATCATGCCTTATGTTGTAATCGGGTTCTTTTTCCCCTTTAATCATCCGGGCAAAATCACCTAGCTGGTCATCATATCTTCCGGACATTTTCTTTAGATTTATCGTTTGGTAACCTTTTTTATAATTGCCAACTGATTTGTCGAGTGCAATTTGTAATTTTGGCGGTTCCAGTGGTTTAATTTCGATTGTTCCCATTGTGCCACATGCCACAAATTGACGGCGTTCCGCGCCCTCAACTTCGACTAGCGTGCTTCGAATTGAACTAATTGCTTTTTCATGCTCAATGATGACTAATTCATTATCATAAAGGCTATCCGATTCAGCCCTGGTTTGTTTTCGGTAACTTTGTACTGCCTTAGGTTTTCCTAGAATAGCGATTAATATATCGATCAGATGACAACCCAGGAGCATCATCCCGCCACCATAGGTTGCAGCTAGTTTCGGTCGTCGTTTTGCATTGACAACTTTGCTGATCACACCATCTAACTCAAAGATATCTCCTAACCAGCCTTCGCGTACTGCTTTAAGACAAAACTTAAAAGCCGGATTGTAGCGAAACATGTATCCCATTTGAACAATCAGGTTTTTCTCATTTGCCCTTTTCAATAATTGATTAAAATCGTCATAGGACTTTCCAGGAGGCTTATCTATATGGATATGCAGACCAGCATTAACACATCTAAGAGCTACCGGTACGAGATCATCGATATCGGTTTCAACCAATACTGCCTGCAAGTCTTGATTATTTAATAACTCCTCCTCGGTCATCCATTTCACATCCTGATAGGCAGGTTTCTGTTCCGCCTCATTGCGTTTGAGAGGATCCGCCTCAACCATACCAACCAGATCGAATATATCCTTTAACTTTCGAATTGTTGCTATCTTTGACTTTGCGTGAGAATGGGCCGTCCCAATCTGTCCAACTTTTATCTTTGCCCGCTGATTCGGGGAAGCAGATAAAATATTCGGACTGGTCAGACCGATGAGCCCCATCGTAGAAATTTTATTGAACTGTCTTCTGCTTACCATTTTCTTCAACTCCTGATATAATTTCTCGCAGCGGCGCAGCGAATATCTCTTTCCTTGCATCTTGCAAGTTAAAAAATATTTTTCACCTAATTGACCGTTTTGTATCCGATTTCGTTCAACACCAGCCTGATTTTATCAATACTTTCCTCAGATAGTGGTCGGAGTGGTCTTCTGAAAACCGGACTGGAAAATTTCCCCATCAGCCATAGGGCAATTTTCATTCGCTGATGTGCCCCGCTTCCGGGTTCCCCAAAATTATAAATCAGACGGGCAAGTGGTGCCGCTGTTTTTTGTGCATTTTTCGCCGCCTTTAAATCCCCGGACACACATGCATCAACCAATTGGACCATCAGTTCTGGCGCGAATCCGGCAAACCCTATCAAAGCGCCATCTCCGGCTTCAACAAGTGTCGGTAATAAATATTCATCATGGCAAGTGATAATCGAAACTTGAGGTGCTATGGACTTGAGTTGTTCATAGTCATACAACCAACGAGCCATATCCCGTGTTCCCATTTTTATAGATACCACTTGAGGGATCTTGACCATCTCCACCATTTCTGATAAAGTATATCCAACTTTAGTCCATGCAGGATATTGATGTATGATAATATCAATTTCTGCACCCTCGGCCACATCACGAATAAAATCGATTGCTGTTTCGCTGGAACGACCAAATCTCAGTTGATAGTGCGGCGGCATTAACAATATTGCATCGGCACCTGCTTCTTTTGCCGCAACCGCATGATCTGTTGCCACCAGACTTCCTTCACCGGCGACACCGGAAATCACTTTAAGTTTTTTGCCGCTTTTTTTTACTTCATCCGCCAGAATCTCAGTCACCCGGGAACGCTCTTCCGGACGCAATGCCATTATTTCTCCGGTATGACCATTACAAACCAAGCCTTTGATCCCATCAGCCTGAATTAACCATGCGAAATACCGCCTTAAACCCTTTTCATCGATTTTTTCATCCTCATAAAAGGTACATAAGGTTGCCGGAAAAACCCCCATCCACGGATGGTCTTTATAATTCAACATTAAAAATCTCCTATTGTCATCCCTGCAAAAGCAGGGATCCATTTTGTTGGTATAGTTGGTGATTTATATTTTCTGGATTCTCGCCCCGGCGAGTCGCTGTGGCGACCCGCTTCCGCGGGATTGACATTGTACTTTATTTATTGATCTTCATCAGTAAAAAGATCTCTACTCATCCAGTCTTCTATAAACCGTTAATTCCATATTGGCCTGATATTGAGGAGATAAGAATCGACTGGAAATATATCCCACGATCAATACGATTAAATTACCCAATAGACCAATCCAAAGAGTATGTAATGGAAAACGCAATACGAATCCACCATCTTCATGTGCGGGATTTGTAAAATATGCCCAGAGACTAAAAATAATCCCAAATATTAATCCAACATAAATCCCCTTTTTACTTGTACGTTTTGTAAAGATACCCAGAATATAAAGGCCAAGAACACCACCACCTAATAGAGAGACAAAGTTAAAGGCCGCATCTGCCATTGATTTTATCTGAGTCATCCACATCGCCAGGCCAATTGCAAGTATGCCGGATACAAGTACACTCATACGACAGAAAAATAATTTCTGCGAATCTGTTTTTTCCTTCCTTAATTTAATATAATAGTCATCAAATAAGATAGCCGCCAGACTATTTAAATCTGAAGATAAAGTTGACATGGTTGCACCTAGTAAACCCGCTAAGATCAAACCGGTAACTCCGGGTGGTAGCTGATGACCAATAAAATAAGGAAAAACTTTATCCGGTTGGGTCCAAAGATTATCCGGTAATAATCCAGGTTGAGTCTGATAATATGTCCACAATAAGGCTCCGATTGACATAAACAGTATCCATACAGACATGATTAAAATTGAAGAGATCCAAAGTGCCTGACCGGCTTCTTTTTTGGAAGCCGAGATTAAATATCTTTGTATTACTGTCTGATCTGAAGAATATTTCTGTAACCAGTAATTCAGTCCAAAACTGAGTAATACAATGAGACTGATCGCGCTCCATTCAAAATCAAACGATAGTAGTTTCAGCTTTTCTGCTTCATGCGCCTGAGATATTAAATATTCAGCTCCCCCCGGATTGGAGAATAAGAGATAGAACAGGGATATGATCCCACCAAATATGAGCAGAAATCCCTGAAGCACATCGGACCAAATAACACCTTCAATACCACCAAAATAAGTATAAATAATCGTGGATAATCCAACTATTGCTATCAAAACAAAGATATTCCAACCGGTCATACCGGATATGGCCAAACAAAGTAAATAGAGGATGGCTCCCATCTTAGCAAAATGCACAACGATAAAAGCAATGTTTCCGTAAATCCGGGCCGGCAATCCAAATCGTTTTTCCAGATATTCATAGGCACTGAGCTGAATTTTATCTCTGAAAATGGGAATTAAATACTTTACGGCAAAAACAGTGCAAACCGGAATTAATGCGATGGTCATCAGATATTGCAAATCATTTTTAAATGCTTTTCCCGGTAATGCGATAAAAGACCAGCTTGAAATAATCGTTGCAAACATAGAAATACCAATTGCCCAGAATGGTATTTTTTTTATTCCCAAAAAATATCGTCGGGAGTCTTTTTGTTTTTTTCCAAACCGGGTACCCAACCAGACAATAAATGCAAAATAAGCTAGAATGATGAACCAATCGATCAATTCAATTGCACCACTGTCAATAGAATTCAATTCTATAAGACCTTTCCCAAAATTAAAATTGTGTTTTTCGATGGGGGATTACATTGTAGCCAGGTATGGAGAGATGGTGGAATCATTTTGAATCATTCAAAATTATATTTACTTTCAGCAGTTTAAAATATACCAGGTATCGCTATTTATGTCAAGGAAAATACCCGGGGTGAGATTGAAAGTGTTTTAAGCCCTGAGAATATTTTACCACGGAAGACCACGGAATATATGATGTAAGGGCGGGTCTCCTTACCCGCCCCAAAATCAAAATAAGTTTTATGGAGGCAATCAAATGCCAGGAATAAGATACCACTATCTAACATTTACAAGGATAGATGTAGCGTCTCCTCGAAAGTCGTTTGTTTGGTGTACCGTTGTTGGTTGGTACAGCTTTTTTGTGTTTTCAGAAGACATTATGCAATAAAATATTCCTGCTATTCGTTTATACTTTTATATATCTAAAATTCTGCAATTCACCACAAAAATTAACAGAGGATTGACCCTATGAGATCCTATACTAGACATGTTTTCGGAATATTAATTGCCTGTTCTATGCAAGAATGAAATTTTTTTTAAGTAAAATTTAAAATATTTAATAAACGCCAAGTTCGCTGAGAACACAAAGGAAAATAATTAAAATGAATAAATATATATAACTCGACGATACTCAGCGTACTCTACGTTTGAAAAGAATTGCATCGTAGAACAACAATATTGTGTCTGTTGAAATTTTAATCGAATAATTTTTGACACTACCTGAAAAAA
>SDBT01006710.1_pt1 | contig 19037 bp, 19 predicted proteins | sample 2277101 | NCBI WGS metagenome assembly SDBT01 (sample SAMN10404973, study PRJNA504765) | marine sediment metagenome | isolation source: marine sediment core GS10_PC15, 103 cmbsf | place: Arctic Ocean: Southern Knipovich Ridge | collected 2010 | reverse complement strand
ATCCGTGCTGTCACCAGAGGAAACTCACGAGGCGAACCGGGCCGGATGCACCGGTGTCACGTCACCACGGGAACCCGGTTGCCACCGTAAGGGCCTACTGCTTCTTGCGGAATATGGCTGCGTCCTCGGCGACGAGATCAAGATCTGCCTTCCACCTGGCAGCAACCCATTCGAGTGTCTCGCAAGAAAAGAAGCAGACGTGCGTGAGGTCCCTTATGTAATGCCACTGCGGAAAAGACCGCGTATCCGGTGCGAGCCTTGTCATCACTCCCAGGATCCCGCCGGGTCTCAGGCAGCTCCACAGCCTGTCCAGTTCTTCCCGCGGTGCATGCAGGTGCTCCAGCACCTCCGTCGCGGTGATGAAGTCGTACTGCTTCTCAAGCACTGAAGGGTCGTTCGCGTAGTAGCGGTCATAGAGACTCACTGTATGCCCCGCCTCTTCGAACATCACCGAGAGCGTGGGACCCGGGCCGGAGCCAAAATCCAGGCCGCAGCTCCCCGCCGCCAGGCGCTCGAGCACGGGGACGCAGATGCGGCTCAGGAACTTGCGGTATCCGGGGTCGGCGGGATGGTTTTCGTGCAGGTCGTAGCGGGACTTCTCTTCCTCCGCAGGCAGGAACTGATCGGGAGGGACAAATACCAGGCAGCACTCCGTGCACCGGAAGTAGTCGCGGCTCTTATCCCGGAAGAAGCTGTCTTCGGTCTCCGCCCTGCAAAGCGGGCAGGCCCGGGCGATCACACGGTTCATATCATATGCTCCCGCGCTCTAACCCCTGTATGACTTTTCTCCGATAAGCCTCCTTACGACAGACTGCTATGATCATAACGTGACACTGCACTTCGGTCAACACTGTCCGAGCACGGCTCACGTGCAGACATCCAACCGAGAACTGAGCAGGAATCACGGATGATCGGAAAGACTTGGCCGGCAGCAGTTGACGAGCTTGACTGGCTGTCGTGATGGATGCAATAATCGGGGCCTCAGACATTCTTACAGGCAGGAGAGCCGGGGAAGTATGAGCGACAGGAAGCGCTTGCTGATAGCTTTTTCGGGCATAGGGGACCTGGTGATGAAGGTCCTTCTGTTTCGCAAGCTGGCGGAGACGGGCGAGCTGGACCTCCTCAACCGTCCCTACGGCCCTCCCCTCTTCAAGGACCAGCCCTTCATCGCACGCACTTACTGCCTGAATCACCCCAACCGCGGCAGAGGAAAGCTTTCACGGGCACTGATGGGCGGGCACCGCCGACGCCTTGGAGCCAAACTCTCCGCCCGCGGGCCCGACGAGATAATCGTGGCCTCGCATGAGCGAAGGGTCATCACGGACTGGGTGGACAGCTGGCGCGGAGCCGGGGTGATCAGGAAGATGACCTATCCCGAGCGGGACCCGGACGGGCTGAAGATAGCAGCTGAGTCACTGGGCATCTCCGCAGACGGGATGGAACGATGTCCCCGGCTGGAAGTGGACAAGGAGTCCCGCCGCCGCGCCCGGGCACGCCTTGCGGCGCTTGGCGACAGGGTGATAGGAGTGCAGGCGGGGTCCGGACCGGTCAACGTCTGGCTGCAACGCCCCTTTGATGTCAAGGGCCTGAAGCCGTCACAGTGGGCAGACCTTGTAACAGACATACTGGATGATGACGGTGCCGATGCTGTCGTGTTCTGCGGCTCCATCAAGGAATCCCGCGACATACCTCCCATCATACGGAAGGTACCGGAAAGGCATCACAGCCGGCTGCACAACTGGGCTGGAAAGACGGGCCTTGGCGAGCTGCGCGCGATACTGGCTGAACTGCACGCCCTGGTCTCCGTCGATACCGGACCAGCACACATAGCGGCAGCTGTCAGCTGCCCGCTGCTGGTCTTCTTCGGGCCTACCGACCCGAAAGCCTACTTGCCGCGCGGCACGGGCCCGGTGGAAGCAGTGGTGGGCACCGCGGCCTGCCAGTTTTGCACGGGAACCCCGCAGTTCAAGGAGTGCAGGGACAACATCTGCCTGAACCGCCTGTGCCGGGAGACACTCATGGAAGGCTGGAACCGGCTGAACGAACAGCTCACGAAGGGAGCTGAACGCAGAGCCCGGGAACGGAGATGAAGGAAAGACGAGAAACCCGAAGCAGGGGCATCCTACTCATCCTTCCCGTCCGGCAGTTCCTTGCGCTCAGACAGCAGCCTGTTGACGATCTTCAGCAACTCGTCCATGCTTGAAGACTTCAGTACAAAGGCATCGGCAATATCGTGGATCGGAGAGTCCTTGTAGCGGTCGTAGCCGGTGTAGATCACTATCGCCAGTCCCGGGCAGAGCGCCCGGACTGTGCCGATCACCTCGGCCCCGCTCTTATGAGGCAGCATGATGTCGAGTATGAGAAGATCCGCACTGTCCTCCTTGAAATACGTCAGCAGGTCGTAACCGTCGCCGACCACTTTCACATCGTGTCCCTGCTCCTCCAGATCAAGGCGGCATATTTCCTGCAGGTACTCGTTGTCCTCCGCTATTATAATCCTGGCCACACCGCCCTCCTCTCTCTCCCCGTCTTCCTCTCACTCATGGCTGGGCTGGAGATTCCCCGCCGGCATCCCGCGCCTGCAACAGCCTTCGGACATGACGCAGGAGCTCGCGGAAATCCAGCGGCTTCAGTATGTATGCATCCGCCCCCACGTTCCGGCCCTTCAGGCGGTCCGCCTCGTCAAGCCGCTTGCCGCTCGTGAGGATGACCGGGATGTGCATGGTCGTCTCACTCACCTTGATGTTTTTGCAGAGGCTGAATCCATCGACCATCGGCATTATCACATCGGTTATGACGAGATCAGGACGCGTGCTGCGGGTCAACCGGACTCCCTCGGCAGGGACCGTCGTGGCCACAACGTTGTAGTTGGCTGCCTCCAGCTCGATCTTCAACGCATCAACGAAGTTGCGGTCGTCGTCCACGATCAGGATCGTCTTCCTTCCGGGCTCTGCGACCATCATCGACCCTCCTCCCGACCTCTACCTCAAGAAGCCCCGCTTGCCCTGTAGCCACTACCCAGCGAGCGTTCCACTTCCTTCAGCAGCTTCTCCTCGGTAAACGGTTTCGAGACGTACCTTGTCGCGCCCAACTCCAGCGCCATCGCCCTGTCGCGCTCTCCCGTCTTCGCCGAAAGCACCATGATAGGGATACCGGCCATCCTGGGGTCCTTCTTGAGTTCCCGCATCACCCCGTAACCGTCCAGTTCCGGCATGAGGATGTCCAGGATTATCAGGTCCGGCATTTCTTCCCTTGCCACGGCTATGGCCTCCCGCCCTCCCGAGGCCTCGCAGGTCTGGTAGCCCGCTCCTTCCAGGTAGATGTTCAGCACCTGCAGGACATCCGGCTCGTCATCCACTTTCAGTATCTTTGCTCTCCTGTCCATATCTCCCTTCTCTCATGTGCGGCCGGGGGCCGTCGGGAGCGTAAAGCTGAATGTGCTCCCCCTGTGCTCTTCGCTTTCGACCCACACACGTCCGCCCTGCTCCTCCACAAAGCGCTTGACGATAGTCAAACCCAGGCCGGCGCCCCAGCCGGGCCGGGCCTCCTTCCCGGGTACCCTGTGGAACTCCTCGAATACCCTGGACTGCTCCCCGGGAGGTATGCCAATGCCGTTGTCCGCCACATCGACCTGCACCATCCCGTCGCGGCCCCTGACCCGGACAGTCACCGTACCCCCCTGCGGGCTGAACTTGACCGCGTTGCCCAGGAGATTCATGAGGACATGGACCAGGCTCTCCTCGTCTCCCATGACATCCGGAACAGGCCCGTCGGTGTCGATCTGTACCTTTATCTGCTTGTCGTCCGCCAGTGGAGCTATCCTCTCAATGCTGTCCTCAAAGATCTCAGGAAGCGATACGGCCTTCAACTCCGGCTTCATCTTTCCCGCTTCAATCTTATCAAGGTTCAGCAGATTGTCAACCAGGCGGCCCAGATAATCTGACATCTGGACGATGACCTTGAGCTTCTCCTCCTGCTCCCCGCTTACACTGCCCAGCTTCTTCTTGGCAAGGATATCCGCGTAGCTCCTCATGACGACCAGGGGCGTTCGGAACTCGTGCGACACGGTCGACAGGAAACGCGATTTTGCATCACTCAGCTTCCGCAGCCCCCTGTTCGCCTTAGCGAGCTCCGTGTGTGCCTTCTCCAGCTCCCTGGCCATGTAGTTGAAGGACCTCCCAAGCACGGCTATCTCATCGGCCCCCGTGACCTCTATCCCGTGGTCCAGCTCTCCCCGGGCCAGGCGCTCGGTCCCCTCCACGAGCCTGCGCACCGGCCTCGTGAACCCCCGCGCGAGCAGACCCGCCAGGATGAATATCGCGAGGATGAGACCTACCCCTACGGCCATGCTTCCCCACAAGGCCGCCATGACGGGAGCGAGTGCTTCCCGCTCGTCTACCTGGCAGAAAACGTACCACCACGTCGGGACCCAGCGCCCTGGACCTGTCCTGACGACCAGGCTTCTTGAGACCGGTGCATAGCCGGCGATGACCCTCGTCCCCTCCTCCGAGACGACGGCCGACCATCCCGGGCTGATGCTCGTCGTGAGCGCATGCATACCAGGGGACATCCTTACGCTCAACGGGTCACGTTCAGGGTGAACTACGATCGTGCCCTGTGACCGCGCGATGAAGCAGTACTCGCTCGTGCCCGGCTCGAGCTGGACTATCCTGTTGAAGGCATCCATGACGTTGAAGTTGGCTTTCAGTATGCCCTCGAGACTCTCTTCCCGTTCATCCATGACGGGGACTACTATCCCAAGCACGTAGCTTCCCGCACTCCGGTCGTATCCCCTGTCCTCGATCCAGACGCGGCCCCGGCCGCGATTGTACCCCGCCTGCCAGTCACCCTCGTCCCCCTGGTAGTAGTCCGTGAGCCTGGTCGTGGCGGCCACGGTGCCTCCCCACCGGTCAGTGAGGTATATCTCCCCGTATTCGCCCGCGTTCCTGTCCTGGTATGCCCTCAACAGCCTCGAAGTCGGGCCGCCAAGGACAGAGCCGACAAGGCCCCCCGTCTCCCCGCTCCGCAGCCACTCCTCGTCCTTCTCCTTCATCCCCCGGAGTATCTCCAGATCGGACTTCCCCTCCAGCGCCCGGTTGGCCGAAACTACCCCGGCCATCACCTCCGGGTGACGCGCAAGCTCTCTCACCTCCTTGATCATGAGCTGCAGCCTGCCATCGATATCAGAACTCTTCTCCTGCGCCTTCCGCATGGAAGTCGTGCCGACGTATTCCTGGCGGTCAGCCCTCGCGCGCAAGTATGCGAAGAACATGCCCACACCCAGCGGCGCCATCCCGACGAACAGCAGCGCTATCGTCAGCTTCCTGCGTATGCTGAACCTGACTGCCTCTCGGATTCCCTTACGCACACCGCCCCCCCGCTGCGGCTACTGCCGGTAGATACTCTCGAGAAACTGCATCGTGTGTGCTTCGTCAGGGTCCACTGGCCGGTCCACCAAGCCCTGCTGGAACAAGAGGTCCCGCATCTCCAGCCACACATCCCTGTCCATCCAACCGAGTGGTCTCTCACCACCATGGACCAGGGGGATGATGGTCTCCAGCATCGCGCGCTGGTGGCGGACGCTGAGGCTGCCGTCGTATTTCAACGCCATATCGGCTGCTTCCTCCGGATGCTCGATGGCATAGCGCCATCCTCTCAGTACAGCCCTGAGGAAACGTTCGACGAGGTCAGGAGACTCACTGATCGTCTGCTCGGTCGCGAACAGTGTGTCCGCGTAGACCCGTATGCCGTAATCTATAGGATAGATCACGTTGACATCGTATCCCCGCAACCGGCATTCGATGATCTCGTTGCCAAGGTAGCCGCTGTCCACGTCTATTTGCCCATCCAGTAGCGGGCCCAGCCCGGGAGTGTGGGGCACCCTGGTGACGTCTTCAGGGAGAAGACCGACCCTCTCCAGCAGCGCCCTGTACTGCACTTCTGAGTCCCGTGCCACCGCCACCGTCTTCCCGGCGAAGTCCTCCGCCCGTTTGATACCCGAGCCCTTGAGGGAGAAGAAGACCATCGGGTTCTCCCTGTAGATGACCGCCACGGCTCTTACCGGGACAGCCTTGCCGCGGGCCACCAAGATCGCCTCTCCTCCGGCGAATCCGAAGTGGTCATCCCCCGAGGCGACTGTCTCTATCGCATGGCGCTCGACATGGGCCTCTCGCAGGGATACCTTCATGCCCTCATCGCGGAAGAAGCCCTTCTGCGCGGCCACGTAGAGACCGGCGTGCTGGGCATTGTGCGTCCACTTCAGGCGAACGGACACTTCGTCGGGACTGCTGCCGCGCATGCAGCCGGTGAGGCCGGCAAGGAATACCGAGAGGAGAAGCGCTTGAAAAGGTAAGAGCGGGCGTGAATACATCTGACTCCCCCGCCACTGTCATCATCCGCCAGTACGGCTCCCCCTGGCTACGCCGGGAAGGGATGATGACAAATCCCTCCCTACCTGAATTGTGACACCCCGGAGGCAGGAAAGTCAAGCGCCGCACAGGGCATCGCAGCGCACAGGGCATCTCAGTACACGGCGGCCTGTGCGTTGCCAGGTCGGGCACTGGCCCGCGGGGGAGGCCGGGCCTCCGGATGAGGCCCGGGCAAGCAGCTAACGCTTGTAGCCGATCTTCCGGAGGAATCCCTTCCTCCACTTCACGCCTTCAGCATCCTCCACGCCCTTAGGCTTTTCCCCGTCTATGACCCCGAGTATCCCGCGGCCAGCCGGGTTCTCCGCCACCACCACTTCGAGAGTATTGGCAGTGGCACAGTACACACGGCAGACCTCCGGGACCGCCTTCACCGCGCCCAGGACATTGATGGGGAAGCCTTCCCTGAGCAGGATGATGAAACTGTGGCCGGCCCCTATCTTCAGGGCGTTAGCGACGGCAAGTCCTTTGAGCTCCTCGTCATTGCCCTCCGCCCTGACGAGGCAGGCTCCGGACGACTCGCAGAACGCGATACCGAACTTCAGCGAGGCAGACGAGCCGATGAGCGCCTCGTAGAGGTCTTCCACGGTCTTTATGAAGTGCGCCTGCCCGAGTATGACGTTTACATCTTCGGGCTTCTCGACACGGACCGTCTCAAGCTCCACTGTCCACCTCCTCTGCTCCTATTTCACCTCGGGCAGTCCCGCGAGCGCCTCCTTGATCTTCGCTTCCGGGTACTCGAAGTCCTCCAGTTTCTTGTCAAGGTAGGCATCGTAAGCGCCGAGGTCGAAATGGCCGTGCCCGCTGAACATGATCACGATGCAGCGCTCCTGGCCCGTCTCCTTGCACTTGAGCGCCTCGTCGATGGCCGCCTTCACGCAGTGCGCTGTCTCCGGGGCAGGCAGTATACCCTCGGTCCTCGCAAACGTGATAGCCGCCTCGAACACCGGGTTCTGGTGGTAGGCCCGCGCCTCTATGACTTTCTGGCTGACCAGGAGACTCATGAGCGGGGCATCCCCGTGGTAACGGAGGCCCCCGGCGTGTATCCCAGCCGGCACGAAGGTGTGCCCCAGCGTGTGCATCTTCAGGAGCGGTGTCAGCTCGGCCGTATCGCCGAAATCGTAGCGGAACTCTCCCTTCGTCAGCGTCGGGCATGCCGTGGGCTCCACGGCGATAAAACGCAAGTCCTTCCCCGCCATCTTGTCCTTGACGAACGGGCATGCTGCACCTGCGAAGTTAGACCCGCCGCCCACACACCCGACTATTATTATGGCCTCATCGCCCGCCAGCTTGAGCTGCTTCTTTATCTCCAGGCCCACTATGGTCTGGTGCAGCAACACGTGGTTCAACACGCTCCCAAGCGAGTACTTCGCGTCATCGTGGGTCGCAGCATCTTCTACCGCTTCCGAGATGGCTATCCCAAGGCTCCCGAGGGTCCCGGGGTCGCGCTCCAGCACGGTGCGGCCCGCGTTGGTCAGCTTACTGGGCGACGCATGCACTTCCGCTCCCCAGGTGTGCATCAGCGACTTGCGGTAGGGCTTCTGTTCGAAGCTGACCTTCACCATGTAGACAGTGCACTTGAGCCCGAAGATGCATGCCGCGAAAGAGATGGCGCTGCCCCACTGCCCCGCCCCGGTCTCGGTGCATAACCGAGTGACGCCCTCCTGCTTGTTGTAGTAGGCCTGGGCAACGGCCGTGTTGGGCTTGTGGCTCCCCGGCGGGCTGACCGACTCGTTCTTGTAGTAGATCCTGGCAGGCGTGCCGAGTTCCTTCTCTAGCCGCCGTGCACGCACGAGAGGGCTAGGCCGCCACAGGCGGTACACGCGCGAGACATCATCCGGGATGTCTATCCACCGCTCCTGGCTCACCTCCTGTTTTATCAGCTCCATCGGGAAGATGGGAGCGAGGTCCTCCGGTCCGATCGGCTTCATCGTGCCGGGGTTTATCGGAGGCGCCAGCGGAGCAGGCAGGTCCGGCTGAATATTGTACCACTGCTGCGGCATCTCGTTCTCAGCAAGGATTATCTTGTAGTCGTCCACTTTCTTCCCCCTTTCCCGTTAAGCTGCCGGGGCCGTCAAGCCCCCGCACCTCTCCCCATGCTGCCGGCCTTGCAGCACATCCATGGTATTAGCCATCCTCTCCCGGACCGCCGAGATCAGCAAGAGAAATATCGCCCGCTTCCTTCACCGCCGCCGTTTCCATCCGCTCCAGGAGTCTCCCGATCCTGTCGTCGCTGCTGACGCTCCTGAGCCTCGGGCCGTCACTGCCGCAACCCCTGACAGCCGTCAGGACTGCCTGCACGGTGACCGCACGCGGCTCCCGCGCAGGCTGGAACGACACCTCGGCGCCCGAGACCTCGGCCAGTATACCTCCCTTGACCAGCTGGTACAGCAGCTCGTTTGCAAGACGGTACGGCACGTTCCACCTGGTGCTGAAATCCCTGACTGTCCAGTGCTCCCTGCCACTCTCGAAAGAGTGTGCGATCTCGGCTGCCATGCGCAGGGCAAGCCCCTCCCGGTAGGCGATGCTCGCGTTGAGGGCCCTGCGCTCGCCGCCTGCGGTCGCCACGTTCTGGCAGGCGAATGAGAGTTCTGCCCCGAATAGTATCACCACCCAACTCGTGTAGACCCATATCAGAAAGACCAGGAACTGCGCGAAGCCGCCGTACACCGCCTCGTACCGCGGAAGGGCACGCGCGAAGAACACAAAACCATGCTGCAGGAGCTGCCATGCAAGCGCTGCGACAAATGCGCCGGTGAGTGCCGGGCGCAGCCTGACACGGGTATTCGGGATGAGCATGAAGAGGAACACGAAGGCGATCATGACAAAGAGAAACGGCACGCCGGGAAGCAACCACTGCACCAGTCGCTCCAGGCCGAAACGCTGAACGAACGCGTGGCTCTCGAGAGAGAGCGTCATCGCCATCGCCACCCCCACGGAAAGGGGCGCGATCACCAGCACGCTCACATAGTCGCTGAGCTTCCGGAATATGGTCCTGGAGCGGCGGACGCCCCATATCGCGTTGAAGGCGCTCTCTATGTTTCCGATGACGATGATGGCCGTCAGCAGCAGCAGAACCACGCCGCCGATGCCCAGGAAGCCCACATCCACCTCGTCGACATATTTGATCACATGGTCTATGACATCGCCTATGACAGCGACCATGCTCTCCGGAATATTATCGCGGAGGACATGATGGATGTTCAGTCCCTTGAAGATGGAAAAGATGACCGCGAAGAGAGGGACAAGGCTCAGAAGGCTCGCGTAGGTAAGCGCCGAAGCGCGCAGGACGCACTTGTCGATGAAGAACCCGCGCACGGCCACAACGCCTATCCTCAGCGCGTGAAGGACCTTCGCCCGCACGTACGTCAGGCTCGCCAGCTCCAGCTCCCAGAGGTCTTCCAGCAGGAAGCCCCTGATCCTTCCAAGGGACCTGCCCAGCAGCCCGTCAATGCCCGTCGTCAGAGCACCTCCATATCCAGCGGGTTCGAGCGGATGAACTCCTCCGCTTCCTTCCTGGTGAAGAGTCCTCTTGTAGTCCCCACTGCACGGATGCAGGAAGCACCCATCGCGCTCGCGAACTTCATCGAGTCTTCGAGTCCCATTCCCTGCGTCAGCCCGTATATCAGCCCCGCGTCGAAGGCGTCCCCCCCACCCGAACCGTCGACGAACGGGACGCTGTACACCCCGAAGAGGATCCGCTTATCCCTGGTGCATGCAAGCGCCCCGCGCCCTCCCATCGTGATGACGACAGTCCCGGCGCCCTGCTCCAGGAACCTCGATGCCTGCTTCTGCGGATCGGTCTCGCCCGTGATATCCCTCGCCTCATCTTCATTCGGAAGGAAGACATCCACAAGAGGCATGACTTTCTCGAACCTGCCGGCGAGATCGACCCCGCCGCTTGACACCACGTCCAGCACCGTAAGGGCCCCGGCTGAACGCGCCTCGGTGAATATCTGCATCAGACCCGCCTGGTCCAGGCGCGGCATGACAAGGTAGCCCCCCACATATACCGCCCTGGCCCCCCTGAAGAGTCCGAGGTCCACATCGTCGACGCCGAAAGCGGCATTGGAGCCGATCATGTGGATGAACCTCCGGTCCTCCTTTTCGGTGAGAAGAAGAAGCGTCTTCGATGTCCCCACGTCCCCTGTGACCTTCACCCCGCGGGTGCCTACTCCTTCCGCCTCGAGGGTATCCACGATGAACCTGCCAAAAGCGTCGTCCCCCACCTTGCCGACTACGTCCACCGGCAAACCAAGGCGGGTGAGCCCCACGGCGGCATTAGCCGGGCACCCGCCCATGCTCATGGCTATTCTCTCGGTCAGTACCAGTTCCCCCGGGTCCGGCATCCGCGGCACCGGCTCACAGGCGATATCGGCCACCAGGATCCCCACACATACAACACGCGAGTCCTCAGATCGTACAGGCAAATGGCCCCCTTTCCGCCAGGTCAGCATTATACGAGAAATACAGTGACGGAGCACTGATTAACAGATCCGCCGACACCAGGTTTGGTCCCCCCCGGGGCGCGTGTCACAGGAAGGGCTGCAGCAGCTCGATAGCCTCCCTGATATCCCGGGTCTGCTCCTCTCCTGATATCTCCCGCTCTATCGTGACAGGACCCCGGAAACCCTTTGCCTTCAGGCGGGGCAGGATGAGGTCAAGCCGGACACGCCCTTCCCCCAGCGGGGTCTCATGGCCAAGGTACTCGTCCCGGTTCGGCCAGACACCGTCCTTGGCATGGAATCCCTTCACATACTCGCCGAATATCTCCACCGCATCCACCGGGTTGGCCATGCGATAGAGGATGAGATTTGCCGGGTCGAGGTTTATCCCGACGTTGTCCATCCCCAGGTCACGGATCGTGCGCATGAGCGTCGAGGGGAGTTCCTGCCCGGTCTCGAAGCAGAACATCTGCCCGTTCCCTGCGCAGTGCTCGACGAACGCCTTCATCACGGGTATGAAACCCGTGTACAGGGGGTCTTTCTCGTCATCCGGGATGAACCCGACATGCGAGGTGATGCTGTCCACTCCCATGTCCCTGACCAGGTCGGAATACGTCCTGGCCAGTTCCAGTCTCTCCGCCCGGTAGCGCTCCGCGACGAATCCCATGCTCGCCGGGCCGTCCTTCAGATCGAAGACCTGGCCCCTGAACAGGAGAAAGAAACTGCTTATCTCTACCCCCGCGCCCTCGGCCGCCCTGCTCACCTCTGCCGGCCTCAGTCTCTCGACCATGTCCTCCGCGGTGCAGGAGACCTGGCAGGTAGGTATGCCCAGGGAGGCGACCCTGTCAAAACTCTCTCTGTCGTCACCGCCGAAAGCACCGACGATGAGACCCAATTCCATCTTATCCATCTTCGCTCCCCTCGACTTCGCTGCCCTGTCCGCCGGTCTCCCGGGAATCGGGGCAGAGCCTCCGACAGTCGTACCCGGCTCCGTCTCCGTACCGCCGGGTAGTACCTGCTGCGGATGTGCCCCATCTGGATACCACACGACAGGCACAGCGTCAAGGAGACTGTACGGCTACGGTAACGGTGCACACCGCAACGGCAGGCGCAGCGGCGAACAAAACCTTTGCAAGTGCAAGGCGGTTCGTCTAGAATAGCACGCCGGATGCGAAGAAGAAAGGTGGCCCGATGCTGACAAAGAAGGACATAGTCAGGGGTCTGAAAGCCCTTGGCGTAAAGCCAGACACCACGCTCATGGTCCACAGTTCTTACCGCAGCCTGGGGAGAGTGCAAGGAGGGCCCGAAACAGTCATAGACGCACTGCTCGCCGCACTCGGCCCCTCCGGCACGCTCGTGATGCCGGCGTTCAATTTCACCGGCGCCGTCTTCCACATGGACATCCCGTCGAAGATGGGCGTCATCACCGAGCTTTTCCGCTGCAGGAAGGGTGTTGTGAGGTCTCTGCACCCGACTCACACCGTCTGCGCGCACGGCAAGAACGCCTGCCGCCTCGTCAAGGACCACGTCAAGGCACCTACTCCCTGCGGGAAGGGAACCCCGTTCGGCAGGCTCTGCGAACTGGGGGGCAGCGTGCTTCTCATCGGGGTGGACCAGGACCGCAACACCACGCTCCACACCGCGGAGGATTTCAGCGACATGCCGTACCTGGGCACCGGTAAGAGGCCCTACATCGACCTGAAAGGCAGGAAGAGGACGGTATTGCAGAAACGCGCTGCCGGCCCGCACCGCGATTTCATAGGTATCGACCGCCTGCTCCGGGAGACCGGAGTCATGAAGGTCGGACGAATAGGAAGTGCGGTCTGCCGGCTGATGGACGCCAGGCGCATGGTGGACCTCGTGGTCGGCGCTCTTGCGTTCGACCCGGCGCTCGTCCTCTGCCGCAACCCGTCCTGCATGGCCTGCCTCCGGCAGCGGGGCCTGCTGAAGGCCCACCGCCTCGCTCAGGAGGACTTCAAGCTCGCCGTATCTCTCCCGCTGAGAGAGGTCACCGAGGAGCTCCTCCTGCACTACCGGGACACACAGGCCATCAACCACATAGAGCTCGACCTGCGGACCGGAGCGGCCTCGCCCGGCGCCCTGTCTGCCGTATCACGGCTCCTGAAGAAAGTCGGCGATGTGAAGCTTGCCACGGTCAATATCGGCACTAGGAAGCGCCTCGCGACGGCAGTGAGGCACTCGCTGAAGCCGGCCTGCATCGTCGCCGCCGGCGCCCGCCCGCCTGAGGGAAAGAACGTCCTGTGGGAAAACACCGGCCAGCACTCGAGTTCACTGGCCAGGGTGCTTGCGCAAGGGAAGAAGAAGAGGTGTCTCGCCTTCAACCCCATGAACTTCGCGCGCCTGGGAGAGCTGCCTTTTCTCGGCGCGTTTAGCGGGGCCGACCTCGGGAAGCATGTCGGGCTCCTCTACTTCGTGGACGGAACACACGGCGGAAAGCCCGCCCTCCCCGTCGAGGGAAACGGCGAGCTGAAGGAACTCCTCTCCATCCTCGGGTGCCGCAGTTTCCCGGGATACGTCGTCGTCAGGAGCCCCGGACGCGGCATCGGCCTGGAGGAATGCATGCAGGAGTTCTGGAAAGCACTCGATGAGATCTAGAACCGGCCTGCCCGGGTACAGGATCATCGACCTCTCGACGCCCGCGCGGGCACGCATCTCGCTCGAGAAGGACCTGCCCGTTTACATGGGCAGCACCTGCCGCGCGTACTCCTGCGACATCAAGTCCCACACGGGAAGCTACTTCGAGACAGCCGCACACCTTTTCAGGGAAAAGCCTCCAACGGACCGCATCCCCGCCCGGGACCTCATCTTCCGCTGCCTCGTCGCCGGGGTAAAGCCTTCAGGAAGGCTCATCACGGAGGAGGCCCTGAGGAAAAGCTGCCGGAGCATAAGGGCGCACGATGCTCTTTTAGTCAAGACGGGTTGGAGCAAGGGTAAGGGAAAGCACCCCTACTTCTCGCGTGACGCCGGAAAGTGGCTCGCCCGGTCCGGGATCAAGCTTCTGGGGGCCGACATCCCGCGGTACGATTCCGGGTTCAAGGACCCGGAGGGGCTGTTCGTCGATATCTTCAAGAAGGATATCTCCATCGTAGCCGGGCTGGGCAACATGGGGAAACTCCCTCCCGGCACATGCACACTGCTGGTCATGCCGCTTATGGTAAAGGGCTCGTGCACTGTCCCTGCCAGGGTCCTGGCCCTCATCCGGCGATGCAAGACATCATGACCTCGAGGGCCCGGACCGCATTCCCACGGACGTTTGGGTCCTCCCAGCCGCGTTCCTCAGGCACGGCAAGGAACTCCGGAAGCTGCTCGATGAGGTCCTCACGCGGCCTTCCGACAGCATCAGCATCTACGATGACTGGGGCTCGCAGCAGCAGCTTCTCATCCCCCCGGGGCTCTGGCGAAAGCACTTCAAGCCCCGTTACCGGGAATACGTTGAGGCGGCCCACGGGGCCGGACGGCTCTTCCTCTTTCACAGCGACGGCTATATCGCCGAGATCATCGAAGACCTGATCGAGATAGGCGTCGATGCACTGAACTCCCAGATGTGGATCATGGACGTGGATGACCTCGCGCGCCGTTTCGCGGGCCGCATAACGTTCTGGGGAGAACTCGACCGCCAGTGGCTCCTGCCGCGGGGCACGCGGGAAGAGATCGACGCCGCGGTCCGCAAGGCTGTCGGGCTCTTCCATACCGGCAGGGGCGGCTACATCTGCCAGTGCGAGATGAGCGCCGAGATGCCGCTTGAGAACGTCCGCGCGGTCCTGGAGGCGTGGGAAAAGTACCGGTAGAGCCCTGTTCCCCGAAACTCCGGCAGAACAAGAGAGCAATGAAATAGGGTAGCGTCCCCTATTTATTGATGGCGCGGAAGAACGCGATGATGTTCTCCACCGGGGTCGGGCCCTGGATGTTGTGGACCGCGGCGCAGACATAGCCGCCCCCGCGCGACAGGATGCCCACGTTCCTCTTCGTCTCCGCGGCCACTTCTTCCGGCGTCCCGAACGGCAATGTCTTCTGCGGGTCTACCCCCCCGCCCCAGAACACGAGCCGGTCGCCGTAGGTGTCTTTCAGAAACTTCAGGTCCATCCCCGCGGCAGTGGGCTGCACGGGGTTCATGATGTCCACCCCCGCCTCGATCAGGTCCTCCATCAGCTCCACTATGCTCCCGCATGTGTGGAAGAAGACCTTCCAGCCGGTGTTCTCATGCACCCAGTCGTTGAACTTCTTGTGATAGGGCTTGTAGAACTCCCGGTATGTGTCCGGCGATATGAAGCAGCCATGCTGTGCCCCGAAGTCAGTGCCGCTGACCGCGATCGCGGAAAGCCGCTCCCCCACCGCCTGGCGGTAGAGCTCCAGGTTCTTCAGCGTGGTCTCGGTCTGCATGTCGAAGAACTCTTTCACGTAGTCCGGGTGATCGTAGTGCGCCATTATCCAGAGCTCAAGGTCGCGGATGCCACGGGGGTTCTCCAACCAGGCTCCCGGAATATGAAAGATGTCACCGACCCCTCCGAGGAAGAAATTGCCGAAGACGGCGCAGTCGGTGCCCTCGTAAAGCTCCCGCGAGCTCTCCTCGTAGAAGCGGCAGTCTTCGTCGCTGAAGACCGTGTACTGGTCCGCGTAGTCCTTGCGGGCGTCGAAATCATGCCCCTCCAGGTCATCCTGGCGGATGATGTTGTCGAAGTACAGGCCGTTGGAGGGCATCTTCGCACTGGGCCTGGCCGAAGTGTTCCCTCCGGGGTATGCGTAGATAGTGCCGTCCTCGCCGACCGTATGTGTAAACCCGCCGCCCATCAGGACTCCGGTCCCGTCAGGCAGCTTCCAGGGCTTCCAGTCCTTGCTCAGGTAGCCCAGCAGCGTCCCGGGCGCGTTCAGGCCTACCACATCCCCGCCGACCGCTTCCCGCACATCGTCCTCTACCATGCCCAGCATCATCATGGGCTCGTACACCTTGACAGGGCGCGGCTCGAGGCCCAACCCTTTGCGAAGCTTGTCGAGCGCCGACGCGTGGATGCCGGTCACCACCGCGCCGCCCAGGTCCACCGGCACCCGGTCGGGCTCACGGTGTTCCAGCGCCGCCTGGACCCGCTGTCTCGAAGTCATCGCTGCCACCTCGCACCTCCTGCCCTGCTCCTCACTCCCCCCCGACCGAGAACTCCATGCTCCCGCCGCTCTTCCTGTCGCTCCTCGTGAAGGAGAGCACCTCGCCCGATTCGTACTCCCCGGGCGTCTTCCGCCCGTCCCCGGGCATGGAGAAGCAGGCCAGGTCGGTTGATGAAGCCAAGCTGACCTCGACCGCCAGGCTCAAAGGGTCCCCGCCCAGCGGCTCGACCTTCACGTCGAGCCGGGGCTTCCCGGCGAAGGGGTCGCCATCTGCTTTTCTTTCACTCCGGACTCCATCAGTATTCCAGTGGCCCGGCCGGCAGGCCGGTCCGGGGCTGCCTCTCAGGACAGGACGGACTTCCGCACCTTCAGGAGGTCTTCCTGCCCCTCCACCCCGTGCTCGCTCACCGCTTCTTCCTCCTCACTTCATCCCGTTCACGATCACTGCTTGCTCCGGGGCAGGAAGACCTCCCTCAGGAAGCGGGAAGACCCGGTGGCATCGTTCCTGGAGATGACTTCCGAGATGCGCTCCATACCGGCCTCGTCTATCAAGCCCATAAGCCCCTTTATCCACTCTATGCTCTCCGTGGCGGCCTTTACGCCGTCCTCGCGGTAGGGGAATATGTCCAGGGTGAGCCAGCCGCTGTAGCCGGTCCGCCTGAGCCAGTAGAGCGTCTCCAACAGCTCGTAGAGGTGCACCGAACCCGCCATCATGTCGTCGTCCCAGGTATGCCAGTTGTCGTTGAAATGCATGTAGGACAGCTTCTCGTAACCGCGCCTGTTCACGAGAGCCACGGACTCGGCCACGTTCTCGCCCCCCTGCGAGGCATGGCCCAGGTCCAGCAGGCACCCGACGTTCTCCCGGTCCACCTCGTTGATGAGGAGCATGGTCTTACCCACCGTACTGATGAAGATGTGCGTCCTCGGTTCCTTCATCTTGTACTCGATGAGCACCTCCACGTCCTTGCGGTGGTCAGCGCACTCCCGCACGCCCTCCACCATCCACTTCCACGCGGCCTCGTAGTCCGCCTGGAAGTAGTAGTCGTAACCGTCCTGCCCCGGCCAGACGTCCACATATAAACACCCCGCCTCTGCCGCCCAGTCCATGACTTTCTTCACCTCGGCCACCGCCGCGCGCCTCGTCTTCTTGTCCGCCGCGGCAAGGCTGCCCTGCTTCCATTTCGCCTGGGTCCACAGGTCAGGAGTGAGCATGCATATCTCGAGGCCGCGGTCCTTGACCGCTTTCTTCATCTCCTGCATGTTCTCGTCGTTGATGTGCCAGTTGCCGACCAGTTCGATGCCCTTCAAGTCCGGCACCGTCACAGCCAGGTCGAGCATCCCTTCGATGGTGTCGGCGCCCCCCCCGTAGCCGGACAGGCAATACCGGTCCGCGCAGGAGGCGAACGTCGGCAGGCACGCCCCGAACTTGTACTCTCCCATGGCTCTCCTCCCCTTACTCTTCAAAGACGAACGGCTTCGGCTGGAACTTGGGCGCCACCCGCAGCCACGGGGTCTTCGGCCTCTCGATGTATCCCCACTTTTCCAGCGCACCGCGCAGGGCCTTGTTGGTCGGCTTGCGGCCCGCGCTGACGATGTCCTCTCCGGCCATCACCGCGGCTATGGCCTGCTGCCAGGCCTGGGCGCCCGCGGTGTACCCGTCCGGGTGGCCCAGCATCCCGCCGCCGGCCGGTATGACGATGTCGGTTCCGTACTCACTCATGATGACCGGTGCGAGTCCCGGGTAGACGCCGGCACAGGGCATCGGCCAGGTCTGCTTGATGTGGTAGAGGGGAGCCAGCTTGACGTGCGAGGTCCGCAGGCCCTCCTCGAGGCTGACCATCGGGATGCTCGACCAGTACGTGGGGGTCAGCATCAGGTCCGCCCCGCAAAGGCGGCAAAGCTTCGCAAAGACCGGCCAGGCGATCCGCGGCTGCGCGGCTATCATGTGCGAGCCGTGGAGCAGTATGGGGACGTTCACAGCCGGATCCTCGCCAAGGGCGCGCAGGGCGGAAAGGCCTGCCGAGTAGCAGAGCAGGATCCCGGTGGCTCCGAGTTCCACAGCGCGGCGTGCCCGGTCCACCACGCGGGTCACCTCGTCAGTGATGCTCACATAATAGATGACCTTCTTGCCGGTCTTCTTCTCCGCCCTGGCAAGCGCCTCGTTGACCCGCTTCAGCCGGTCTTCGAACTTGTTGTTATAGGTGTCGCTAGTCATCTCGTCGTCCTTGACCATGTCCACCCCGCCGATCGCGGTCTGGTAGACCTGGTCCGCGGTCTGCTGCGGAGTCATCCCCATCTTGGGCTTTATGATGTGAAGGGATAGCGGCCGCTCGGGGACTCCCAGCATCTCGCGCATGCCGGAAACGCCGAACTTCGGGCCCTTGAACTTCTTCACGAGGTTCTCGGGGATGAAGACGTCCAGGAGCCTCAGCTTGTCGGAATAGGCGAAACAGTTCCCGGCGATGGAGAGAAGCATCATCGGCACGTTGTCCCCCCATGCATCGATGGGAAACGCCAGCTGCACCACGGCGCTCTTCGTGTACTGGTCCTCCTCGGGGATCTCGAAGTAACCCACCATCCTCCCGGAGAGGGCCTTGCGCACCTCCGGGGTGTCCTCCGCGACCTGGGCCCAGGTGCCGGTGGAGCCCTCCAGCGCCATCGACTGGATGAGCGCGAAGTGGTCTATGAAATCCTCTCCCGGCAGGCAGTCTTTCATATAGTAGGTGGCCATGATGTGGCTCTTCCTGTCTATGCCGTCCAGCGTCTGAAGGAATATCTCCGGATCGTAATGCCGTTCCATCTCCTCTTACCCTCCCCCCCTGCTTGCAGCAGTCTTCGACCGCTGCGCCGCTGCCGCGTCCCACCCGGTCCCGTCCCCGGGATGGTAGATCTCCGTCGCGAACGAGTCCCTGACTACGCGCCGGGCCTCGTCAAACGAGCCAAGATGCCCCGTGCCGACGGCCTGCGCCAGAATCCTCAGATTCGCTTCGCTTTGGTCGGTCCTGTAGGAACGATAGGCGGCGTACACGTTGGATACATCGCGCAGATA
>SDBT01006709.1_pt1 | contig 19038 bp, 16 predicted proteins | sample 2277101 | NCBI WGS metagenome assembly SDBT01 (sample SAMN10404973, study PRJNA504765) | marine sediment metagenome | isolation source: marine sediment core GS10_PC15, 103 cmbsf | place: Arctic Ocean: Southern Knipovich Ridge | collected 2010 | reverse complement strand
TGGCTTGTTCTCTCAGGCCAAACAACAACACATAATATACATAGATACTGTGCTTGCAGAATATATGTTAAAAAATAATATTGTATATTATGGAGCTGTCAGGCTTCCGTTTATCCAGGAAATATCTCATGTGCTCAAAGTTCAGATTATTGCTAATTTAGAGAACAGGATTAACAACAAAGCAAAGCTGGATGGCGGCTCTCAAGAAAAAGCACGTAAAACAGTTATCAAGGAAGATGATCAGCAAAAGAAATGGGCGGAGGCTGTTTACGATATAAACATTACAAATCCGAGCTTATATGATCTAGTAATAAACACAGGACATATTAAAGATGATGATTTTGAAGATGTCCTTGAGACCATTATTAGTACTGTAAAGCACAAGAAATTTCAGCCCATGACATATTCTTTAAGATGCATGAAAAATGTTGCAATGTCATGTCGTGTTCGGGCGACTCTGGTGGATATAGATTCAAAAATGCAGGTAAAATCCGATGAAGGAACTGTATATATATATACTAAAGCCGTTAAGAAAAAGGCACAGGATAAGGTATTAGAAATGAAACAAAAAGTGATGAGACTTGAAGGAGTCAAACACGTTGAAGTTTATATAGATTATGATTTGTTTGCAAAAGTTTCCCATGGATAGTAGTCTTATTTTGGGCAATTTTATTGGCAAGTTAAAAAAATATCAGTATATAACATAAGCTTATCAGCTAAGAGTTCGCCCGAAGGGCGCTAATTTAATATCTATTGGGGGGGGGGGTAAAAATGAAAGAAAAATTAGAGATCCTGTTGCTGGATGATGAAACTATAGTTGGAAACAGGTTGGGACCTGCGCTTGAAAAAGTTGGTTATGCTGTAGAAGTATTTGAGGATCCCAAAAAAGCTCTAAACAGGATAGGTGAAAAAGAGTTTGATATAGTTGTTACCGATATAATAATGGCAGATATTAACGGTATCCAAGTTTTGGAAGAGGTGCAAAAAAAATCAGACAAAACCAAAGTAATTATTATTACAGGCTATGCAACACTAGTTTTGGCTCGTGAAGCCATGGACAAAGGCGCTTTTGATATGATAGCCAAGCCATTTAAGCCCGACGAGCTTCGTGCTGTAGTTGCAAAAGCAGCGGATTCCCTTGGTTATAAGAGAGAAATTATATCAGAGCGATAGTAATTTGGAACTTAGGCTGATCGTAAATTTATTGCTTGATAATTAAAGCCAAGGATGAGACATTAAAAGTTTTAAAATTTTATGGGGGTTAAATATCTTATATGGCAATCCATCTTAAGCCAGAAAAAATAGCTGCCAAAAGGAAACTTGCGATGGATAGTGCTGACCGGCAGTTGCTCGAACGACCAAGTTTCAGCTTCAGAATGATCATGCTACTGTCCTTTATCTCTTTTTCCTTTTTGTTTATGGCAATTATTATAGGCTCAGTTGTAGTCATAAACCAAATACAAAAAAAGCTTCATTTCGTTCAAACCTCTGAAAGATATCTATTTGAAATTGAACAGGCCAGGAGATGGGAGAAAAACTACTTCCTGTACGGCACAAATCTCGAAGACGGAGTTCGGAGTGCCAATAATGCAAAGGCCTTTTTATCTCAAAATCTGGGGGAGCTCATAATTATTCTATCGGCAGAACAGACAGAAACCATAGTAGTTCATGTTGATAGATACATGAGTCTTTTACAGGAACTTATTGTGCTGGAGAAAAAGGGGATTAATAGTACTGAAAAAAAAGGAAAGATCGAGATTTCATTAAGAAAACACGGTGCTAAAATGGTTGAAGAAGCAGCTGCTCTTGTTTATAAAGAGCAGAACTCAATGAATGCCAGGCTTGATCTCATACAGAGAATTCCTATATACTACCTTATGTTTGTCCTGTTATTAACAATTTTTGCTGCGCGTTTCCTTTCACAAAAATTGATGCAACCAGTTAATTACCTTGTTGAATGCACGCAAAGAATAGCTATGGGAGATTTTTCTCCGCTTGTTCCAATGCGTAAATACCGTGATGAATTCACAACAGTGGAGGTAGCTATCAACCATATGCTTGAGCAGATTAAATTACATGAATCCGCGATGGTGGAATCACATAAACTTAGAGCAGTCGGGACCCTGACAGCGGGAGTTGCTCACGAATTAAACAATCCTTTAAACAATATAATGCTCACAGCACATGCCATGCTTGAGGACTATAAGAATTTGTCTGAAGATGAGCTGCTTGAAATGATAAACGATCTTATTAACGAAGCAGACAGCTCACGCAGCATAGTGCGCAATCTGCTGGATTTTGCAAGAGAAAGTGAGTCTGTCTCCGAGCCCCTTGATTTGGGAGTGCTGATTAGCGAAACGATTAAGTTGGCGCTTAATCAGGTTAAAGTTTCTGGAGCGAAAATAGAATTTCAAATTCAGCCAAACCTTCCTCGGATGCGCGGGGACAAACAACAATTGAAGCAGGTCTTCTTGAATCTGATCCTTAATGCTGTTGATGCTGTTGAAAAAAAAGGGAATATTAAAATAAGCATTAAAAAAGCTGATACCCCTAGATTTTTGGCTGTTCAGGTAGAAGACAATGGGTGCGGAATACCCGCTCATATTTTACCTAATATATTTGATCCGTTTTTTACTACAAAAGGGCCGGGAAAGGGCGCCGGACTTGGTCTTTCTGTTTCCCATGGTATCATTACAATGCACGGTGGACAGATCGGCATTGAAAGTGAAGAAGGAAAATATACAAGGTTTACAGTAACTCTGCCTTCCAGAAGCGTTCCTGTAAATTTAAAGGCGAAAGGCGAAAGACGAAAGGCGAAAGACGAAAGGCAAAACGGTGAAAGGCGAAAGACGAAAAGGTGAAAGACGAAAAGGTGAAAGACGAGATTGGTAGCAATATGGAGTTTGCCCAAAGGACGTTAAGGAAGGAAATTTGTCGTTGAAAAAAGTGTAAAGGCAGGTTTGTTAGAAGCAGCACAGGGAGGAACTGTTTTTCTCGATGAAATTGGAGAGATGCCTCTTTCCATGCAGGTCAAATTGCTTAGAGTAATTCAGGAAAAGAAACTGCTGAGAGTGGGAGGATCTAAGCCTGTTGACCTTGATATTAGAGTGATGTCCGCCTCAAATAAGGAGCTGGAAAACGAGATCAAGGCTGGAAGGTAAGGGCTTCAAAAATACTTGATATCCCAAGAACAACCTTGTGGAGGAAGATAAAAAAATATGATATTATAGAATCTTTAGGATAACCCCACAAACCCCGCAGTTAGCGCAAAAGAGCCCTCTGGATATTTAATCCAAATCACTTCCGCAATCCAAATATTTATCCTCGAAACGGCAAACATTTATCCGTTTCGGCAAAATCTTGCCGAAATTGAATTCCTGAAATTGTTTTCATGCAAAGGGTATAAATTTAAAATCTTTATATATTAATAAGTTGCATTGGATTAATATGATTTTTCGCCATTTGGTATAAACTTTGCTCTGTATTTAATAACTTGATTTTAAATAAGAAATAAGTTAGCGATGATTTTAAATAAGAAATAAGTTAGTGTTATTATAAGATTCATTTCAAAGAGTTAATTAGCAGGGAAGGGGGTCAGTATGTCAAATGCTATAAAGGTGAAGGAGCTCATGGTTAAGATAACCGACTATCCCCACATTCCGTATTGGATGACTGTCAGGGATGCTATAGCCATGATGCACAGCGTTTATGATGAAAAATTAGGTTTTGGTGAAAGCCGAATGGTCTTGGTGTTTGATGAAAGCTATCAGCTTCTGGGTGTCTTGGGGCTCAAAAACCTGCTTGAAGGCATAGAGCCGACATTTCTCAGGAAGGATGAAACGTCGCGCTACCAGGGCCTTGCGCATGTAGATTATGCAAGTCTTTCAGCCCTTGTGGAGGGGACATTTTCTGAAAAATGCAAGGAAGAGGCAAAAAAGCCTGTGAGCGAGGTCATGGTGCCGATTAAGGTGACAGTTGATGCAAATGATCCTATTTCAAAGGCGGCTTTTGTAATGCTTCAAGTAGGCTTCAACCTTATTCCAGTAATGGATGGCGAGAAAGTGGCAGGAGTTTTGCGCATGAGCGATATTTTCAATGAACTTACCAAAGTTGTAATAGAATAAGGGAGGTGAACTATGGTTGAAAGAGAACAACCAATTGCAAAAGGGGAAGGCCTCCCGGAGATGCCAGATGAGATTATGCTTTCTCCTGAAAAGCCTGCATTGGACTGGAAAAGACTGATTTTTATGTCAATGGGGGTTATCCTGTTTCTAATTATCTATTTGGCTCCACCATGGCCGGATGCTGTTGATCCCATGGGAAAGCATTTTGTCTTATCAAACGCGGGCAAGGGAGCAATGGCTATTTTTGCGCTGGCAGGCACATGGTGGGTATTTGAAGTTGTACCTATAGGTGTAACCAGTATTATGATAGGGGTGCTGCAGGCCCTCTTTCAGGTCAGAACCGCCAAAGTGGCCTTTAAGGATTTCATGGACCCCTCGGTTATGTTTATCTTTGGCTCAATAGTAATCGGCATGGTCTTTACCAAGACCGGGCTGACCAAGCGTCTGGCATATAAGATGCTGGAGATTGTAGGAGAAAAGACCAGCATGATATATCTCGGCTGTTTTGTGGTGACATCTGCCCTGACCCACATCATGGCCCACACCGCAGTAGCCGCTACCATATTCCCTTTGCTTATGGCTATCTATGCTCTGTACGGAGAAGGCGACAAACAGACCAGGTTTGGCAAGGGGCTTTTTATCGGTATGGCCTATGTGGCCGGTGCAGGCAGTATCGTGACCCTTCTGGGCGCTGCACGCGGGGCCGTGGCCATCGGGTTTTACAATGATATCATGAATCAGGATATAACATTTTTTCAGCTTTCATATTACATGTTTATCCCGGGCTGGCTGATGACGTTTGCCCTGTGGGGGTTTTTCATGGTCTTTTTTAAACCTGAGAAAAAAACCATTCCAGGACTCCGTGAGAAAGCGAAAAAACTCAATGCCCAGTTGGGAAAGATTACCAAGGATGAGATTATCGCCATACTCATCGTTCTTGCGGTGATAATTTTCCTGGCTCTACGGTCATTTATGCCCGAGTTGAAGATATTTCATAAAACAGCGATTGTTTTGCTTTCGACCGTAATATTCTTCCTTGTAAAGATTCTTGATCAAGGTGACCTGGAGGAGATCCCCTGGAATATTATACTGCTTTTTGCCGGAGCCATGAGCATTGGTTTCTGCCTCTGGGAAACAGGCGCTGCAAAATGGATGGCAGTAAACTGGCTGGCGATGTTCACGGAGTCATCCGCGGTTGTGTTTATCCTGAGTATAGCCTTTTTTGTGATGATAATGACTAACTTTATCATGAACGTGGCTGCCATTGCCATATCACTTCCAGTGGCTCTGGTTATCGCCCCATATCTTGGCGTGGCCGGAGAGGTGATACTATTTTCGTCACTGGTCGTAGCAGGAATGCCTTTCCTCCTGCTGGTGGGAGCGGCGCCCAATGCAATAGCTTATGAATCAAAGCAGTTCACTACAGGCGAGTTCTTCCTGTACGGCCTTCCTGCCAGTGTCATTCTGATGGCGTGTGTGTGGCTGTGCGTGGCGGTGATCTGGCCGATTCTGGGAATGCCGATTACTTTGCCGACACCATGAGCAAGTATGATAGCTGGATTTTAACATTAATAGTCTAAGGGGAGAATAACTCCCCTTAGACTATTTTGGCCCCAGAAAAATTTAACATTTCTGGGGCCTATACCATCCCTATAAAAAGACTTCCCAATTCTTCAGCCATATAATAATTATAGCGATTTAATAACTATCTTCCCTTTAAATATATTAGCAATATCTAAATAGTTATTGGCTTTGGAAAACTCTTTTTCCATGAACTTTTTGATCCATTTTCTGACTTGCTCACTAAATCCTAAAAACTCGACGTGACGGTCTCAAACAGTTTAGGATTTACCCACTAAAGTGGGCACGTTCACTTCGTCCGAACGGGTACCCCAAAAATTTCATAATATCGTTCAAAAGAATTTTCCAAAGCTCTCCTTAAGCGACAAGTTATGTCTGTTACAGAGTTGCAGAGCAGGTGTCAGATATTTTTTTAAAAAGCAAAATATAATTACTCCATCAACTTCGAGAACGGCACCACACCATACCCACTCAATTAGTATGATGCTAAATTACCGATGCCTTTTATCCTGTGTTCCATATCTCCTATGTGCCTGGCTTGACCAGATCCCGGCAAGAAAAAGAAGAAGGATAAACCCAGCCTTTCAAAGCATGGTCATCTGTGGCAAATTAATCTTGTTATATCCGTCCGCGAGGCTGGTATTGACATGCACGACACCTCTGTTCAGATCCTTGAAGGGATAGTCATCAGTAATCACGGGAAGGTTGTCAGCGGCATCTTGCTCCTTCAACACGGTTCCTGCCGGCACATAGTGTCCATCTGCAACACTAACCCCCATGACGATGCATCCGGGCTCGATCACACAGTTTTTCCCTACCTTTCCTTTGAAAACAAGCACCTTCATGCCAACAAATGTATCATCTCCTACACATGCAGGGCCGTGAATCTGAACCTGATGAGCTAGAGAGACCCTTTTGCCTATGTAAACCGCAAACTTTTCCCCCTCAACGTCAACTATGTTTTTCTCAATCGGATGGCCATTATGCTCTGTTTCAAGCGCATGGATGATCACTCCGTCCTGCACGTTCGCTTCGTCTCTGACAAAAATCGGCTGCCCCTCATCGCCTCGCACCGATGCAAAGGGCGAAACCATAACCCTCTTGCCCACCAACACATGCCCGATAACCGTCGCAAGGGGGTGAATGCAGGCCGATGGATCGATTTCAGGCATGTACTGCTTCTGGCAAAAATCGGTAATCACACTTTGATGTATCATATTGTCCCTCCCATAAAATCGAGTCTATCGCTTAGAGATAGGGAAACCGCTCAATCCGCCTCTGTCGGGCCGAAATGAGGCGGTTTTTCTTATCCTCCCAACCGTTATCGAGACCTGATAGCACAATAATAATTAGCTGTAAACTGTAAAAATAAAGGGGAAATAGGTCTTGAAACATTTGTTGGCTTTAATTGTTTTTTAAATGGTAAAACAACTGCAAGACTGGTAATCGGCGATAATTGTATTGTCATGCCTCATACAATAATTGATTCAAATGAACCGATAGAAATACCGGATGATCACCTTGTATGGGGTTATATCGGATCTCAAAATGATCTTGATACTCACAGTATTAGCCTTGATGAACTTTCAGATTCTCGAGATACGATAACTATTGGTAAAATGACTTTTATTGGAAAAGGTTCTGTTTTTATTGGTGTTTTTAAAAAAAGAATTGATCACATTTTACTTGCTAATGGTGCATATTTTAAAGACGATAAGAACCGTGGTCATGCACAGGACGATCAAGTTATTTCATTTAATACAATTCAACCATATAGAACAGGTGTTAATAAAGGAATCTATCCATCAATTAAAATTGAACCATAAAAAAATCGCTCAATTTAGGTATAAGGATGTTGGAATGTATACAAATCATATAAGGGGTTTTGAACTTCGTTCATATTTTATGTTATATTTCTGAAGTTTGTATCTTAAAGTTCTTGGACTTATACTCAGTATTTTTGCTGTTTTTTCCTTGTCGCCGGCGAGGCGGTGTAATGTATCCATAATGGCTTTTTTTTCAGCCTCACTTCTGATTTCCTCAAGGTCCTTTATACGGTGGGGATCTTTAAAATGCCATAAAAAATCAGAGGGAAGACGTTCTATACTTATAGTATCGTAATCGTTGAGGATAAATACTCTTTCTAAAAGATTTTTCAATTCCCTTACGTTACCGGGCCAGTCATAACGCCGGAACAGTTCAAGAACTTCAGGCTTAACAGTTGGCTTTGGTTTTTTAAAATTAATTGCCGATTGATTCAGAAAGCGGTCTACCATTTTTGGAATAACGTTTTTCCTGTCTCTTAAGGGCGGTATATATATGGGAACTACATGAAGCCTGTAAAATAAGTCTTCTCGAAATAATCCCTTTTTGACTTTGTTTTTCAGGTCTTTATTTGTTGCCGATATGATACGGACGTCTACTTCAATTATTTCATTTCCTCCAATTCGGTGAAAGCGAAAATCTTCTAAAACACGCAAAAAATCAATCTGATTTTCAAGAGGAAGATCAGAAACCTCGTCAAGGAAAAGGGTCCCTTTGTCAGCCATCTCAAAGCAGCCTTTTTCCTGGCGAATGGCGCCGGTGAAGGCTCCTTTTTCATGACCGAAAAGCTTGTCTTCGAACATAAGGCCTGAGAGGATGCCGGAGTTCACCGGCACAAAGGGCTTTTCAGCTCTAGGACTTTGCAGGTGAATGATTTTGGAAACCAGTTCCTTGCCAGTGCCGCTTTCACCTGTAATCAGTACATTAACATCGTATTTGGCTACCTGATTTATGATCTGCATGATGGAGTACATCACTTCTGCGCCCAGGATGAACTCATGCATGATTGATTTTTGGAGGTGCTTTATATAGGGAGATTGCAGTTTCATAAGTTTTTGCGGCTTTTCATCTCCGGAATTCTACAGCCAAGTCTTTCAACCATATCTTCCTTATCTGTTTAGTCGCTTTGAGACCTTTGCAAAACGTCCCCTTTTGCCCAAATAGCGCTAAAGCTTCACTAAAGTGCCGGCGTCAGACTCAAATTTTAAGCCTCGAAATACTAAATGTATTCCTGCAGTTAACCCCGCTTGCAGCGGGATCGCTTTCCTTGAACTTGAATCCCGCTTATAGCGGGAAACATTTTTCAAAGGTCTCACCTTAAGAAATCAGGATCACAGGAGGAAGAACTAAATATCAGTTGGATATTCGAATATTTATATATCTTTTTTAATCTGAATAAATACCAGTGTCAAATAGATTCAGAATTGAAACGGCAAGCTTTTATCCATTTTGGCATAAACTTGCCAAAACTTATACATAAAGAAGCTGTATGCAAACCGCTTATAGAAAATAAATAACAAGGATATCATGTAATTATGTCAAGAAAAGATGATTCTTTGCCGGTTGGTATAAACCTTGCTCTAAGATGTTGTATGTATTCAGAAAAAATAGTTAAAAACTTCATGCGTTCTCTGGATCAATATCGTTACATTGATGAGGATGATAATATACATAAAGCTCTTGTCCTTATGGATGAAATAAGGAAAGAGGGCAAACCTCTATGTCTTGTTGTGTCGGAGGCCGGCCCGTTTGAAGGGGAAATAATAAAGGGCTTTGTGACTCCTTCTGAACTTGTCTTTGGATTATTATCCCATTTTTTAAAAGGGGTACAAAGAAGTGGCCCCATCTTTTGGGAAGGACAGCTTGAAACGGAATGTCTCGAAGGAGTGAATAAGCGTGTAGAAGAGATAATGCTTCCTATTAAGGCTTATGTCAGAGAAAACGAAATGCTTATGGAAGCTGTTTTTTTGCTGGATAAGTATAAGATGGATTTCCTGCCGGTAGTGAGCAAGGATGAAGTGGCCGGCATAATTCATCTTGATGATATTTTAAAGGAAATTTATGGTATTCTATTGGAATAAAAATTAAAAACATATTGATAATAATGTTAATATGGCATACCATACCCAAAACAGAACTGTTGTAGAAAAGGTTTAATGATGACAGAAATAAAGAAGTTACTAATTCCCCTTACAGATTATCCCCATATGCCTTACTGGGCAACCCTGGAAGAGGCGATTGTCCTGTTAAATTTTTCCCATGAGTCAGGCTATCATACTGTTTTAGTATTTGATGAGTTTTATAAATTACTTGGGATGCTGGACTGGCGGGAAATACTCGGAGCCATCAATCCAAAATTCAAGGAAATTTCTTCCAAGGAGATTGATATTATAACTTCCGGGAATGATAACCAATTTAAAATGCCTATAAAAGATTTTATGTCACCTTTCGACATAACAGTTGACGCCAGCGATGATATCTTGAAAGTAGCTTATCTATTACTTCAGCATAATATTGACATAATACCTGTTAAGGAGTCGAAAAAGGTATTAGGGGTTGTGCGAATGCATGATATATTCCATGAGATAACAGGATTTATCCTTCAGTCTAAAAAGTAGTTGTGATATAAATAAAATTATTCGATGTTTTTGCTAAAATTTCGACTAAAGCTTAAAAAAGGTTTGAAGTGCGCCGTTTATTGAAAATATTCAGAAGAAAGGTCGTTGCCCCCCAGCCTGTCTCGGATAAGGAGCGGCCCTTTAAAGAGAGGTACATTTACTTCAAAAAACTTCTCTATGAAAACAACTCTGTTTTGGAGATTATGGCGGATCTGGAGGATAAGCTTTCAGGCGAATATGTATTCGATATGAATTATATCAAGACCAGTTGCAGTAAACTGGTAGACAGTGTTCAGAATATTATCGTGAATCTTGATAAGCTCTCAAAAGGTAAATATCCTAATCTTTATTTTGCATTCGCAAAGATTAATTCAAAAATCGAAGCAACCCTTACAAGCAAGACCGATATTCCGGTAACGGATTTTACTATTCCCTTTGATTCAGTGACAAAAGAGATGGTTAATAGTGTTGGTGGTAAAAATGCCAATCTTGGTGAGATCAAGAATAAGATTGGCCTGCCTGTTCCTGAGGGTTTTTGCATAAGTGCTTATGCTTTTAAAAAAATTATTGAATTTAATGAGTTAAAAAATAAAATTATTCTAAATTCAGTAGATATAGTTGATATGGAAGGTTTAAATAAAATCAGCAGGGAAGCACAAAACTTGATTATGCAATCTCAAATCCCTCCTGATATTGAAAGCAGTATATCGAATGCATTCTCAGAACTATCCCGGAAAATCTCCAGCAAAGCCAGCTCACCAACAGCCTCGGTCCGCAGCAGCGCTATACATGAAGATGCACACTTTACCTTTGCAGGTCAGTATAAAACTGCGCTTAATGTTAATGCAGACAATGTTATAGAACAGTATAAAAGAGTTATCTCCAGTCTGTTTAGCCCAAGAGCCATATTTTATTACAAGAGTAAAGGATTTGAAGAAGAAGATATGGTCATGGCGGTCGGGGTAGTTGAAATGCTGGATGCCAAGGCAAGCGGGGTTATGTATTCGAGAGATCCAACCGATGCTGAAAAGACCGACATTATCATCAATGGTGTATGGGGCCTGGGTAAGTATGCAGTCGACGGAACAGTAAACCCAAACGTATATATAGTATCCAGGGATGAACCAAGGACGATTTTGGAAAAGACCACGCCTGTACAGAAGGTTATGCTCAAATGTAATTATATGGAAGGCGCAGTTGAAGTTGAGGTTCCGGAGGAGATAAGGGCAACTTCATGTTTAACCGATGATCAGATAAAGTCTCTTGCTGATTATGCTCTAGTGCTTGAGAAACATTATGACACACCTCAAGATATAGAATGGGCACTTGATGAAAAGAATAATTTTTTTATTTTACAGACCAGGCCCCTTAGGATTTTAAAAGAAAAACCTGTCAAGAATATTCGTGCAATTACAAAGGGTTATAAAATTCTTATCAATAAAGGACAGATTGCATGCAAAGGTGTCGGCGCAGGAAAGGTTTTTTTTGTTAAAAAAGACGAAGATCTTGAAAATTTTCCTAAAGGGGCTGTTCTTGTAGCCAAACGTACCTCACCCAAATTTGTCAAAGTAATGAACAAAGCCACCGCAATTGTTGCCGATGTTGGAGGCATTACCGGCCATATGGCATCGCTGGCCAGAGAGTATAATGTGCCTACTCTCCTCAATACCGAGATAGCCGTGAAGACACTGGAAGCTGATAAGGAGATAACCGTTGATTCTATTAATGGAAATATTTATGAAGGACGTATAGAAGAACTTGTTGAAGCAGGAAAAAGGGAGAATCCCTTCAAGGATACTGTGGTTTTTAAAGTCTTGCGTGAGCTATTAACAGATATAGTTCCTTTGAACCTTATTTATCCTGAAGATGAAAAGTTTGGCCCGGATTATTGTGAAACTTTTCATGATATAACACGATTTGCCCATGAAGTGGCAATGAAAGAGATGTTTAAAGTAGTTAGCAGCCCCAATATAAATAAGCGAGAGACCGTTAAAATTGAGGTTAAAATTCCACTTGAGATATATGTTATAGACTTAGATGGCGGAATAAAAAGTGATTCAAAAAAAATAACACCGGATCAAATTCTTTCCATACCAATGAATGCTCTATTGAAAGGTATGATGGCCATGGAATGGCCTGGCCCACCTGCGGTAAATGTAAAAGGATTTTTCGGCCTTATTGCCAGTACTGCCATGCAGCCTCAATCCGAAAGGTTATTATGGGAACCCAGTTTTGCTATCATATCCAAGGAATACATGAACTTCAATATCAGGCTTGGCTATCATATCCAGACTATCGAGGCTTATGCCGGCGATAGCTTAAATGATAACTATGCCCGATTTTTATTTAAAGGTGGTGGTGCTTCTTCAGATAGACGTGCCAGGAGGACCAGACTTATTAAAGAAATTTTAGAGATGACGGATTTCGATGTAAAAAGGACCGGAGATGTTCTTGATGCAAGGGTCACCAAGTATGATAAAGCAACTATTTTAAAAAAACTAGGCCTACTGGCTCGTTTGACAGCATACACAAAACAATTAGACATGACTCTTTTTAATGATGCTATGGTTGACTGGTATGTAAAAGAGTTCGTAAATAAATATTATACAGCAGACTGGGAATAAAATAGATTCAACTATGTTTACATGTTTACATTTTTACATTTCTGATTATAAGAATGGGATATAAATATAAGGAAATTATACAATGAAGGTAAAAGATAGTATGCCGGAAAACCAAGAATTTTTAAAGGCCATTATCGATGGGATCAGAGATCAGATTATGGTTATTGATAATCAATACAGGATAGAAGAAGCAAATGAGGCGCTTTTAGATAGACTCGGTAAGCAAAAAAAAGAAATTATAGGCAAGTACTGTTATAAGGTTCTTCATGATGATGATAAACCCTGTAGTATTTTGAATCATCTCTGTCCGGTGCAGGAAGTGCTAAAAACAGGCAAACCATGCGAAGTTCTTCATACCCATTATGAGAACGAGCTTTCATATTACAGAGTTATAGCCTATCCGATTCTGGATGAAAACGGCGTTATTACAAGGGTGATAGAAATGGCCAGAGATATCACCAAGTGGAAAAAGAAAGGAGATCATGTTTATCATGTTCAAAAACTGCTATTTTTAGGTAAACTGGCAGGCGGACTGGCTCATGAACTCAATAATCCATTAGGAGTAATACTTGGTTTTTCAGATCTTCTTTTAGAAAAAACAGAACCAGGAAGTAAGAACCACCAAATACTTAAAATGATAGAGAGACAGGGACTTAATTGTAAAAGAATAGTCGAGGATCTATTAAACTTTGCCAGCCCTCCTGAAACAGATAGCTATTCTGTGGATGTAAATGCGAGTGTTGACAAAGTGCTTTCAGTAGTTGAAGATATTTTGCTTAGAGAGCAGATCGTTATAGTAAGGGACTTTGCTGAAAATATTCCCAATGCGAGGGGAGATTCAGGACGTTTGCAGCAGGTATTTATCCATATAATTACAAACGCTGTATTAGCAATGCCAGAGGGAGGACGTTTGACTATTTGTACCAGGCTCGACGACTCCGCTCATAAAGTAGAGATAACTTTTAAGTCTACAGGATATGAAATCAGCAAAGAATACAGAGACAAGATTTTTGGTCCATTTTCCACCACAATGGATGATGAGACTGGGATGGGAGCAGGACTTTCGTCTAGTTACGATATAGTGGCCAACTATGACGGTGACATAAGCTTTAAGACTACGGCTGATGAAGAAGACAAAGATAAAAAAGGTTCAATTTTTACCGTTGTTCTGCCTGCTGTCTTATTAGAGAAATGATAAATTTTTTGACAACTGTGTATACAGCAATACTTCCATGAGGTTAAGACATTGAGGCTAATAGGATATTATAGAAAGAAATACTTTAATGTAAGAAGAGCCATACTCCTGGTTGGCACTCTTATCATTGTGCTTCTTATGGTAGCCGTATATGTTGGTCTGAACGCTTCCGGGCATATGAAAAATATTATCTGTGATGATTTTAATCAGCAGCAGTTGGTGTTAGCCAGGTATGCTGCCAGCAGAATGGAAAACAGCTTGGATTATATTTGTCGTGAGCTTTTACTTTTAAACCTTTCTCCTTCAATTCAATATATAGAAAAGGTTTCTTGGGCAAGTCGAATGAATATAACATTATCCGCAATTAAGGATGAGGGGGTATTTGAAATAAAGCTTGTAGACCGTAGTGGAAAGAAAGCATATATTATCGATAATAGAGGGATATCACTCGTTATCCATGGTAATTTTTCAAATGCAGACTATTTTAAATGGGCAATTAGGAAGGAAAATAAAGATGGAATTTATTCCAGTGAAATCAAAAAAGAAAGTGCCCGGCATGCTGATAAACTTTATATGAGTTTTGCTACGCCTACCTATGAGGAAACAGTTGACAAGGCGCATCCTGTGCCAACTGGACGTCAATCCGGAGTGCTCGTATTTACTGTTGACATAACGTATTTGGTTAGAAAGGCTGCTCAAGAAATAAAAATAGGTAAAACAGGACATGCATGGGTTATAGATAAAAAAGGTTTATTCCTCTACCATCCCCAAAGAGAATTTATCGGAGAAGATGCCTTTAAAATTCGTACGCAGAAAGCGCCAGAAATATCTTTCACCAAAATTAACGAAATACAAAAGGAAAAAATGCTTAAAGGCAAGGGAGGTACGGGCAATTATATTTCAGGATGGCACCGGGGTATAGAAACTGAGATGGAAAAGTTGATTGCATATTCACCTGTTTACCATCAAGGTGCCTGGTCTTGGTCTGTGGCCGTTGTATCACCAATGAGCGAGGTGGAGGGCATTATTCATTCGGTATATATTCGCCAGTTTTATATCCAGGGCACTATAATCTTAGTCATTATTCTAGGTTGCATGTATGTAATTGGCTTTGAGAGGCGTTGGGCCAGCGCTCTGCAAAAAGAGGTAAAGGAGAAAACAGCAAATCTGGAGGAGTTTTTAGAAAAGCTAAAAAAATCAGAGGAGAAATACAAGACCCTTGTTGAGAGTGCACAGGACCTGATATTTACGGTTGATGAGGATGGAAAGTTCCTTTCAATGAATAGATGCTCGGCAGATTTTTTTAAGGACAGCCCAAGTAATTTAACAGGAAAAAGTATGTACGATCTTTTTGCCGAAGATAGTGCAAAATTGCAGATGGGTTTTGTTGAACAGGTGTTCAAAACCGGGAAGAACCTAAATGTAAAATATCCGGTTAAAGCAGGTAATATCGATTATTGGTTTACCAGCAACTTTGTTCCACTCAAGGATGAATCCGGAAAAGTTTATGCCTCTCTGGGAATCTCGCGGGATATTACAGAACGTAAGAAACTTGAGGAAGAACAGATATATAATACAGAGAAGTTGGCCTCGCTTGGGAAACTGACAGCAAATATTACTCATGAACTCAATCAACCTATAGCGGTAATTTTAGGTTTTACAGATATTCTTTTAGAAAAATTTGAAGCTGGCAGCAAAAAACATGAGATTATCGAAACAATAGAAAGGCAGGCTCAAAATTGCAAGAGGATTGTTGAGAGCGTCCTCGGCTTTGCCAGATATCCGGATAAAACTGATTATTCAAGCGATGTCAACGAAAGCCTTGAAAGAGTACTTTCGGTGATTGAGAATATTTTGCTTACAGAAAAGACAACTTTAGAAAAGAATATTACCGCAGGTTTGCCTAAAGTTAGAGGAGATTCAGGCCATCTCCAGCAGGTATTCATGAATTTAATCACCAATGCTGTTGCTGCTATGCGAGGGGGAGGAGTTTTGACTGTTTCCACAGGATTGGATTCTACTGGCAGTAATGTGGAAATTCTTTTTAAAGATACAGGACACGGTATTAAGAGAGAATACAGGAACGAAGTACAGGAAGCTTTCTTTACAACAAAAAAGAGAGGGGAAGGTACAGGTCTGGGGCTTTCGGTTAGTTATGGTATTGTGTCAAAGTACGGTGGAAAAATAAACTTTGAGACCGTGGCTGAAGAAGAGGATAGGGTGAGGAAGGGTACAACTTTTATTGTAACCTTACCAGTTGTACTCACCGAGGATAGGTAAATCCCAACCAATCTAATTCAGGCATTTTGTCTCACAAGGAGGTATGATGACCGCAAATATTTTAATTGTTGATGATGAGCTGGACATGCTTGCTCTTCTTGCCATGATTGTTTCAGAAAAGACTGATCACAAAGTCACTACTACCAACAATCCTTTAGAGGTCGTTCAATTTGTGGAAGAAGGAGACTTTGATCTGATAATAAGTGATCTGAAAATGCCGGGCATAAATGGTATAGAACTCGCCGGTGAGATTAGAAATGTTGATAAAAACATTCCCATATTAGTTATTACTGCATATGCTTCTATTGAATCAGCAGAAGAGGCGGTAAGCAAAGGCGTCTATGATTATATTACCAAACCCTTTCGCAAAGAGCAGATATTGATCGCCATTAACAGGGCTCTGGAATGGAAGAATATGAGAAGTGAACTAGAAAAGCTAAAGGGGCAAAGCAGAGAAGGATAAATGAATATGTTGAGTGGTTTAATATTTCAGCTTCAGCCCACTGCTTTTTAGAAAGAACGGGTTGGTAAAGCTTTACCAGATATTTCCATACAACTCTTTCCTGCGTCCTTTCGGTATATGGCGGTTGTCAAAAATATATTCCGTTTGAATAAATACAGCAATATTCTTACATTTTATCACCAGGGGACTCGTCTTTTTTATCTTTACCCGAACTTTTTGAGAAGTTACCAATATTCTCGCTAACTGTTTGATCATTTTGTACTTTTCTAAACCCAAGTTGAGCGATTTTTTGCGAAGAAATGTGCCGAGATCTTGATGCGCAAGAAATTGGTGCAGATCGAGTAAAAAATTGCTTAATTTAGGCTAAAGCTTGTTTCACTAAAATTACAGTGTATTCTGGGAGATTATGGAAGAAGAACAAAAATTAAAGTTACAGGCGGAGTTGCTGGAGACCAAGTTGTTTTTACAGGCCGTTATCGACGGTATTAGAGACGAAATTATAGTTATTGACAGAGCTTACAGGATAAAAGGAGCAAATGAAGTATTTGTAAAAAGGCTTGGTAAACCGAAGCATGAGATTATTGGAGAATGTTGTTATTGGGTTCTTCATAATATGGATAAACCCTGTGATATGCTCAATCATTACTGCCCTATGCAAGACACACTCAAAACAGCTGAACCTTGCGGGGTCTTGTATACACATTTTGAGGGGCGTGAAGTTAGATGTGACAGAGTTATAGACTGCCCAGCATTGGAAGATCTGGGTGTTGTTACCCAACTAGTTGTAATGGAAGGGGATATTGCAAAATCAAAAAAGAATTCAGGGGCGCTGTTTGATATACAGATGTTGACGCCCCAGGGAAAATTGGCTGCTGCTGTGGCCCATGAACTCAATAACCCACTAGCAGTAATTCTTGGTTTTGCCGATCTTCTCATGGAGAAGATGGACTCTGACAGTCAGAGCCATGAGATTCTCGAAGCCATAGAAAGGCAAGCGCTTAGTTGTAAAAGGATTGTTGAATGTCTCTCAATCTTTACCAGATATCCTGAGACAACTGAGCATTCTACCGGCGTCAATGTAAACCTTGAAAAGATGATTTCTGTAGTTGAGAATATCTTGGATGCAAAAAAGATCACCTTAGATAAAAACCTTGCAGAGGATTTACCAAAAGCAAAGGGAAATACGGGAGATTTACGTCAGGTTTTCATGAACTTAACTACCAACGCTATTGCCGCCATGTATAAAGGAGGGCATTTGACCGTTTCTACCAGACTTAATACCTCTGGTAATAAATTGGAGATTCTCTTCAAGGATACAGGACACGGTATTAAAAGGGAATACAGAGACAGGATATTTGATCCATTTTTCAGCACAAGAAAGACAAGGAAGGGAGGAGGACTGGGGCTTTCGGTCAGTTATGATTTAGTAAGCAAGTATGGTGGAGACATAACCTTCGAGACAGTGGCTGAAGAAGAGGACTTAGAGAGAAAAGGCACTACCTTTACAGTGTCTTTGCCTGTTGCTCCTTTAGAAAGTGAATAGATCTAAACTGAAGTTAGTGCGCTTTGGGCGCTAAGTTAATTCAGGTATAGAGACCTTTGAAAAATGTTCAATTTTGTTTGAGTTCAAGGATGACGAAAATTTTAACCGGAGGGATACATTGAGTATTTTGAGGATAGCGCTAAAGCTTCACTGCGTGCCAAAATTTGAGCCAGACGCAGAAATCGGGCAAAAGGGGACGTTTTTCAAAGGTCTCGCATAACGCCTGCACAGGAGGTAAAGATGACCGCACAGATTTTGATTGTGGACGATGAACTGGATATACTTACCGTTCTTGCTATGATAATTAGAGATAAGACCGATCACGAAGTAACCACCACCAATAATCCTTTTGAGGTTCCTGAACTGATTAAAGAAGGCGTTCACGATCTACTGATTACTGATCTCAAGATGCCAGGTATGAATGGTATTGAACTCATGGGTGAGGTTAGAAAGCTGGATGAATATATCCCCATACTTATCATTACCGCCTATGGCTCCCCTGATTTGGCAGAAAAGGCTATACATAAAGGAGCCTATGACTACATCACAAAGCCCTTCCGTAAGGAGCAGATACTGATTGCTATTAATAGGGCACTAGAATGGCAAGCAATGAACAAAGAAATACGTCGACTAAAGGACAAGGCCGGAGAGTAAGAAAGAAGGATATAGACTTTCAGATAAATAATTTCACTGCGTTATCAGTCAAAATCCTCGACGACGTACACATCAGCACGACTTACTCAGATTTTTCCTTCTAGCCTTGTGAAATGAATTATCTGAAAGTCT